>Ga0306924_10001527_pt1 | contig 21249 bp, 9 predicted proteins | sample sta12Can44000111_FD_203756 | JGI IMG/M metagenome (GOLD analysis project Ga0306924, IMG submission 203756) | Lab enrichment of tropical soil microbial communities from Luquillo Experimental Forest, Puerto Rico - statanox.12C.anox.44.000.111 (v2)... | ecosystem: Environmental > Terrestrial > Soil...
TAGCCGTTGTCTATCCGGCCTCGATAGCGCAGGATGAAATGCCGGTCGAGGACAAAGGCTTCCGGAGTGATCTCGGCCTTGAAGGCATCGGCGGCGGCTTTACCTTCATCCTTGTATACGGAAAATGGAATTTTGTATTCCGCCGCGTGCCTGGCTGCCTGGGCGGCATCCTCATCGTCGTTGGCGGTGATACCGAGGAAAGCCACGCCCCGAGCCTGGTAGGTCTTGTGCAAGTCAGCCAATGTCTGGGAGTAGCTCGTGGACACCGGGCAGTCAAAGGACAAAAAGATTGCCACAATGGCTTCTTTATTCTTGAGGTCAGTCAAAGAAAAGGTTTTTCCGGCGGCATCCCGGAAGGAAACGCGCTCGATTTTCTTGCCGATCTTATCCGTTGAGGGAGTGTTTTCCGCTCCTAGTAATGAGGCAGGTAGCAGCATCAGCCAACTCAAAGCCAACAGGCTACGAAACAATCGACAGTTCATATACCCTCTCGCTTGTGAATGAAGGAAGTTATGCGTTGTCTACGTTTAGTACCTGTTTCAACTTCCTCGAGTTTCGTTCGATCCATCGTGAGTGTAGCGAACTTTACGGCTGAAGCAAAGGCTTTTCCCATTCGCGGATCTGCTGCTTGAACTCCTCGAAGGTCAACATTTTTTGTGGAACCCGGAAGCGCTGTTCGAGTTGCGCGGCGATCGGGGATTGGGCGTTCTTGACGGTTTGAATTTCGGTTTCGATCCGCCGTAGCCATTGCGGCACATCCAGGCCGACGCCGGTGGGCTGGGCGGCATGTTGTGCAACTTCCTCCTGAAAACGGTGCAAGGAAGGGTTAACGACATCGGCCTGTGTGCCGCTCCTTTGGGCTTCTTCCATGGCGGGGCCAACCAGGGCACACAGCCGATCGAGATCCAGAGGTTTCACAAACCGCTCTTGCAGGCGGTCGGTGACGGTGCCCAGTCGGATGCCATGAGTCTTCTCCAACCGGGCCAGGTCCTCCAAGTTGCGAGCGGCCAGTTCGCGAACCAATTTATGAAACGCTTCTTGCCATTGGCGGGCGGCATCATTTTTGTTTGTCCGCGCCAGGATTTCATGAGCAATCATGAGCGGGCGAAACTGCCAGACTTGCCGTTCGTAACCGGCCTTGAGGCGGAGAAAATCCAGAAGCATGTAGAGATTTTCGCCGTAATCCGATTGAGCGGTGGTGGTGTTGTAGTCCTTGTATTCTTCATAGTTTTCCACCACGGCCCGCAAGATGAAATTCAAGTACCGTTCGGCCTGGGGCCGCGGAATAGCGGAATCCAGGTCGTCCAGAAGATGAATGGGATGAAGGGGATCGGGATTTTCATGCAAGTAATGGAGATAATTGCCCACGCCGCGATGCAAGATACCGCGGAGATTGGCCAGAGTCATGAAGCGGGCATGGAACAAATCGCTGCCGTAACGCTTGATAAAATTCGCCAGGCCCTCCCAATCCGCAGCGGGGATCGATTCCAGAGAGGAAAGTTGCAGGCTTTGACTATGGTGGACCCAAAGGTTCAGAAAAGGGCCGGTGATACCCTCCAATACGGTAATTAATTCCCGAGTGTCCAGTGCCGGGGAGGTCCACGTCCGGGCCGCATCCATTACCGCGGTGATCGCTGCGGTGAATCCGGCTTGAAAAAGGAAATTGAACTCGGAGATTCCGCGCCCACTTGGACGATTGGTTTGCTCCATAGCGCGAGCTATTTTCAAAAGATGAAAAGTTTCCCGTACAAGTCCCAGCCGAGGCAAGTTCACGACCAAAGTGCGGAGAACCGATTGCGCGATGCGGGCGCGGAGGATTTCCCGAGGCCGGCCGCCATCGGCCAATGCCGTAAAGAGCAGCGGTTCCGAACGGAAGCGCTCGAGAAAAGACGGCAACAGGTTTTGCACCTCCCGAACGTTTCCTTGCCACAAGGCTCCTTCCAGCCGGAGGTCCGAGGTCAGATGCCAGAGGTCAGAAGTCACAGGTCTGACTTCTGACTTCTGATCTCCGACCTTTGATTGGTTCAGAGCTCCCTGCAAGGCGGTCACTGCGAAATAGGTTTCGACGCAGGTTCCGATGGCCGCATACAGGATTTGCTCTTTGATGTTGCGGCGACGGTCGTACTCCACCATGGATTCGTGCGAACCAAGTGGTTCCGGAATTGAAATCGCCTGGATGGCGTCTTGAAAGTCGACAAGCCGGCGAAGATTTTCTTGAGCGCTCGCCAATGCGGAGTCGAAGAATTCCAGCTTTTCCTCGGGTGTCTCAGGATGCTGCAATTCCTGACGGGCCGCGATCTGCCATAACTGGCCGACGGTGGCCAGAAACCGAAGGCGCTTTTGCATGCTTTCCGCTTCTGATTCCAAGTGGAAATCCACGGTCAACGGGCCACCATCCAAAACGGAGCCTTCGTGCTCATCATCCGTGGTATCGCGGTAGGTGACATTTTCGTAAGCGGCGCTAAAAAGTTCATCGTCCTCGTCGGATTCTATTTCGTCTCCCGCTGGGTTTTCCGATGTCCAGGTGGGTACGTTCCAGTAATCTCCGGCATTGGCTTCGAGGTACGCAAAGAATTTTTCCGCGAGAACCCCCTGTCCAGCTCGGACGGCAGGTTTGGAAACCTGCGCCACAGGGTCGGCGGTAACTTCGAGGAGCCATCGAATGACCAGAGCATGGAAAGAATGGCTCCCCTCTTCCAGAGGAACCTGTTCCGCCTGGTCGAGCCAGTTGCAAAGCAATGCCATGGCAGCCCGGTAATCCTTCTTTCGCAGAAGGGCTTCCACAACCAGCGCAAAAGCCTTGGGGGATCGAAAGCCTTCCAGGTGGCGTTTCCAAAAAGCCAGGTCGCCGGCAGCTTCCCCTTGATCATGCCAGCGGCCCAGCGCCCTGGCGACGTGCTCAGCCGATTGCACCGCCTCGGTGCCGTGGACGCGGCGGACATCCTGGACGCTGGTGCTGGCAAACCGGTCCCACCAGGCCGAGAAGCGTCGCATGGCTGCCGCGAGTTGTGTCCCCAGTTCCTTGTTTCCTGCCGCTCCTGCCTCACAAATGAGGCGAGCGTACAGCGACAGCGTTTGCTCCACCATGCCGATGAGGTCGTCAATGCGCATGTCCCGGACGCTATCCTCGCGCGACTGAAACAAGGGGAACAGTCCCTGAAAACCGAGAATATTCCAGGGATCCGGCAGGGCGCCACAAGCGATACCGCGCTGAAGCAGGTCTTCGATTTCCGGCAACATCTGGGCGGCCGGTTTCAACTGGGCTTGGTCGCCCTTTAGGTTGGCCGTGGCGAGCCGGCCATGGATTTCGCTGAGCATGCGGACCGACGCCGAGGGGATCTTGGCGGCTTCGTGCTTGGACGCTTCGGGGTAGCCCATGGCGGCATAGATGAGCGCCAAGTGGCGCTGCTGGAGCTGCAGCGCCCGCTGCCGGCCCAGGAATTCATTGAGATGATGCCGGGCGCCGCCGAAAGGCTGGCGCGTGAGTGTCGCCTCTTGCCGGAGGCGGTCCCCGTGCGCCCCTGGCAGGCCGTTGAGCAGTTGTGCGTAAAACGCATCGCGATAGCGAGCGATCCGCGGCATAAGGCTGGACAGGGTGGTGCCGGAATCGTGGGTGGCCGGGCCGGCGCCGCTGATGCCCGTGGCCATGAGAATAGTGCCCGCCAGGACCGCGGCGGCTTCCCACAGGAGTTCGACCCGGTTTAAAGAGCCGGCGTTGTTTACGCGCTCAACCAGGGCATCCAATACTACCTGCCGCACCACCAGTCGCGTGAAACGCCCCTGGCCGTCGATGTGGTCCGGATCCCACTCGCCAAACACATAATTGGGCCGGCGATTGACCGGATGATTCTGGTCGTACGGCCGGGGATCCAGGGTCAATTCTTCCAAAACATCCGGGTCAAAATCGGCATCTGCCAAAATCTCTTGATCGGTTTGCAAAAGAATGTCCAAACAAGGACCGACGACGTCTCGGTATCGGCCATAGGCAACTCCGGCACCGCGAATGAAAAGCGGAATCGGCCGCACTCGTTCGTGAGGATAGGGTTCTCCCTTCGGCCGGGTTTCCAGGATCGCCATGGGACGGTGGCCGACAAAATCGTTAAGTTGCTGCAACGTTCCCGAAATCACGCGGTCCTCTTCCGACCAGGGAGGGCCCTGGGCGAGGACGGCTTCGAATACATGGGCAAGGAAAAACGGAGGGAAGAGGTCGATATCGGACCAATGAAACAGCAGGTCGCCGTGGTGCCGGCGATATGCCGGCAACAGCCGGTCCAGGGCGATTTTCAACACGGCAGAGGCCTGCTCAATATACCGAAAAGCGCTTGCGCCGGCGGCGTGAAGAGCGTCCAGTTTTTGGGACAGGATGCCGTGGAGTTCCGTCCAGGGCTGTCGCGCTCCAGCGCCGACAAGCAATTCGTAAGTGTCGTTAAGTTGTTTCTGGAAGCGTGGGTCGGGTTTGCCGTCGGAAAAATTTACGTACCCCAACAATTTGTCGAGTGGCACAGCCTTTTCCAGGGATGCAATTCGATCTTCCATGTTCGAAGGATACAGAGGAATGAGCAAAGTCGCCAGTCGATCTTGAATACGCCACGGCTTCAAAGGATTGGTTGCGGGGAGTATACTGGCGACGGGCAAATGTTGCCCATTGCACACGCTGCGGATGGAATTTGGCAACGGGGAACGGAACGAGGTATCCATGGGCCTGAGTTACCCGGAAACGTTGGCCGGTTACCTGGAATTGGCCCAGGAAGCCGCGCGGCGCGGGGCGGCAATCCTGGAAGAGTGGCGTCTAAAGTTTCAAATCCAGGAAAAAGGCCGCTTCGACCTGGTGACCGAAGCTGATGTTTTTTCGCAGCGGATTATTCGCGAGTTCTTGGCACAGCATTATCCGCATCATCGCTTTGTCGGCGAGGAAGACGAAAACCATTGCCCGCATCCCGGGACGGATGCACCGCCCACGTGGATTGTCGATCCGCTCGACGGCACTACGAATTATGTTCACGATTGCCCGCTGTATTGCGTCTCCATCGGTTTGCAGGTGGCCGGGGAGTTGGTAGTCGGCGTGGTGTTGGATCCATCTCGGCCGGAATTGTTCACGGCGGCGAAGGGCCAGGGAGCCTGGTTAAACGGCCGGCGCCTGCGCACAACCACTACCGCGTGCCTTGAAAAAGCTTTATTGGCCACTGGCTTCCCTCCCGACCTCCACGGTCAAGAATACATGCTGGAATGGTTCCGCCGGCTTTCACTGCAAACCCAATCGTTGCGACGAACGGGTTCCACAGCGTTGAATCTGGCTTATGTGGCTGCCGGCCGATTCGACGGCTTCTGGGGCTTCGGCAATCATGCTTGGGATGTCGCGGCGGGTGCTGTCCTCATTCGCGAAGCTGGGGGAACTGTCTCCAACATCGACGGCTCTCCGTTCAATCCCTTCACAGCTGATGCCCTGGCCAGCAACGGCCGATTGCATTCGATTTTGGTCGAGATTTTCCGCAATCGGCTCTAGTTCCTTAAAATCCTTACTACCGAAACGGAACGGCGTTGCCCAGCTTTATGTCGCGCTGATACCGAGTAGGAGCGGTGGAATATGGGCAAACTGCGTTATAATGAAGGTTTGCTCGAAAAGAACGGGCGCGCGAGGACAGAATGGTAAAAGTCTCACTTCGCCGAAAATTCCGTTTTCTGCTAACAGGCTTCGTGGCAGTGTCTTCCCTTGGAGCTGCCGAGGAGGCACAGAAACTATCCGGTTTCGATTCGAAGACAGCGGCTTTCGCGAAAGCGGCGGACCCGGAAACTCCCCAGCCAGCCACATCAAAGCCTCAGAATGCCGCATCTGGCCCAAAGCAAGAAGCGGAGAAATTGCCGCTTCCCTCCGGCTCCATTCTTGTGATTGTTAAAGAAATTGGGGAAGCCCTGCAGCTAATCCCCAAAGGCGTGTTGCTCACCCCCGAAAAATATCGCGCTGTCATGGAACGGATTGACCAACTGGAACGCCAGGCCAAACCGACCCGGCCGGCTATCCCCAGCGTTTGCAAACTGTCGGGCCAGGTAGAAGAGGAACTGGTCCGTTTCCAGGCGCAGTTCGAATTCAAGACTGACGGTTCCAAGTCTCAGGTGACACTCGGTTGTCAACGAGCATGGCTAAAGCCGGGAGCGACTCTCGACGGCGAATTGCCGTTGTTGATTGCGGGCGAGGACAACCAGGTTCTGGTCCAGGTGGATAAGCCTGGCATTCATCATCTGACTCTGGAACTGGAACTCCCGCTCGTCGCCAAGGGTCTCAAAGGAACGGAGCAAGGATTCGAATTCGGCTTGCCCCGCGCCGCAATTACCACCCTAGAACAGCTTACCTTCCCCCGATCAATCCCGGAGGTGCGCATAAACGGCCGACCGGTGCGGACCCGCTCTGTCGAAAACCAGCACTGCCGCGTGGAAGGAGTTGCCCTCGGACCGGCAGACCGGCTGGAAATGGTCTGGAAGGGGCCGGCCGCCTCAATAAAAGAAGGCTCCCCCATATTGGAAGCGGAAGGACTCATGCACGTTCGAATAACGGAAACCACGCTCATTACCGACGTGGAATTCAATCTCCAATCGATTTGGGGAGAGACCAAAGAATGGCGGATCCAGTTGCCGCCCCAGGTAATTCCCGAGATCAAAGAACCGCGCATACCAGATGAGCGGAGGATCGAGGGCATCGATCTTCCTGACGGCAAGAATTCCATTCTTCGGATCCGTCTCAAAGAACCGAGCGCCGATCCTCTCAAGTTGGTTTTCCAAATCCGCCAGGGCCGGGGCAAGACTCCTTCCCCCGTTGGGTTATTTCCCGTTTTGAATGCGTTCCGCCAACGCGGAACCATTGGCGTCAGTGCCCAAGCAGACCTCCGGCTGCGATATCACCTCCGCAGCGATGTCCTGCAGCGGGAAATCACGGAAAAAACGCGGCGCGAAGGCGCCGTGGCGGAATTTACTTATGGCAATTTGCCGACCTCCCCCAATCCTGCTCAACCGGCGGCCGCTCCGCTGGAAATCCTTGTGCAAGATACGAAGGGAGTCGTTGAAGCGCGCATCGAGCACACGTTGAACCTCACGGATCAGGGCTGGAAAACCGCCATCAAACTGCTGATCACTCCGATTCGCTCCAAGATCGATCTCGTGGAATTGGAAGTGCCGGTCGGCTTTCAATTCGATCGTGCCATCGGAGTTACTCCCGCAGAACTGGTGGAAAGTGCGGATATCCTCGACGGGTCCGGCAAGCTGACGGTCCGATTGATAAATGAACAGACTCAGCCATTTGCACTCAACGTGCCCGGAATTTACCCTGTTAACAGGGAAAAACAATTGGACTCCCTGGAATTGCCCAAACCCTTGAAGATGCTCGACCGGGGAGGGCACGTTACCGTCAACTTGCCGGAAGGGATGGAATTTGTCCGCCAAGGATCGGGGGGAGAGGAGCCGCTGCCGGGCGAGCGTCTGCATACTTGGCGCACCGACCGTTTTCCCGGCCGGATTGACCTGGCGTGGCGACCGCATCGCCCGGAGCTAGTGGTTAAGAGTGAAATCGATGTGAGGGTGGCAGACCGGCAGGTCCAGGTGCGCCACCGGATGCAACTTCAGGCTGCCGAGGCCGGTACGAGACCGGTTTCCTTATTGATTCCCGCCGCATTGACGGACAGGGTTCGCGTTATTCAGGGAGGAGCGCTGGAACCCGGCGGCGCCGTGAAATGGACGCAGAACGCCGGCAAAGATCATTCGCTTCTCTTGAGTTACTCTTTTGTCCCGACTTCTGGGGAAACTATGCCCGCGAGTGTGGAGGGACTGACGCCTGAAGCGACGGCGCACGCACGGCGCATCCCGGTTCCACTTGTATGGATGACTGAAGCCACACGGACGGAAACCAAGGTCCGCATTTGGAGCGATTCCGGAACCTTGCCGGTATTGCTCGATGGTCCCTGGGAGGAGCTTGGCGTCGAAGTCGTGCCGGACATGGATACATTGCCAGGCTTGGTGTTACGCGGTGATGTTGCCAACGCACCTTTAATCTTGGGCATCCCGGAACCGCCGGCCCAAGCTTTCGGCGCGGTAATCATCGACCGAGGCTTGATTCAAGTAATTATCGGGGAGGAGGGCTCCCAAACCTATCGCGCTCGATTCCTGGTCAGCCGGCTGGATTCCCGCGAACTGGACATCGAATTCCCGGCTCCGATCTCGCGCCTGAACTCGGAGCTTTTCCTGGCCGAAAAGAGAATTTCCCAATGGCAAACCCTCGAGAGCACCAACCCGGACAAGGAAACAGGGACCACAGTCCGGCTCGCGGTGGAACCGCTGTGGTCGCGGAAACCGGTCCGTTTGGAGATTCGCTACCAGATTCCACCCGGCTTGACCAAGTGCGGGAGCGGTTGGCAAACGACGTTGCAGCCGCCGCACCTTCGAAACTCATTCTCGCTCGGGCAAATCCGCTGGCAAATCGAGTTACCGCACACCGAAACTCCCATCTATCAAAGAGGGGGCCAAAATTCGGAAATCCGCTGGACCCGGAGCGGATTGTTGTTTGCCCCGCGGCCGGCGGTCGGCACAGTGGAATTGGAACAATGGCTGGCGTTGGAAAGCAGTAGCCCCACCGGTGCTGCCGAAGCTGCTGGGAAGATTGAGGGCACCAAGCCCGGTTTGGTTTGCTGGCAGAGCACCCTTCAACCCCTGGTTCTCGTGCACGCACCCCAGCCGATTTGGTTATTGGCATGTTCGGTGATGTTCTTGGCAATGGGCCTGGCATTGAGCTTGGTCCCGAGGGCTCGCAGTCAGTTGTGGTTGTGTGTGGTAATTCTCTTACTGGCAGCAGGAGTCGCTGGGATATGGTGGCCCGGCACGATCCCCGCAGTCGTTTTCGGTTGCGAACCTGGGCTGGTTGCTGGAGTCGTCATTTTATCACTGCAGTGGATGCTTCACCAGCGTTATCGACGCCGTGTGGTGTTCTTGCCAGGATTCACCCGGCTAAAGTCCCGTTCATCCATCGTCCGGAAGGAACAAACTAATCGTACTGGAGGCGAACCCTCGACAGTGGATGCTCCCCCTCCTAGATTCGAAAGTTCCGTGAACCCGGTTGCGGGTCAAGCCCAGCATTGACCCTGAGAAATGGCGATGAAACAGACATTAATCGATTGCCTGCTCGTCGTTTTGTTCTTTGGATGGAATTCCATTCTCGGGGACGAACCGACTCCCAAACTCCCAGATCCCTTGCCGCTCCGGCGCATTCTCCTTCCCCCGGACCAGGTTTCTGCAGAACTCGAACGTGCACGCCAGGGAATTTGGGTGCAATTGTCCCGAGAGGAATTTGAGGCGCGTATTCAACGCGCCGCCCAAGCTCTGGATAGTGTTAAGAATCCTCCCCGATTGGCGGAAGCCCGTTATCGGGCTACGTTTGAGGGTTCGGCACTCGTCGGCACTGCCCAGTGGAAAATTCTCCGCCCTGGGTCGTCGGGTGGAATTCTTCCTCTTCAACCCTTGACTCTGGCATTACGGAAAGTCCGCATGCAAAAAGCCCAAACAGATTCCACCGATGCCATTCTGGGAGAACTGGATGGAAAAAACCTGGGCCTTTTGGTGGAACAACCTGGCGAGTCGAGCGTTTTTCTTGATTGGTCGGCCCGCGGAGAAATGGGGGCCGGCGGACTGCGTTTTGATTTCCAAGTCCCTCCCTGCCTAATTGCTTCCCTGGAAATCCAATTGCCTGCCGACCGGAGCGTGCTGGTAGATCCCGATCGGCCTTCGTTGGTTAGTGGACCCCACCCGGCCGAATCTCCCGACCAGCGGACCTGGCGGATTGATTTTGCCAACCGAAGTCAACTCCGGTTTGTGGTCCGGAAAACCGCCAGCGGCGCTTCCGCTGAACCGGTGATATTGGCCCAGTTGCACACGCGCCAGGACATTGGCCCGGACATTATCAAGGCGGAATATCAATTGAATTTGGAAACGTCGAAGAATCCCGTCAGTGAGTTGCTCTTCGAATGTGACCCCGTTTTACAACCCTATGAAATTGAGGTAAATCAATTGAAATCCTGGGAACTTCGGCCCGCGGACAAGCCGGAGTTGCCGCGCACATTGGCAATCCAATTGCGGGAACCATTTGCGGGCGGCCCGTTGGTAATTCGCTGTGTTGCTCCGATTTATGCCGACAAACCATGGACCTGCCCTACGGTGCGCTTGCCGAAAGCCGTCGACCGCGGTGAAACGCTGATGATTCGGATTCCTCCGGAAATTCAGTTGGAGAACTGGCGCTCGGGACATTACCGGTTCACGAAAAATGATACGGAAGAAGCCGGCAAGTACGTTTTGTCCTTGGTCCGCGGAGCGATTCCGCCCGGAGGCGCCACTCAACGACCCAGTGCACAGCTAAAGACCCGATCTGCGGATGTGCGGTGCCGTTTGCAGACCTGGTGGCAAATTGGGATCACCGCCGACGCAACTCAGTTGATAGCGCAAATGCAGTTTGAAGTCGTTCGAGGCCGAGTTTTTCAATTTCCGGTCTTATTGCCAAACGGATGGAAGATTGATCAGGTGAAAATGCTACCGGCAGATGGATTGCACCATTGGCAATTGATCCAGGAAAAAAGTCATTCGCTGTTGATGGTTCACTTGCAAAACAGTTCGCGTGTGGGGAATTCCGACCGATCCTCTCCAAAGACGGTTCAGTTAACAATCCAAATGCAACCGGAAAAAACACTCTTGAACACCCGTTCGCCCAACTGGTTGATGTTTCCCAAGGTGATACCATTGCACGCATTCATCGCAGAAGCTGTCCTTGGAATTACCCTGGACCCGAACTTTGATTTGGAAGTCAAAACGACAGCCGGCCCTGCTGTCGCGGATGACAAGGGACCGTGGGGGCGGCATTCCCTGGATGCTGTTTGGACAAGCCTCGGTCAACCAATCGAGGGAAGCTTGCGGATCCGGTCCCGCCGAATCCAAGTGCACGCTCGATGCGACACCGAAGCGGTCATTGCCTCGGACCACGCCGTAGTCCTGAGCCGGTTAACCTTGCAACCGCTGTCCGGCAATCCGGATTCCATCGACGTCTCCCTGTCCGCGCCGCACCCCGGACCGGTAACCTGGAGAATACAGCGCGGTGCGAATCAGATTAAAGAGGTAAAACGGCTTGCAACGGGAAAGACCGCGCTCGGTATCGGGATCATGGGAATGAGGAATCCCTACATTGCTGCCGGTTTGGTCCTGGCACCGCCGCCCGAGTATGACATTTTCCGGATTAGTTTGGCACAACCCTTAAAAGAACTTTTGCTCCTCGAAGCAACTATGGACTTGGCGGACGAAAACCGGACTCGAGATCAGACGGCAGAGGTGGGAAATCGAAAGGCAGAGGTCAGAGGTCAGAGGTCAGAGGTCGGCCCCTTGACCTTTGACCTCCGGCGTCTGACTTCCGACGCCTCACGCCCCACGGCGCGCCGCTGGCAGGTTCCCCTTCCGGTGGTACTCCATGTCGCTTCGATGGATGGCGAAGTCGCTCTTTTCGTGGGGAAAATGGAATTGCTGGAAGTGGAGCGGACGGGCTTGACGGAAGGGGCCGATCTTTCCCGGACCCACACCGCTGTGCCGCGGCGAGCGTTTCGCTATGGTGCCCAACCCATTGGCCTGGTTGTTACGACCCGGGCTCCTGCGGAAAACCGATCCCCAGAAGCGCAGCTCGCTACCGCCCACTTGACTTCCTTTGTCGACCCGGACGGTAGGTTGTTCCATCAATATCGACTACAAATAAGCAATTGGCGCCAACGAACCTTCCCGGTTCGGCTGCCCAATGGCGCCAGGCTTCTCGCCGCCCGGATCGATGGTCGTTGGCTGACGTATAGCCATCTCGAGTCGCTCAATTCGGAACCGGAAATGGTGGTATTACCAGTCACTTCTGGGCGAGCAGTCCACCGATTCGAAATCATTTACTCGATTTCCGTTTCTTCCTGGAAGATTTGGACGCGGGTGGAACCACCTTCGCGCGCATCACCGGCGTCGACTTCCAATTGCCCCTGGGAACCTGATTTGCCGGTGAAACCCGTGGCGTTTTGCCACACGTGGAAGTTGCCTCCGGGAGTTATTCCGCTATTTCTGGATCAATATCGACCGATTCGAGGCGGCAGCGCCGATGCGGCAGGCGTGGCTAATGCGAAATGGCAAGATTTGCTCCGGCCCCGTTTCTTCTTGTCTCCGGCACAGAACGCCGATGGGGGGACGGGTCTGCGTAACCGATTCCTGGAGGTGGTACCTGCGACTCTTCGCAAGCTGGAAGACAGCGGGAGCGACGCCGGGGGCGCCGGCAAACTGGGGGATTTGCTGGATCAAATTGTCTCGGATGAATTTCAGAGCCAAGAACACCTGATCATCGACGGAGGCGCATTAAACGATGCAGGGATTCGGCCTGCCACAGCCGTTGTCAGGAGTCAGTTAGATGACAAGTCGAATCCTTTGGAACACCTCGGGCTGGTTCTCATTCCCTGCCGGTCTTCCTTGCTTCTCTCCACCAGCCGGCAAAAGGACGTCTGGGAGTCGATTTCCTTGCGGCGCGATTCACTGCCCCCGACTGTTGCAAGCGCGGTCGACCGTGCAGTTCTCCACGGTCATGACGCCTCATATCAATTTCTGGACCTCGTTAGTTGGTTAACCGCTGAAGCCGGTGGGCAAAGGGTGGAGGGCGGAGGTCAGACGTCAGAAGCGGGAGGTCCGTCGCCAGCGCTTGCAGCTCGTTTTGGCTCGCTTCCGGATCATTCCGGCTCGCTGACACTTGATTCTGAGAAGGACTGGGGCGAATGGGAGGTTTTGGCCTCCCAAGCGCCGGGAACTGCCTTTGTTGCGATTCGCCAGGATTTTCTTCGCACTTTGAGTGTAAGCATTGCGGTTATCTTGCTCTTGGCAGTTTGGCCTTTGCGGCATGTTGCTTCCCGGTGGCGTCTGGGAATGCTATTTCTGGCTTTATGTTTTTCCGGCGTTGCCCTGTTATGGCTTCCCAGCCCACTGCAATCTTTGGCTTGGTGGCCGATGGGGGTGTGCATTTTGTTAGCTGCTCTTTGGTATGGCAAAGCCGTCGTATTAGCCGCAATACCGACCCGTGCGGTTTCCGCAACGATTATGACCTCCGCCATGATCGCATTGTGGGCAGGCGACCAGAAGGCAGAGGTCAGAGGTGGGAGATCAGAGGTGGGAGATCAGAAATCAGCGACCAGAGGTCTGGCCTCTGATTTCCGACCTCTAACTTCTGATTCTAAGACCCCCGAAGCCATGCCGGTCGTTATTGTGCGTGGACCCAAGGATGCGCCGGAAAAACAAACGGTTCTGGTTCCTCCCGATTTACTGGAACAACTGCAAACAACCGCCCAGAATAGCACTCCGGATCCACGGACGGCAGTGGTGATGGCTGCTAACTACCAGGGGAAGGTCAGTGGGGCCGGCGTCGAAATGGTTGGAGACTTCCAGGTCCATTGTCCGGGAGACGATTCCGCGTTGGTGACGATCCCTCTCGCAAGTGTCCAAATCAAAGACGCGCTTTGTGACGGCGCGCCCGCTCAGCTCCGCCACTTTACGAGAGAAACACCTCCGCAGTCTGCGGAAGGTTATACGTTGGAAGTCAAGGGGAGAGGCGGCCATACGGTCTCTCTCCGGTTTCACGTGGCGGTAACGGAGAAAGGGCAGGAGCGCGAAATGAAACTCAACATTCCCGAATCGGTTCAAAGCCGGCTGACACTGGAAGTCCCTCCGGAAGCTGTTAATCTCCACCCTCTGAGCTTCCGCGGGGCTTGGAACGTGAATGGTGGGGCGTGGGGCGTGGGGCGTGAAGCAACCGAAACGACGCCCCAGGCCTCACGGCCCGCGGCCCACGATTCTTCGCTCCACAGTGCGGTCTTAAAGGTAGATTTGGGACGTACCGACACCCTTCACGTGCGCTGGCAGGAAAGTACCGGCTCTCAAACCCCACCGGCGCTATATGTGCGGGAAGGATACCTTTGGGAAATTACGCCTGCCAGCAATACTCTTTCCGCGGTTCTGCAGTATTCCATTGCCAAAGGAAGTCTATCGAAACTCAAGATCCATCTTCCGGAAGAGATGGTAGTGCGCAATATCGGGGTCAGCAGACTGCCGGGCGACCTAGCTGAAGACAGGCCTCCAAGGCTACAAGATTGGAGAGTGAGCGGAACCGGCGTGGACCGTCAACTGGAACTAGATTTTTACCAGCCGGTCAGCGGCGGAGTACAAGTAATGTTAGAATTGGTGCCAATGCGTGTCTTTGCCGGGTCTGTAGTATTGCCGCTTCCCGTTCCCCTGAATACGCGCAGCGCGGAGGGTGAGGACAAGCAATCGTTGTTGGCCTATCGAGTCCTTGGATCGGAAAACCATGTCGATGGACATCAGCGCATCACTGGAATTGACGATTCCGCGTTTGCCGATTTCTGGAGGTCGGTGCGCATGGGCGATCCAGGCCGGGAGCTACATGCCTATCGATTCCGGCGTTCGCCGGGAAGCCCGCCGTTTTTGCGGCTCAAATTGCAATCGCTGCCGGGCACGCCCCAGGGGGTTCAACACCTGACCTGGACCGTGGACAAACACCGGGCAAATTGCAGTCTTGCTGCCAAATTGACAAGCCCCGATGGTAGCCTGATGTTGGCCGAGTGGGAGATTCCCAAAGGAGTAACCCTGGGTGAAGTCAGCGGGCCCGATGTCCGAAACTGGTCTGTTGCCGGAAACCGACTGCAAGTTTGGCTCCACAAGCCCGTGGAAGCAGCTACCATATTTTTGACCGGCTGGACAACGGTTGAAGAAATCAAACCCCCAAAGAATTCCGTTCCGTCCAAAGTAGCCAATAATTTCCAGTTCCGGCTGCAACCAATTCGGCTGATTGGAACTCCCGCGCCCATTACGTATGTCCATATAACCAGCGCTCAAGACCTGATCATGAAAACGGAAAGAATAACCCATTTGCTGCCCTTGCCCGATACCCGCGCCGGCAGTGAAAGCCTTGATTTTTTCAGCGTGAAAGACGATTTCAGCGGCACATTTACGGCTCGCGAAGGCGGTATCGGTTTTCCGGCACGCTTGTTAACCCTGGCTGAGGTAATCGACCAACATTCCTCCTGGAGAAAGACGAACCGTAAGGATTCAGCTCCGTAATTGGGATAGCGAGGACGTGCGCCTGGAAGCGCCGGGCGCCAACTCGCGCTTCGAGGCTTCTCGCCCGGGTTCTGGCCATACTTGGGTTGTGGCCGTGCCGCCCAGTTTGAGTTCGTCCCATGAATGGAAAATCACGGGCCGCAAGCCCTTGAAATCGGGCGGGGAACTCCAGATGCCGGATATCTCGTTAGAAGGCGCCAACCCACAGGAGCGCTGGGTGGCCATTGCCGGCAAGAATGTTCGAGGCGAAGATCCGCGCGGATTGCAAACGGTAACCACGCCGCTTCCGGCAATGGCAACCTGGCCGGAACAAGCCGAAAAAATTCGCAAAAGCGGTAGTGTTTGGAAGCTTCTGACTCCCGACTGGCACTTGCGGCCAGTGCCCGTCCCTGCGACCGGAAGTCCAGCGCCGATGCAGGTATTGCTGACAGAACAAACCGCCGCGGTTGTGGATGGCCGCCATTGGGTCCATCAGGCAACGTACTGGTTGTTTTACGAAGCTGCGCTGGATCTCAATATCACCTTACCTGCCAATACCCGGATGCTTACCGCCACGCTGGATGGAACCGCAATTCCTCATCTCCAACCCGAACCCGGTCGCCTGTGGTTGCCATTGGCGGGCGCGGCCGGAGCACATTTCCTCCGCCTGCAATGGGTTTTGGACGAAGAACCGACTCGATTCCTGAGACCGCGGCTGGAATCGTTGAAAATCGAAAGTATCCCGGATCCTCCGACATTGTGGACGATTTATGTGCCTGCGGGGTATGAAATATATTCACCTACATCGGCCTCAAATACGATGCCTGCCGCAGAACACGATATGCGCCGAGCAGAAGCCCAATTGCAGTTCAGTGCCCTCCTTGCCGATCGCATTTCGGGCGGAGCCGGGGAATCATTCAAGGGCCAACTATTTACCGCCCAAGAACAGTTCTACCGCCTTCTCCGGACCGCCAAGCACCGCTCCGTCGGGTATCCCGGCCTCGATGCGCGGCGCAAGGAATTGCAAGAGCGCAACATCCGATTGGCCGCTGCCAACCTATTCGAAGCGATCCGGGTGCAGGCGGAACGCCAGGTTCTCGAGCATCCGGGGGTGCCGGAATCAATCCCTGGAAACGAGCCGCTTTTGGCCGCGCAAGAATCCATCTTGCAACATGGGGGTAGTCCGGTGTATTGGGATTCTTCGGTTCAAAGTCCGGGACCCACGGTGCATTTGGTCTCGGTCGCTGAGGAACAGCGCACGCGGGCCATGATTTACTCTGGCCTGTTGGTCGTCTTCCTGGTTGCTGGCTGGTTCCTTTCCTTTTCGCCGCGCGTGATTTCCGTTGTCCGTTTTTCCTGGCCGGAGCAACTGTTTCTCGTCGCCATCGTGGCCTGGGTAGTGCTTGGAAGCAACTGGATATCGTTGTTTTTGGGTATCATCGGAATAACCGGCCGCATCATCATTGCCGGAGGTTGGGTCCTGCGCGTCCTGGATCGAGGGAACGTGGCAACGCCGGGGCAGGGGAGCGCTATGCAGGCGAGTTGAACTAATGAACTGTCATTTCGAACGGAATCGGAAAACACCAACGCATTTGCCACCGAAATCCAAGAATTATTGAAGCCTGCGATACCCGGCAGCCTCTATCTATATTAGGTAGAGAACGCGCGCTCGACCGAGGGCCAAAAATGACGAATCCAGACCTACCGCCCGTCACGCGCTACCTGCGGCGGATGCTGGTCCACCCGCTTGCCGGCGAGTTGACCGATGCGCAGCTATTGGATCGGTTCGTCGCTCGGCGCGACGAGGCCGCATTCGAGGTACTGATTTGGCGTCACGGCCCGAAGGTGCTGGGCGTCTGCCACCGGGTTTTGCGCCACGACCAGGATGCCGAAGATGCTTTTCAAGCGACCTTCCTTACGCTGGTCCGCAAGGCCGGTTCCATCGGCAAAGGCCAGTCGCTCGGCAGTTGGCTTTACCGTGTAGGTTTCCGGACGGCGCTGCGGGCGAAATCGCTGGCGCGGAAGCGAGCTACCTGTCAGGCGCGGCTTTTACGAATGGCTACCGTCGAATCAGCGCCGGACAGTGTCTGGAAGGAGCTTCGGACGGTGCTCGATGAAGAAGTGAGCCGGTTGCCTGAAAAATACCGAGCGCCTTTCGTGCTCTGTTACCTGGATGGCAAGACAAACGCAGAAGCGGCGCGCGAGCTGGGTTGTCCCAAAGGGACCGTTCTTTCCCGGTTGGCGTGGGCACGGGCACGGCTGCGGCACCGATTGACTCGCCGGGGCGCCGCTCTTGGCGCCGGGTTAGTTGGCGCCGCCCTGGGTCCATTTTCTGCTGCGGCAGATGTCCCCTCCGCGCTGGTTGATGGTACGCGAAGAAAAGCAATGCTCTTTGCCGCCGGGAAGCCCCTCGCCAGTATCGTCTCCGGGCACGTTGCGTCCGTTACCAAAGGAGCCTTACAAGCCATGTTGTGGACCAAAGTAACGACCGTCACGAGTTGCGTGTTGGCGGTTGCCGCCCTCGGCATCGGCGGCGGCGTGGCAAACGCTGGGGACACTGCGGGCTGCCCGGCTACCGGCGAGCAACGTGATAGTGAATCGGGAAAAGCAAGATACGGTTCAGGAGAAAACCGAATCGCCCAAACGCGAGGAAAAAACCTATCGGTTCGAGATCCGCGACAAGTCCTGGTCCTATGTCTTCGAATGGTACCGCGACATCTCCGGTTTGCCGTTTGTCGGCAGTGCCAAGCCTACCGGCACGGTGACAATCATGCCGCCCATAGCCAAGAGCCAATATACCCTGGGAGAAATCACCGATCTTCTCAATGAAGCCCTCCTGGAGCAGAAATACATCCTCGTTCGCCGCGTAGCGTCGTTCACCGTATTGACTGCGGACCAAAAGATCGATCCGGCGCTTCTGCCGCGGGTCCGCGTCGAGGACTTGGCAATGCGCGGCCGGACCGAATTGGTCACCGTGATGCTGCCCTTGAAGACGGTGAACGCCGAAGACCTCGGCGCCGAAGTCAAGAAGATGTTAGGGCCGTTCGGCGACGTGGCGATCCTGGAGAAGTTCAACCAGCTTATCCTGCAAGACACGGCTGGCAACCTGCGGCGAATTCACGAGGTCATCAAAGACATTGAAGCCCGCGAAGCCGAAAAAAAACGGGAAAAAATCGCGAAGTAGCAAGTTTCTCGTGCCGGTCGAAAATACGTTGCGTTGCAAGCCCCCGGGCACCCCCGGGAACATATTGCAAAACCTGCAACGGATCGGCATGGAGGCAACATATTCCTGAACTTCATGGCGGGTAGGCACTTAAATGTTGCAAGAAAAGTCACTGTTCGTGCAGCGTATTTTTGCCGGATTTGAGCGTCTGCTTGGCAAACTGCGCGATGTGGCGCACCGTGGTTGGAGAACTCCAATGTTCCAGCAAGGCAGCATCGGTCAGTTTCGCCTCGCTTCGTGCCGCAACAATCATCGGCCGTCGCGCCGCGAGTTTCGTGGCCGTGAATGCCGCCGGGGGGATCGCCCCCAGTTCTTCGGCCACCTCTATGGCGCGTTCGAGCAAACGCTCTGGCTCGACGACTTCATCTACGAGGCCGCGGGCTAACGCATCGTCCGGAAGCCACGTTCGGCCGGTGCAGATCAACGTAGCGAAATGTTGCGGCGGCGTGGCGAATCGAGCCACTTCAAGGGCCCAGGCTGGGAACACGACGCCGACTAGCACTTCCGTGAGCCCGACACGGGCCTTCCCACGGGCGAGCAGCCGCTGATCGCAGGCCAACATGACGATGGCGCCGCCGGCAATGGCATGTCCATTGACGGCTGCCACGAGCGGTTTGGGGAAGGTGGCGAGGCGCTCAAAGCCGCGTTGCATCAGCGGTACGAATCGGCGCACATACTCTGGCCCGCCGTCGACCAAGGCCAGCAGATCCACTCCCGCACTGAAAACAGTACCTTGGCCGGTAATAATGCCCGCGCGGGCTGGACTGCGCTCTAATCGGTCGAGTGCGTCCGCGAAGGCAACCAGCAAGTCGATGTTCATCGCGTTCGCCTTGCCGCGCGACATGCGGAGAATCGTGACCGGACCTCGATCTTCAAGATCAATCATGGAACATTTTTCGGATGAGCAAGGGCAATTATTTCACCGACCACTTGATCGTACGCGTTAATGCCAAAAGGGGTCAAGTGACGGTTTGCGGCTCCTGGCTCGAACCGGCATCGACGGCTTGCTCCAGGGCAAGGCCGAGGCCAGCACTCGGTGCAGGACACGCTCTTGAAGGCACACCCGAATTTCAAGCAGTTTTGCGGGTCCGAGGCCGAATTGGCAGTTTGGTAGCGGCAGATCTTCAGCTGCAAGTTTGCACAACTCGATGGAGTTGAAGGCACATCTTCCCGAAGAGAATCGGCGTTCGCCAGAATAAGGGGGGAATATGGAGCGGTTTCGGACCCTGAACTCGTGATGCACGCCTATGCACCTTCACAGTCGCCGGTCCGGATCCGGGTGGGCCTCCACCAAGCAGTCAATCCAGTCGAATTCCGGCTCCCAGAATGCGGCCAAGTGCTGCGGGCCGAGCAGGTCGTTCACTCGCCGAATGCTCAAGCACTGCAGCGGCCGGTTACTTTCGTCAACCGGTCACTTCGACTTCTTCTTTCCGCGATAGGCTACCGAATACGGTTCGTCAAAGCACTCGATCAAGCGATCAACGACATCGAGGTTCGGCACGACTCCCCGATGTTTCGGCCCCTTCGCGATTTGCTCACGAAGTTCGGTCAGTTTCTTGCGATCCCGTTCCAGGAAGGCCATCGTGGCCCGGACATACGCGTTCCATCTGATCGGCGAATCAGCCGGCTCCCTGGCGTAGAGGGCGATCTTAAAGCGAGCGAGCGCCTGGTCTTTGTCGCCGGCGAATGCGTAGAGCTGGCCCGCGTGGAACCGCAGGTTCACCCGTTGCCATTCCTCGAGGCCTTTCTTCTCCTTCTCGTAACGGTCGATGAGTTTGGCGGCTTCCAGATACTTTCCCTCATCGGCAATCTTCCGCCAGCCGCCCCCCGGACGCTGGTCAAAAGCCTCGTAGCTGAGTTCCAGCTCCTCGGGCAGCTCGTTTTTGTCCTGGCCGCGGGAAACGGAAGGAGGCAGACCACTCGCCATGGCAAGAACCAGGATGCCCAACCAAGCGGACGAGAACGGCATTGGCGCAACGCGCATTGAATCCTCCTGGGATAGTTGTCCCCGGCCCAGGCAACTTCATTGCTTCCTTTGGCCGACCTTACTTGGTTGTCGGCGCTTCGTTACGTCGCACCACCAAGAAAGCAGACCACAGTCATAGGCGATGGTAGACTTGGCCAAGACATTCCAGGGCCACTCGCTGTCCGGTGCCTTGTAGTCCATCCCGTAAGTCTCGATGCAGTCTTTGAAGACCGCGAAGCGATCGGGATCAGCACAGCAATCCGTGATCAGTTGTCGCTCCCGGGCCATCGTGAAGCCTCCTCTGTCGCCGAACACCAAGCTCAGCCGCGGCGACCGCGCTGAGCGACAAGCAACTCCGCCAAACCCACATCACGGCCGCCGTCGGCTGCAGCGCCGAGTTCTACGGCGACGCCGGACGCAACGTGGAGATGTCCGAACGGGTCAAACCTCACGCTGCATCACGACGTACTTCTCGCTCGGCCAACCAACGATGGCGAACCCCTGGCGCTCGAACAGTGACACTGTGCCGGCATGAGCCCAGTTCGGGTTACGCGGCGTCAGCGTCGGGTAGGCCTCCACCAGCCCGCCGCCACGCGCGCGGATCGCCTCCAGCGCGCTGCGAAGCGCGGTACTTGCGACACCGCGCCGGCGCCGACGGACGACGGTAACGAAGCAGGTGATGCGCCAGCGTACACCGGCACCCAAGGGCGGGATGCGTCGGTCGAGGCGCGTGGCGCCGGGCAGTGGCAGCTCCGAAGCCGGGCCGAATTGGCACCACCCGATGGGCTCGATGTCGTCGTAGACGAGAATGCCGTGTGCTCGCCCGGCGTCGACGAGCGCGCGCTTTTGCGCCTGGTTCTGGGCCAGGGCCGACGCTCGGTCCGGGAACCTCTTGGCGTCGAGGTGGCAACCGCGCTGGTACAGCATG
>Ga0306924_10001528_pt1 | contig 21246 bp, 14 predicted proteins | sample sta12Can44000111_FD_203756 | JGI IMG/M metagenome (GOLD analysis project Ga0306924, IMG submission 203756) | Lab enrichment of tropical soil microbial communities from Luquillo Experimental Forest, Puerto Rico - statanox.12C.anox.44.000.111 (v2)... | ecosystem: Environmental > Terrestrial >...
AGGTCGTGACGCCCTCTGCGACCAGCTGCGCCGTCCCTCCGGTCGCCGGCACCACGCGCAGCTCGCAGCGCTGCGTGCCGCGCGGCACGAGCCCAGGGGGCAGCGCGGCGCAGCCGGTGAGGTACGCGAGGAACGCGCCGTCGGGCGAGGCGCGCAGCGCGGCGACCTTTCCCTCTGCGACCCGCGTCGAGGGGCGCGGCTCCTGGCCCGGCTGCGGCACCTCCTTCTTCGGGCAGCCGACCATCGCGGCCGCGAGCGCGACCAGCAGGCAGCTCCTCAGGACACGAGCCATGACTCGATCTCCCGGCGGGCGCGCTCCGCGTGGGCGGACTTGCGCGCCTGCTTGCCGCGGTGCCTCCCCTCGAGCGGCGGGAAGAGCGCGAAGACGACGTTGGTGGGCTGGTACTCGACGCCCGGCGGATGCGCGGCGCCGGTGAGGTGGCGGTGGAGCGCGCCGACGGCGGTGGCGGGAGGCGGCGCGCGGAACGGACGCCCAGCGAGGCGGTCCAGCACGGCGCGCGCGGCGAGGAGCCCGCACGCGGTCGACTCGACGTACCCCTCGACGCCCGTGATCTGGCCGGCGAGGAAGACGTGCGGCGCGGCGCGCAGCGAGAGGTCGCCGGCGAGCACCCGCGGCGCCTCCACGAACGTGTTCCGGTGCACCTGGCCGAGCCGCACGAACTCGGCGCGCGCGAGCCCCGGCACGTGCTCGCGGAAGATCCGCTTCTGGGCGGTCCACGTGAGCCGGGTCTGGAAGCCGACCATGTTGTACGCCGTCCCGTCCTGGTCCTCGCGCCGGAGCTGGACGACCGCGAACGGCCGCCGGCCCGTGCGCGGATCCTCGAGCCCCACCGGCTTCATCGGCCCGTAGGCGAGCACGTCCGGGCCCCGTCCGGCCATGACCTCGATGGGCAGGCAACCCTCGAAGTAGCGCGGCTCCTCGAAATCGTGCGCGAGCACCTGCTCGCCGGCGAGCACGGCGGCCACGAAGGCGCGGTACTGCGGCTCGTCGAACGGGAGGTTCAGGTAGTCGTCGCCGCTCCCCTTCCCGTATCGGGATTTCGCGTAGGCGATGTCCATGTCGATCGAGTCGGCGGCGATGATGGGCGCGATGGCGTCGTAAAAGTGGAGCCGGGCGCCGGCGACCTGCGCGAGCTCGGCGGCGAGCGCGTCGGCGGTGAGGGGGCCGGTGGCGACGACGGTGAGGCCTGGGCCCTCGGGGAGCCGCGTCACCTCCTCGCGCACGATCCGGATCCCCGGCTCACCGGCGAGCCGCTCCCCCACGAGCGCGCTGAAGCGCTCCCGGTCCACCGCGAGCGCGTCGCCGGCCGGCACGCGCGTCGCGTCGGCGCTGGCGAGCACGAGGCTCCCGAGCCGCCGCAGCTCCTCGTGCAGCAGCCCCACCGCGTTCTCCGGGTTGTCGGACCGGAGCGAGTTCGAGCACACGAGCTCGGCGAAGCCGTCGAGGTGGTGCGCCGGCGAGCGGCGCACCGGCTTCATCTCCACGAGCGTCACCTCCACGCCCGCGCGCGCGAGCTGCCACGCCGCCTCGCTCCCCGCGAGCCCGCCGCCGATCACCGTCACCTGCACGTGTCGCTCCCTTCACCTACCGTGATGTCCGAGGTCGCCTGCTCGCCCGCTCACCGGACGCTTCCCCGCCCGGCCCCAGGGTTGCGCCCCAGACCTCCCGATGACCAACGTGAGGGCTGAGCGCGCGCGGGAGCCTCGTCGGGTCGGCAGCGGGTCGGTGAGGGGACAGGCTCCAGTGCGCGCTCTCTGTTTGCCGTCCCGCCGGGAGGTTTTCAACGTGCGTTCCGAAGAGCTGTCCAGGCTGAAGAAAGAGCTGCAGAGGCGGCGTCGCACGATCTTGGAGACCGAGCGCCGGGGGCAGCGTGAGCTGGATGCGCTGCGGGGCGCCGAGCGGGACCCGGAGTTCGAGGAGGGGGCCCAGGCGGAGCACGAGGAGTACACGCTCCACCGCGTGGGCGAGGTGCAGCGTCGCGAGATCCAGATGATCGATGCCGCGCTGGCCCGGCTGGACGCGGGCGAGTACGGCGTCTGCGTGGACTGCGAGCTCGGCATCGATCCCAAGCGGCTGCGCGTGCTGCCGTTCGCGGTGCTGTGCACCGACTGCGCGACGCGCCGGGAGCGCGGGCTCGTGGCCGAGCTGGCACCGCCCACGCTGTAGCCCAGGTCCCTCACCCCTACCCTCTCCCCGCGGCGCGGGGAGAGGGAGCTTGCGTCAGGCGTCCACGGCCTCGGGCGGAACGTCGGAGTCGCCGGCGCCCTCGGGCAGCTTGCGCCAGCCGCACTCCTTGTTCGGGCACGCCACGTAGGCGCCGTGCTTCTTCGAGAACTTCTCCACCGTCCACGCCGAGCCGCAGCTCGGGCACGGCTCGTTCCGCGGCTTGTCCCAGGAGACGAAGTCGCAGTTCGGGTACGAGGAGCAGCCGTAGAAGGTCTTCCCCCGCTTCGAGCGCCGCTCGCTGATGTAGCCGCCGCAGCCCTTCGGGCAGGTGACGCCGATCGAGATCGGCTTCGACGTCTTGCACTCCGGGTACTTCGAGCAGGCGAGGAACCGGCCGAAGCGGCCGCGCTTCACCACCATCGGCGCGCCGCAGTTCGGGCACTTCTCGTCGGTCTCGATCTCCTCTTCCTTCTGCGGCTCGATCTTGCCGTCCTCGGTGCGCCGGAAGTTCATCGTGTTCCGGCACTCCGGGTAGCCGGAGCAGGCGAGGAACTCGCCCATGCGGCCCCACTTGATCACCATGGGCTTGCCGCACTTCTCGCAGACGAGGTCGGTGGGCGTCTCCTGCCGCTTCACGTCGCGCATGTGGACCTCGGCCTTCGCGAGGTCCTCCTTGAACGCGGAGTAGAAGTCGCCCAGCACCGCTTGCCACTGGGCGTTCCCTTCCTCGATCTCGTCGAGCTTCTCCTCCATCCCGGCGGTGAACGCGACGTCCATCTCGCGCGGGAACGCGCGCACCAGCTCGTCGGTCACGATGAAGCCGAGCTCGGTGGGCTTGAAGTTCCGCTCCACCTTCTCGACGTACTGCTTCTCCTGGATGGTGGAGAGGATCGCCGCGTAGGTGGAGGGGCGGCCGATGCCCCGCTCCTCCATCTCCTTGATGAGCGACGACTCGTTGAAGCGCGGCGGCGGCTGCGTGAAGTGCTGCTCCGCGTCGAGCTTCCGGCAGTCGAGCACCATGCCCTGCTCGAGCGGGGGCAGGATCTTCTCCTGGTTCTTCTTCTCGCCCTCCTCGCCCTCGGCCTTCTCCTCCGGCTGCGCGCCGGCCTCCTCCTCGGGCGGCTTCGCGCCGTACACCGCGAGGTAGCCGGGGAACTTCAGGATGGAGCCGGTGGCGCGGAACGTCGCTCTGCCGGCGCCGATGTCCGCCGTGGTCTGGTCGTAGACGGCCGGCACCATCTGGCAGGCGACGAACCGGTTCCAGATGAGCTCGTACAGCCGGAGCATGTCGCGCTCGCCGATCGCGTCGAAGTACGGCGCCACGCGCTCGGGCGTCCACTCGAGCGAGGTGGGGCGCACGGCCTCGTGCGCCTCCTGCGCGGCCTTCTGCTTCGTCTTGTAGAGGTGCGGCGTCTCCGGCAGGTGGTCCTTGCCGTAGGTCGCGCCGATGTGGGCGCGGACCGCGTCCACCGCCTCGGTCGACAGCCGCACCGAGTCGGTACGCATGTAGGTGATGAGGCCGATCGCGCCCTCGTCGCCGAGCTCCACGCCTTCGTAGAGCCGCTGCGCGAGCGTCATCGTCTTCTTCGCCGTGAAGCCGAGCCGGTTCGCCGCCTCCTGCTGCAGCTTCGCGGTGGTGAAGGGCGGCGGCGGGTTGCGGCGCCGCTCCTTGCGCTCCACCGACGCCACCGTGAACGTGGCGCCCTCGAGCTCGGCCACGATGCCCCGCGTCGTCTCGCCTTCCTTCAGCTCGGCCTTCTGGCCGGACAGCTTCACGAGCCTCGCGCGGAACTCGGGCGGCAGCTTCGCGGCGAGCAGCGCCTCGAGCGACCAGTACTCCTCGGGCTTGAACGCCTGGATCTCGCGCTCGCGCTCCACCACGAGCCGCACCGCCACCGACTGCACGCGGCCGGCGGAGAGGCCGCGCCGGACCTTCTTCCAGAGGATCGGGCTGATCTGGTAGCCGACGAGCCGATCGAGGATGCGCCGCGCCTGCTGCGAATCGAACTTCTTCTGGTCGAGATCGAGCGGCTGCTGGATCGCCTTCTGGATCGCCGTCTTCGTGATCTCGTTGAAGAGCACGCGGCGGACCTTCTCGTCGCCGCCCGAGACGCCGAGCTCCTCGGCGATGTGCCAGGCGATGGCCTCGCCCTCGCGATCGGGGTCGGTCGCGAGGAAGACGCTCGACGCGGTCTTCGCGGCGCGCTTGATCTCGGAGAGGACCTTCGCCTTCCCCTTGATCGCGACGTAGTCGGGCGCGAAGCCGTTCTCGATGTCCACGCCCAGCTTCGAGGTGGGCAGGTCCTTCACGTGGCCCACCGACGCCTTCACGTCGAAGCCGCGGCCCAGGTACTTCTTGATGGTCTTCGCCTTCGCCGGCGACTCGACCACGACCAGGCTGCCGCTCGTCTTGCGGGCGGCGGTCTTCGCCGCGGGAGCGCGCTTCGCCGCGGCCTTCGGCTTCTTCTTCTCGGTTGCTTCCTTGGGCTGCTTTTCCGCCATGGGTCTCGTCTCGCCTTCCGCTATCTATGGGCGGCGCAGGAAGTAGTGACCGGGCCGCTGCTCGCACAGCCCGGAGAGCTCCAGCTCGAGGAGCGCGGCCAGCGCGGGACCGGCACCGAGGCCGGTCTCGCGCGCGAGCTCATCCGCGTGGCGCGGTGCGCCCCCGAGCGCCGCGTACATCGCCTTCTCCGGCCCGGCGAGATCGGGCATCGCCTCCGCCGGGAATTCGAGCTGCCCGGCGAGCCCGAGCTCGCCCAGCACGTCGGCCGCAGAGGCGACCAGATGGGCGCCCGCCCGGAGCAGGGCAATCGGCCCCGCCGAGAGGGGGTGCGTCACGTCGCCCGGTACCGCGAAGAGCGGCGTTCCCGCCGCCCGGGCCAGCTCGGCGGTGAGGAGCGCGCCGCTCTTCTTCCCGGCACGAACCACGACCACCGCGTCGCTCATCCCGGCGACGATTCGGTTGCGGCGCGGAAAGGTCCAGCGGGTCGCCTCGCGCCCGTCCTCCCACTCCGACACGAGCGCGCCGCCGCTCGCCACGATCCGCTCGAAGAGCTCCTCGTGCCCGGCCGGGTACGTCACGTCGAGGCCGCAGCCGAACACCGCCACGGTGTGGCCGCCTGCCGCGAGCGCCCCTTCGTGCGCCGCCGCGTCGATGCCCTGGGCCCCGCCCGAGACGACCGACACCCCGGACCGCGCCAGGTCGCGCGCCAGCTCGCGAGCGAGCTCCAGGCCATAGGGATCGGCGAGCCGGGCGCCCACGATGGCCACGCGGGCCTGCGGCGTCCCCAGCTCGCCCCGCACCCGCACCTCGGGCGGCGCGTCCGGGACGCGCGCCAGTCGCGAGGGGTAGCCGGCCTCGCCGCGGCGGATCGTCCGGGCGGTGGTCACGAGGCCGGGCCATATACTGCCCGGGTCCGACAGCGTCAAGGCAGAGTCCCCCGTTAGGGTGTAACCAGAAACGGCACAGGGCCCCTTCTGGGGGCCCCGTGGAGGAAGAGCATCCGGGTGCGTGGGCTCAGTTGGAGCTGACACCCGTCGAGGCGGCGATTCGCATCTCCACCCGGTCGCCGATGAGGAGCTCCCGCTCGCTCTTCACGACCAGGGCGGTGGACGCGTGCTCCTTCGCCTCCACCACGAGCAGCGCGCCGACCTGCTCGAGCGGCAGGTTCGGGTCCTGCCGCGCTTCAGTCATGTCGCGGCCGTAGGGGTCGCCGCTGCGCAGGACCGTGAAGACGTTGCCCGGCTCGACGCCGTCGGCGGCGCCGCGGTCGACGTACACGTAGTGGTGCTGGCCGATCTCGGAGATCACCTCGACGTCGGAGGCGACGATGACGCCGCGCACGTTCTTCCGGTTGGGCCGGCGCGCCACCTCGGCGAGCGGCTTCGCGGGGAGGAGCCCCAGCCGATCGCCGCGCTCGATCGCCTCGGCGGCCGAGGTGATGTCCACCGTCGCCTGGTTGCCGTCCACCGCGACGACCCGGCCCGCGCCGAGGATGGTGGTCTTGTAGCCGAAGGGCTTGCCGTCGACCGGGTGGCGCAGCTCCCGCTCGGTGCGGAAGATCGCGTAGGTCTGGCCCAGCTTCGCCGCGTCGCCCGCGAAGGTGGCGTAGGCGCGGTCGTGCGTGGTGAGGAGCAGCTTGTCCTCGAACGCCGCCGAGATGGCGCCGGACTGGGCGAGCTCGGTGGCGGTCACGAAGCTGTCGCGGCGCGTGCGGGTGCCGGCGGGCGCGACGTAGCCGATCTTCCGCGAACCCGAGACCACCACCTCGTCGCCTTCGCCGAGCTCCTGCGGGCGGTCGAGGCTGCCCACGGAGAAGCTCGCGAGCTCCTTCGGCACCTGCACGAGATCGGAGTCGTCGCTGGGCGCCTCCACCGCGGGCCCCTGCGCCTGCGCGGCAACACCGGCCGGGCCGGCCGGGCCGAGGCGGACCACGTTGCCGGGATAGATCCAGTGCGGGTTCGCGATCTCCGGATTCCACGACCAGATCTTCGGCCAGGAGTACGGATCCTGGAGGTACTTCGCCGAGAGATCCCAGAGCGTGTCGCCGCGCACCACCTTGTGCGCCTCGCCGGCCGGCGCGTCCTTCGAGAGCGCCACCTCGGTGCCGGGGAGCGCGCCGACCTCCTGCTCGAGCCGCCCCGCTGCTTCGGCATGCTCGAGCTTCGCCGCCTCGGCGTTGAGGTCCACGCCCTCCTCCACGGAGGCGGGCTCTGCGGCGGACGCGGCCGGGGCCACGGGCTCCGCGCCCTCGGCGACCTGAGCGTCCGCGGCCTTCATGTGCACTTCGGTGCCGGCCTGCTGCTTGGCGCCGGCCTCACGGGCGGCGTTCAGCGCGCCGACCTGGGCGAGCGCGAGGGTGGGAACGGCGGCGAGGACGGCGAGAACGGCTCTCATGCAAGGACTCCTGACGGTTCGACGACCGACCTCGAAACCTCGCCGATTCTAGGCGGGCTCCGCGACTGGTCAAGGAACGCAGGTCGGGCGAGGTGCGACGAAGCCCACCTGGCGCCCCGTGCGTCCTGCATCGCGCCGGTGGGAGTAGAAGTGGGCGGGCTCGCAGGCCGTGCAGCGGCCGAGGATCTCGATCGAGCGGAGCGGCAGGCCGGCGCGGTGCAGCACGCGCTCGTTCGCGCGCCACAGATCGAGCCGTGGCTGCGAGGGGAGATCGTTCGCGACGTCGGGGCCGAGGGCTGCGCGGAAGCGAGCCGCGAGGTCGGCGGACACCTCGTAGCAGCAGGGGCCGATGGAGGGGCCGATCGCGGCGAGGAGCTCGCCGGCGCGGGCGCCCTCCGCCACGAGCGCCTCCACCGCGCGGGCCGCGATGCCGGCGAGCGTGCCGCGCCAGCCCGCGTGCACGGCGGCGACGGCGCCGCTGCGGGGATCGGCGAGGAGGATGGGCACGCAGTCGGCGACGGCGACGACCGCCGCGACGCCCGGTGTGCTGGAGAGGACCGCGTCGGCCTCGGGACGCTCCGCGTTGCTCGGCCGGCCGGGCGCGCACTCCTGGGCCCGAACCACCCGGTCGCCGTGCACCTGCCGGACGCGCGCGAAGTCGAGGCCCGTCTCGCGGGCGAGGCGAGCCCAGTTCTCCTCCACGGCCGCGGGATCGTCGCCGACGGAGCCGCCGAGGTTCAGGGCGGCGAAGGGATCGAGGGAGACGCCGCCCCCACGAGTCGTGAAGCCGTGCGGGAAGGAGGAGAGGAGGCGGGACCGGAGGAGGTGCACGCCCCGATCATAACCGCGAGCGCCATCCGACCCCGGCCCCAACACCGAGCCCGGGTTGCTGCGCACTCCCCGCAGGGGTTAGGCTTTCCTGCCTTGCAATTCCCTCGTGCCATCCGGAAGAGCGTCGCCCGCAAGCTGCTCGCCGCCGTCGGTGTCCCCTCCATCCTGCTCGCCGCCGTCGCCCTCGCGTGGCTCCGCGCCGAGACGAAGGAGTTCGCGCCCGGCTTCTGGGCGGCGGTCGCCGCGGGCGCGATCCTCGTGGGCGCGGGGATGGTGGCGATCCACTTCGTCTCCGTGAACCTGATCGTGAAGAGGCCGCTCCGCGCCCTGGCGCGCGCGGTCCGCGGCACGCGCATCGTGGAGGGGTTCGCGCGCGTCCCGGTGCAGGGCGAGGACGAGATCGCGCAGGTGGCGGAGAGCTTCAACACCTCGCTGCAGGCCATCACCGACCTCCGGGTCCAGCGCACCGACGACGCGCTCGCGCTGGCCGCGATGCAGCGCGAGCTGAAGCTGAACGCGGAGCTCGAGGAGCAGCACCGCCTGCTCGACAAGGCGAGCCGCGAGCTCGCCGGCCGCTTCCGCGAGCTCGAGATCCTCGCCGGCCTCACCCACAAGCTGAACTCCACCCTCGACGTGCAGATGCTCTGCGACGCGGTCACCGACGCGGTCGCGCAGCAGCTCGGGTTCGAGGGCTTCGCGCTCCTCCTCTCCGACGAGAAGAACGGAGACCTGGTGGTCCGCGCGTCGCTCGGCACCGACGCCCGCGCCACGGGCGCGCGGCTCGGGCTCGGCGACGGCGCCGCCGGGATCGCGGCGCGCGAGAAGCAGCTCGTGCTCGTGCGCGACGTGCACAGCGACCCGCGCACGTCCGTGCGCTCCTGGCTGCCGGAGGGCGCGGGCTCGCTCCTCGCGGCCCCCATGGTCCACCAGAGCGAGTGCGTGGGCGTCCTCGACTTCTGGCGGCCGCGCCCCGACGCGTTCTCCAAGGAGGACCTCCGGTTCCTCGGCTCGGTGGCCGACCAGGCCGCGATGGCGATCGCGAACGCGCGGCTGCACGAGCGCGTGGTGGCCGAGTCGGTCACCGACCCGCTCACCGGCGTGCTGAACCGGCGCGGGCTGGCGGAGCGGCTGCAGCACGAGATGGTCCGCGCGGAGCGGTTCGGCCACGCGTTCGGGTTCGCGATCGTGGACGTCGACCGGCTGAAGTCGATCCTCCAGGGCCACGGGCTCGTGGCCGGCGACGCGGTGCTCCGGACGCTCGCGCGACTGCTCCAGGCGGAGCTGCGGAACGTGGACGTGCTCGCCCGCTACCGCGGGGACAAGTTCGCGCTCCTGATCCCCGGGGCCGACCGCGCCGCCGCGGTCGAGGTCGCCGAGCGGCTGCGTCGCGCGGTCGAGTCGGCGCGGTTCGACGACGGCGCGCGGATCACCGTGTCGGCGGGGATCGCGAGCTTCCCCGAGGACGCGCGCGACCTCGAGTCGCTCGTGGACGCCGCCGACGCCGCGCTCTTCGCCGCGAAGAGCGCGGGGCGCAACGCCGTGCGTGCCTGCGCGCCCGGCATGCGGGACGACCCGGCGCGGCCGCACCGGGGTCGCATGACGACGAAGCTCGAGCCGGGGGTCTGAGCGCGGGGGACGCGCCGCTCTTCAGTGCGGCGCCTCCAGCGGCCGGTCCTCCTCGTCCGCGGCCGGCTCCAGCGCCACGTTCTCACCCTGGATCCGCCGCAGCTCGAGCTCCAGCAGCTTCTCCCGCTTCGCCCTCTCCTGGAGGAGCGCGTGCAGCCGCCGCCCCTCCTCCGTGCGGAGCGTCTCGCGCCGCGTGAGCTCCTGGTGGAAGCGCTCCTGGGCTCCCTTCAGCGCCGCGAGCCCGCGGGCGTCGGCCTCCCTCCGCTCCTGGAGCGCGGCCGCCAGCCGCCGGGTCAGCTCGGCCGCCCGCGCCTCCGCCGCCCCGGCCCGCGCCTCCTGCTCGTCGCCGCGCCGCGCCGCCTCCGCCCGAGCCCGCTCGAGCGCCGCCTCCAGCTCCTCCACGCGGCGCGCCCGCTCCGCGGCCGCCTCGCGCGCCGCGCGGACGTCGGCCTCCGAGCGCCCGGCGAGCTCCTTCGCGCGCGCCTCCGCCCCCTCCGCGCGCGCCCGCAGCCCGGGCACCTCCCGCGCTCCGCGCTCCCGCTCCTCCCGCAGCGCCCGCTCGAGCTCCTCCGCGCGGCGCTCGGCGGCCGCCGCGCGCGCGAGCGCCTCGTCCCGCGAGCGGTTGCCCTCCTCCGCCGCGGCCTCCGCGGCCTTGCGCATCGCGGCGAGCGCCGCCTCCGCGCGCCGCCGCGCCTCGGCCTCCTCCGCCCGCGCCGCCTCCACCGCCCGCACCCGCTCCCCGTGCTCGCGCTCGCGCGCGTCGAGCGCCTCGCCCGTGGCCGCCTCGCGGCGCTCCACCTCGCGCAGCGCCTCGCCGCGCGCCGCGAGCTCGCGGTGCAGCTCCTCCTCGCGGCGGGCGCGCTCCGCCGCCGCGGACTCCACGCGCCGGTGCAGCTCCGCCGACGCATCGGTCTTGCGCGAGAGCTCCGCGAGCAGCTCGGCCTCGCGCCGGTCGGCCTCCTCGCGCACCGCCGTCGCGCGCCGCCGGGCCGCCGCCTCCGCGTCGCAGCGCGCGTGGATCTCCCGCGTCAGCTCGGCCTCGACCTGCTCGCGGCCGGCCTCGGCCTCCTCGGAGCGGCGGCGCGCCTCCGCGCTCGCCACCTGCGCCTCCGCCACCGCGGCGCGCGCCCGCTCCAGCTCGGCCGAGAGCGCCTGCGCCGCGGCCTTCGCCTCCTCGCGCTCGCGCTCCGAGCCCGAGAGGCCCGCCGCGAGCCGCTCCGCCTGTGCCCGCAGCTCCGCGACCTCCGCCTCCAGCTTCGAGCCTCGCGCCGCGGCCTCGAGCTGCGCGCCGCGCGCCTCCTCCGCCGCCGCCCGCGCCGCGGCGAGCTCCGCCTCCGCCGCGCTGGCGCGCGACTCCAGCTCCGCCACCTTCCGCTCCGCCTCGCGCGAGAGCGCGTCGAGCGCGGCCCGCGCGTCGGCGAGATCCCGCGTGAGCCAGCCCACGCGCTGCGCGGCGTCCTCCGCCGCGCGCTGCGCCTCGCCGAGCGCCGCGTCCCGCTCGCCCGAGAGCACCGCCTCCCGCGCCGCGGCCTCCTCGCGCGCCGCCTGTGCCGCCGCCTCGAGCTTCCCGTGCGCGAGCCGCAGCGCCCCGTGCGCGTCCGCGGCCCGGCGCGCCTCGTCGAGCGCCCGATCCCGCTCGACCCCGAGCGCCGCCTCGCGCGCCTCGCCCTCGCGCCGCGCGGCCTCCAGGGCCGCCCGCGCCGTCGCAGCATCCTCCGCCGCGCCCTCGCGCGCCGCCGCGAGCTCCCGCTCGCGCCGCGCCGCGGACTCTCGCTCCGCCTCGATGAGCCGCGTGAGCCTGCCCAGCTCCTCGCCCGCCGCCTCCCCCCGGGCCGCCGCCAGCCGCTCCCGCTCCGCGAGCTCGGCCACGTGCGCCTCGGCGCGCGCCGCGCGCTTCGCCTCGGAGGCGAGCTTCGCCCCCAGCTCCTCCGCCCCCGCCCGCGCCGCGTGAGCCACCCCGCGAGCGGCGAGCACGGCCTTCGCCGCCTCGCCGCGGGCCGCCTCGGCCACCCGCGCCCGCTCACCCAGGGCGTGGAGCTCGGCCCGGAGCCGGGCGTCGTCCTCGGCCACCGCCCGCGCCTCCCCGTCGGCGCGCCGGGCCTCGGCGAGCGCCGCCTCCCGCTCCGCCTCGGCGGTCCGTGCCCGCTCCTCCGCCGCGGCCCGCGCCGCGCGCGCGCCGACCTCCGCGACCTGCCGGGCGCGCTCCAGCTCCGCCGCACGCGCGAGCGCGGCCTCGCGCTCCGCCTCCGCCACCCCGAGCCGCTGCCCCGCCGCCTCGAGCTCCCGCGCCGCCGCGTCGTCGCGCTCCGCCGCCGCGACGCGGAAGGCCGCGTACTCCCGCTCCAGCAGCGTGGACCGCTCGTCCACCGCCGTACGCGCCTGCACCGCCTCCTCGGCCCGCGCGTCGGCTTCCTCCCGCGCCCTCCGCGCCGCGGCCGCCTCCTCGCGGAGCGCCCCCAGCTCGTCGTGGAGCCGCTCCTCCGCCTCGCGCACGCCGTCGTCCCGCTCGGCCTCCGCCGCGTCCAGCCGGGCCCGCGCCTCGTCGCGCTCCGCCTCCAGCGCCTCGAGCCGCGCCGCGTGCTCCGCCCTCGCCACCGCCAGCTCGCGCGCGAGCGCCTCGAGCTCCTCGCGCCCCGCCGCCCGGATCGACGCGAGCGCCGGCCGCGCCCGCTCCGCTTCCTGCTGCGCCGCCCGCGCCTCGGCCTCCGCCGCCCGGAGCGCCTCGCACGCCTCGCCCACGGCGCGCGTGAGCTGCTTCGCCTCGGCCTCCTTGTCGGCGAGGGTCGCCGCCAGCTCCCGGGCACGCTCCTCCGCCGCCGCGCGACCGCGCTCGGCCTCCTCCACGTCCCGCGCGCGTGCGCCGGCCCGCGCGGACTCGTCGCGCTCGCGCCGCTCGAGCTCCGCAGCGTGCGCCGCGGCCTTCTCGCGCAGCTCCGCGAGCTCCCGGTCGCGCGCGCCGCTCGCGCGCGCCAGCTCGTCCTCGCGCGCGAGCTTCTCCACGAGCACCTGCTCCAGCGCCGCCGCGTGCTCGCGCTCCTTCTCCACGAAGAGCCGGCGCGCCTCCGCGAGCCGCCGCGCGAGATCCTCCGCCTCCTCCCGCAGTGCCACGACCTCCGCCTCGCGCTCGGCCGCGAGCCGCGCTTCCCGCATCCGCACGCGCGGGAGCGGCGGAGGGCGCGGAGCGGGCTGGGGAGTGTCGGGGCCGGCGGAGTCCGGTGTCGGTGCGCGCGCGTCGTTCGGATCCATGTGGTCCCTGCCGGACCGTCCCGCCCGGGCAGCAGGAAGGCCCTCGATGGTGGCCGACCTCAGCGCCAGCGCTGGGAGGCGTGGCGAGCGGCCTCGGGACCGAGGTTGGGGGCGGCGCGTCGAACCGGAAACGACCCGCGCGGCGTCTGGGACCGGATCAGGGACCAGCGATCTCGCGGAGCCGGCCGCGCGCCTTCTCCGCGTCGGCCTCGTGCTTCAGCACGAGCGACAGCGTCTCGTCGACGAGGGCCGGCTCGAGCGCCTCCGCGCCGAGCACCGCGAGGGCCCGGGCCCAGTCGAGGGTCTCCGCGATCGAGGGCGCCTTCCGGAGGTCGAGCGCGCGGAGCCGCGTCACCGCCTCCACCACCTGAGCAGCGAGCGCAGGCCCCACCTCGGGGGCGCGCGCGCGCAGGATCGCGAGCTCGCGCTCCGCGGTGGGATAGTCGAGGTGGAGGTGGAGGCAGCGGCGCCGGAGGGCGTCGGAGAGCTCGCGCGCGGCGTTGGAGGTGAGGACGACGCGCGGCACGTGGCGCGCCCGCACCGTGCCCACCTCCGGGATCGTCACGGCCCAGTCGGAGAGCACCTCGAGGAGGAAGGCCTCGAACTCGGGATCCGCCTTGTCCACCTCGTCCACGAGGAGGAGCGCCGGCCGCTCGCTCGAGATCGCCCGCAGCACCGCGCGCGGCAGCAGGAACCGCTCGCTGAAGAACACGTTCCCCTCGGCCGAGATCAGATCGGCGGCCTCGGCGAGCGAGCCGGCGGAGGCGATCCGCTCGGCGACCCGCTCGCGGAGGAGCTGCGTGTAGAGGAGCTGCTTCGCATACTCCCACTCGTAGATCGCCTTCGCCTCGTCGAGCCCCTCGTAGCACTGGAGCCGCACCAGCTCGCGATCGGCGGCAGCGGCGAAGGCCCGCGCGAGATCGGTCTTGCCGACCCCCGCCGGCCCCTCGACGAGGATCGGCTTCTCGAGCCGGTCGGCGAGGAAGACCGCGATCGCGATCTCCCGCGACGGCAGGTAGCCCTGGGCAGAGAGGCGCGCGGAGACGTCGTCGGCCGACGTGAACATGCGCGACTTATGGAAGCACCGGCGTCGTTCCGCAAGGAAGCGCCGTTCCATCTCCCGGGCGGCCAGGTGCTGGGTTCGACGCGCCTGCCGGGGAGCGCATCGCCAGGAATTACAGCCTCGTCCCCGCGGGGGCCCGGCTCAAGCTCCGGAGATCACTGCAAACGAAGCTGTAGACGCGCTCGGCACGGCGCTTGTAGCTCAAAACGGCGAGTCCTGCCGGAGACCGTCGACCGGGGCCTTCCCGAAATTCACCTCAAGCTCACTGAAGGACCCAACTCCGCAGTTCCCTCCGAAGTCGAGCCGCGACGGATGCTCGACTCCTCCCACCGCCGGGAGCCCCACGGGGCGAACGGCGGAGAGCCATCGGGCGACGAGCCCAAAGCTGACGAGGCCGCGAGAGCGGCCTCTCGCTTTTTCGGGGCGGCGATCACCGGCTCGTCGTCGAGGAGCGCCGCGAGGCCCGCCGCGGCCACGCGGGCGACCGCGGACAGGACGAGGAGCAGCCGGATCGGCGAGTCGAGGCACGCCGCGAGCGGGGACGCGGCGGCGTGGCCGGCGAGCGCGGACGCGACGGCGTACCCGGCCCCCCCGGCGACGGCGAAGCCGGCGTGCCAGAACGGCCGCTCGCGCTCGGGCGCCACCGCGAGCGGCAGCGCGAACATCGCGAGCGCGTGGCCGGCCGCGAAGATCCCGCCGGCAAGGGCGTCGAGCGCGATGGGCCAGAGGCGTCCCTCGGCCGCGAGGAGCCAGAGCACGGGCGAGGCCGCGAGCCCCAGCGAGCAGAGGAGGAGCACCGCGCGCGGTCCGGCGCGGTCGATCGCGCGGCCCCAGATCGGCGCCGAGAGGACGCGCGCCCCGGCGAGGCCCGCCGCGTAGAGCGCGCCCACGGCGTAGCCCGCGCGCAGGTCGCGCACGAGGTAGATGGTGAAGAACGGACCGGCGAGCCCGACCGCGCTGCTCCAGCCGAAGGAGAACGCGAGGAGCCGCTGGCCGCGCGGGTGGCGAGCCGGGGCGATCGATTGCCGGGCGGCGCGAGCGAGGGGGACGCGCCGTGCGCGGCGCGAGTGCTGGCGCGCCATGAGCACGGTGGAGAGCGCGCCGGCGGCGCAGGCGAGGAGGGCGAGGGCCGAGAGCGCGAGCGAGTTTCCGCGCGCGCTGCCGGCGCGGTCGAGCAGGAGCCCCGCGCCGAGCGACGCGAGGCCGCTCGCGACGGTGCAGCTCGCCGTGCGCCGGCCGAAGTAGCGGCCGCGGAGCCGCGCCGGGACCATGTCCGCCATCCACGCGGTCCAGGCGTTGTTGCCGAGGATCGAGATCGCGTGGTGGGCGACGGCGACGACGAGCAGGAGCCGCTGCGCGCCGGCCGGCGAGAGCGGGAGCCACGGCAACAGCGCGAGCGGCAGGAAGAGCTGGCGCGAGATGCCGACGCTGGCGAGCGCCACGCGGCGCGAGCCGAGGCGCGAGGTGGCGAAGGCGCCCGGGAGCTGGAAGAGGTGGGCGGTGAAGGGGAGCGCGCCGAGGAGCGCCACGAGCTGCGGCGAGAGGCCGAGGTGGAGCGCCCAGCCCGTGAGCACGAGCCCGCCCGAGAAGGCGCCGACCACCTCGGCGGCGATCCCCTCGGCAGTGCAGGCGTGGAGCGAGCGGCGGAGCTGGGTGCAGGAGGCCAAGGCGGGAACCCGAGAGGGTACGCATCGGCAGGCCTCCGCTCAACGGGCGAGCAGGCGGGCGATCGGTGAAAGAGGCGGTCGGGAGTGGCCGGCGCGACCCGCGAGCAGGCCGCTATCGCCGCACGTCGATCCGCACGTGCAGCGGTCCGCCGTCCACCTCGGTGAGCGCGACGAAGGTCGCGCCGCCCCCGCCGCGGGAGAACTCGAGCGTCGCGCGCACGTCGCCGATGCGCAGGCCGCGCAGCACGAGGTGCTCGACGCCGGCGGGGAGCTGCGGCGAGGAGACGTGGAGCGTGTGGCGGGGCGCGTCGGGAAAGATGCCGAGGCACGCGCGGAGGAGGAGGAACCACGCGCCGCTCGCCCACGCCTGGGGCGAGCACGCCACCGGGTAGTGCACCGGGAACTGGCCCGTGGAGCGGTCGAGGCCGCAGAACAGCTCGGGCAGGCGCAGGTGGCGGAAGTGCTGCGCCGCTGCCCAAAGCCCATCGAACACCTCGTTCGCCGCCCCGGTGAGCCCGTAGTACGACATGCCCATCGCGGCGATCGCGTTGTCGTGCGGCCACACCGTGCCGTCGTGGTAGCTGAGCGGATTGTAGGCCCCCTGCCCCTTCGCCAGCGTCCGGATCCCCCAGCCGCTCCACATCTCCGGCGAGAGGAGCGAGGCGGCGACGACGCGCGCCCGGTCCTCGCCGATGGCGCGCGAGAAGAGCAGGTGGCCGGGGTTCGAGGTCACCGCGTCCACCTGGCGCTTCTCCCGGTCGAGCGCGATGGCGTAGGTGCCCCGGTGCGTCATGTAGAAGCGCTCCTCGATGCGGCGGGACATCGCGCGCGACGCCGCGAGGAGCCGCGTCGCCTCGGCCGACCGGCCGAGCTGCCGGTGGAGCTTCGCCATCCGGCGCCACGCGTCGGCGGCGTAGCCCTGCACCTCCACGAGCGCGATCGGCGGCTCCGCGGAGCGGCCGTCCGCGAACGGGACGCCGTCGTGGCTGTCCTTCCAGCCCTGGTTCCGCAGGCCGCGCGGCGCCTGCCGCTCGTACTCGAGGAAGCCGTCGCCGTCCCGGTCGCCGTGCCGCTCGAGCCAGCCCAGCGCCGCCTGCGCCGCCGGCAGGAGCTCCTCCACCGTGGCGCGGTCGGCCGTCCACTGGAAGTACTCGCCGAGGAGCACCAGGAAGAGCGGCGTCGCGTCCACCGAGCCGTAGTACGGCGTGTGCGGCACCTCGCCGGCAGCGGCCATCTCGCCGAACCGCATCTCGTGGGGGATCTTCCCCGGCTCCTCGTCGCGGGCCGGATCCACCGTGGTGCCCTGGAGGCGCGCGAGGAAGCGGAGCGCCTGCCGCGCGACCTCGGGCGTCGCGAGCAGCGCCTGGAAGCCGGTGAGGAGCGCGTCGCGGCCGAACGGGCAGGTGTACCAGGGGATGCCGGCCGAGATGACCGGCTCGCCGAAGTGGTGGACGGTGAGCGCCTTGAGGTCGGCCACCGCCTGCTCGAAGGCGTGGTCGAGGAGGTCGTTGGACGAGGAGAAGCGGGTGCAGCGATCGGCCCAGGCGGCGTACGCCGCGGCGCTCTCGCTCGCCCGCGCCTCGAACGGCCGCGGCGGCGCCTCCAGCGCGTCGCTCGCGTTCGAGGCCTGCACCACGAAGCTCACCTCGGCCGCCTCGCCGCGGGCGAGGTGGAACGCGATCCGCGCGCCGGAGCCCTCGATGCGCTCGATCCACGCGCCATGCCCGGACGTGGACTCGATCCCGTCCACGCGGATCTCGGTGTAGTAGGGGCGCCGGTCGAGCCCCTCGTAGCGGAGCCGCACCCGGTCCTCGCCCACCTCGGGGTGGAAGTACACGCCGCGCCGCGTCCGCCGCGCGCCGCGGATCTCGAACACGTCGGCGAAGTCGCTCGCCCACTCCACCTCGATCCAGTAGTCGATCGCCCGATCCAGGAAGTTCGTGAGCCGCAGGCGATCCACGAAGGAGGCGTCGATGATCTGGTCGCGCCGGAGGTGGACGTAGTTCACGGGCTCCTGCCCGAGCAGGTCGCCCTCGTGCAGCGAGGTGATCGTGAAGTCGACCTGCGAGACGTAGTCGGTGGAGACCTGGGTCGAGAGGCAGAGCGGCGGTCCGCCCTTCACCATGAGCCGCCACGCCGAGAGGTGCCGCGTGTCGGTGAGGAACAGGCCGAGGTCGCGCGCGCCCGAGGGGGTCACGTCGCCCACCCGGTTCGCGACGAGGAACAGGTTCCCCCGCTTCAGGACCAGCTTGTCGACGCCGGTCGCCTCCGGCTGCTGCGACGGGTCGACGTAGCCGAACAGCTCGAGCGGATCGGCCTCCGCGCGTGCCTCGCGCACCTCCTCGTGCCCTTCAGCGGACGTGGCGCTGCTCCTCGGCGGCCAGGCCGAGCGGCCGCCGCGAAGCGGAGAGGGCCGCGTGGTACACGCGGAGGTAGTCCCGGATCATGCGCGAGGTGGAGAAGCGCTGGCTCGCGCGGCGCCGGCAGGCCTCCCGGTCGATCTCGCCGACCCGACGGAGCGCCTCCCCCATCTCGGCCGCGTCGTTCACGAGGAAGCCGGTGACCCCGTGTTCCACGACCTCCGGCGCGGCGCCGCGCGGGAAGGCGATGACCGGCGTGCCGGAGAGCATCGCCTCGATCATGACGAGCCCGAACGGCTCCTCCCAGCGAATCGGCATGAGGAGCGCGCGCGCCGAGCCGAGGAGCCGCTGCTTCCGCTCCCCGCCCACCGCGCCGATGCGGCGCACGCCCGGCAGCGCGAGGAGGCGATCGACCTCCGCCGCCCAGCCCGGCGGGTCGCCCGGCTCGGCGTGCACGGGCCCCGCCACCACCAGCTCCATGCCGGCGCGCCGCGCGGCCTCCACGGCCACGTCGGGCCCCTTGCACCAGGAGAGTCGTCCGATGAAGAGCGCGCCGCCGTCGCCGCGCCCGGCGGGGAACGCCTCCGGGTCGAGGCCGTGGTGCACCACGTGGGCGGCGAGGCCGGGCGAGAGCTGCGCCTGGCGCGCCGAGATCGCGACGAACTGGACCGCCGGGTGGGCGGAGTAGGCGCGCAGGAGCGCGTCGTCGTGCACGTGGTGGAGCGTGTAGACGAGGGGGACCGGGAGGATGGAGGCGAAGGCGAGGAAGCCGGGAGAGTGTGCGTGGACGAGGTCGTACTGCCCGCGCGCGACCTCGAGCGCGGCCGCACGGCCGTGGAGCTGCTCGGCGCGGGCGTCCGGAGGCCAGACCGCCCGCTCGTAGATCCAGCGGACGCCGGGATCCTCGGAGTCGCCGGTGGCGAAGACCGTGACCTGGTGGCCGGCGCGGCGGAGGCCGCGGGCGAGCTCGGAGATCACGAGCTCGGTGCCGCCGTAGGTACTCGGCGGCACGGCCACGAAGGGCGTGGAGATCAGGGCGAGGCGCACCCGATCAATGTAGGGAGCGTGGGGCGCGCAGCCACGACGAGCGCTCGCCTTCCCGTTCGCTTCCGGTACACTCCGGATCCATGGACGCGCAGACCTCCGGTCCCATCAGCGAGGAGCTGTTCCACTCCTTCTTGCAGCTCGCAGTGAAGCGTCAGGCGAGCGACGTCCACTTCGAGGTGGGGTATCCACCCACCTACCGGGTGTTCGGTGAGCTGCTCGCGGCCAAGGTGCCGCCGCTCACCCACATCGACACCGAGGCGATCGCGAACTTCGTGCTGCAGGCGCCCGGCTCGGGCTTCACGCCGCTCGACTTCCGCGAGGTGGACCGGAGCTACTCCCTGCCCGGCGTCTCGCGCTTCCGCGCGAGCATCTTCAAGCAGCGCGGGAGCTGGGGCGCCGTCCTGCGCACGATCCCCTTCCAGATCCCCGACCTCCAGGCGCTGAACCTGCCGCCGGTGGTCGAGACGGTCTCCCAGGCGCGCCGCGGCCTCGTCCTCGTCACCGGCGCCACCGGCAATGGCAAGTCCACCACCATCGCGGCGATGCTGAACCAGGTGGTGCAGCAGGAGCGGGTCCACGTCGTCACCATCGAGGATCCGATCGAGTTCATCTTCCAGTCGGCGAAGGGGCTCGTGATCCAGCGCGAGGTGGGCGCCGACACGGCGAGCTACTCCGACGCGCTCCGCGCCGCGCTCCGGCAGGATCCCGACGTCATCATGCTCGGCGAGCTGCGCGACCGGGAGTCGGCCGAGATCTGCCTGAAGGCCGCGGAGACCGGCCACCTCGTCATCACCTCGCTGCACACGCCCGACGTCGTGCGCTCCATCGGCCGCGTCGTGGGGCTCTTCCCGGCCGACGAGCAGGAGACGGTGCGCGCACGGCTCGCCGACAACCTGCAGGCGGTGGTCTCGCTGCGGCTCCTCATGCGCGCCGACTCGGCCGGGCTCGTCCCGGCGGTGGAGGCGCTCCTCGCGACCTCGTTCGTGCGCGAGGCGATCCGCGACGGCGCGCGGATCCCGGAGCTGAAGAACTACATGGAGACCGCGGGCGCCGACCTCGGGATGCACAGCTTCGACCAGAACCTCTACCGGCTGCACGAGCAGCGGCGGATCACGCTCGACACCGCGCTGGCGAACGCGACCCAGCGCGCCGATCTCGAGCGGCGGATCATGATGGAGACCGGGGGCCGCCAGGCGTGACCGCCCCCGGAGCACAGGGCCCGCGGGTCGTCATCGTCGGCGGCGACGGCGAGGTGTGCGCCGCGCTCCACGGCGCGCTCGATCACGCCGGCCACGCGCTGTGGTGCCTCCCCTCCCCGGCCGACCTCGACCCGGTGCTGCGCCTCGCGGCGCCGCAGCTCATCGTCCTCGTGCTCCCCGCCGCTCCCGACGCGAGCTGGGGGAGCGCGCTCACGTCCACCGCGAGCGCCGCCCGGGTGGGCGTGCGCGTCGTGGTGGTGGCGCCGTCGCGCGAGGTCGTGGAGCCGCTCGCGGCGGTGGCCGGGGCGGAGCGCGCCCTCTCGCGCGCCGAGGTGATCGCGCGACCGCTCGTCGTGCTCGCCAGCTCGTATCCGGCGCGGACCTTCGAGACCCCGATCCCTGCTGCCGTTCCCGCCGCGCCGCGCCACGCGCCTCCGGTCGAGCCCGCGATCGCGCTGTCGCCCCAGATCCCGCAGCCGCCCCCGCCCCCCTCGACGCCCGTGGCGATCACCGCATCGGCGCCTCCGGCGCTCGTCGCGCCCGGCTCGGTCCCGCGCCCGCCGCGCGTGCAGCCCGACCTCGCCTCCCTCATCGACGAGGAGCTCGAGGACGAGCCTCGGAACCGGCCGCGCCCCGCCCGCGTCGAGGTGAACGTGAGCCTCGTCTCGCAGCACAACTTCTACGTGGGCGCGACGAAGCGCGTCGACTCGGGCGGCGTCTTCATCGCCACCGCGATGCCGCCGCCGGTGGGGACGCGGCTCCAGATCCGGCTCGGCCTCGCCGACGGCCGCAAGCTCGACCTCGAGGGCGAGGTGGCGTTCGTCTTCGAGAAGAGCGCCCTCGGCCAGCGCCAGGCCTCCGGCTGCGGCGTGCGGCTCCTCGGCATCCCGGGCTGGGCGGTCGACGCGATCGAGCGCTTCGTGCAGGCGCGTCCGCCGATCGTCTGGACCGCGCGGTAGCGCGTCCGCGCATCAACGCAGGAGCGAGACCAGCGCGTTCCAGGGCGAGGCGCGGGCAGGCTCCGGCGGCAGCTCGCGCGAGGCCTCCTCGACCGCGCGCGCGAGCTCGCGGGCGCGCGGCTCGGCGTCTCCGCCCCGGATCCCGCGCACCGCCCGCTGCACG
>Ga0306924_10001534_pt1 | contig 21230 bp, 24 predicted proteins | sample sta12Can44000111_FD_203756 | JGI IMG/M metagenome (GOLD analysis project Ga0306924, IMG submission 203756) | Lab enrichment of tropical soil microbial communities from Luquillo Experimental Forest, Puerto Rico - statanox.12C.anox.44.000.111 (v2)... | ecosystem: Environmental > Terrestrial >...
GTCAGGTTGTTGACGTCGGTGCAGCGGCACTCGGCGTAGCCGATGACGTGATGCACCTCGGAGTAATACCCGGGCACCGTGCAGCCCGGTGCCGTACAGCCACGGTCCTTGGCATGAAACCTCAGGTTGTGCACATACGCCTGAGCTGCGGGTTTAGAGGCCGGACGGCGTGTCTCGTGTCTCGTCCGTGCGTCTGCCGTGGCGATCTACAACCCGAATCAGCTCGTCGGACACACTCTAAATCCCGCAATACTCAGTGCACCGGGCATCTGGAGTGGATGCTGAGCGTATGGACCAGTACCGCCGCGGTGAGCTTGTGTTCGATGTCATCGATGCCGGCTCGGCCGACGGGCCAGTAGTTGTGCTGTTGCACGGCTTTCCAGAACAGAACACGATGTGGGACTCGATCACTCCTCGACTGACCGCACAGGGATACCGTTGTCTGGCTCCTCGCCAGCGCGGTTATTCCCCCGGCGCCCGGCCGACGCGCCGCCGTGACTACCGCATTTCCGCGCTCACGGCGGACGTTCTAGCGCTCATCGACGCCAGCGGCGCGCAGCGGGTCCACCTCGTTGGTCATGACTGGGGCGCCATCGTGGCGTGGCGCGTCGCCCAGCAGTTTCCCGACCGTCTGCTCACACTGACGTCGCTATCGGTGCCGCACCCCGCGGCGTTGTTCAAGGCGATGGCAACGAGCCGGCAAGCTCTCGCATCGTGGTACATCTACTTCTTCCAGCTGCCCCGCATTCCCGAGTGGTACATGCTGCGCGGCAAGGGGACGTTCACGATGTCCGGACTTGTGAAGTCCAGAGCCCCACACGCACTCGCATTGGCGGAAAGTGAGGCCAAGGCGATGGCTGAGCCGGGTGCGCTGACCTGCGCACTCAACTGGTATCGGGCGTTCCCGCTGAACGACCCACGGGGAGTTGGCAAAAAGGTCACTGTCCCAACGATGTTCATCTGGAGCGACCGCGACATAGCCCTGCTTGAGAAAAGCGCCCAAGCGACCCGGGATTACGTTGACGCCGAGTACCGGTTTGAGGTCCTCAAAGGCGTCTCGCACTGGATCCTCGACGAGCAGCCCGACGCAGTAGCGGATCTGCTGCTCGAATGGTTGGCCGCCCATCCCATCTGAGCCGAATCTGCCCAGTACAACAACGGCAAATGTTGTTAAAACACACGCGGTCGCGGGCGTATAACACAATCCGCTGAGCGGGTGAGGCCAGTCGCTTGGTGTGATAGAGCGCCAGCGCCTTGCCCCTGTCGAAAATCGCGAGATAGTGACGGGCGTGGCGGGCCAGGCGGATGACATCGCTCATCGGCAAGATGCTGCCCCCACCGGTCAGCCCGCGCCCGGCAGCGGCCTCGAGCTCACCCAGTGTGGTGGTGACGATGATCATCGTCGTTGAGGTCATGCACTGTATCCGGCTTCTAGCGCCCGTCCAGCAAAACGTCAGTCAGCTGCGCCCGGGTTTTACGTTGCAACGGTAGCTATTCCGCACGAGGGGCGTGAACCATGTTGCGGCTCAACGCATCTCTGCTCATCGGCGGTCGGTGGCCGGGGCGAGGCGGGCCATCCCGCGCAGGATCCACGGTGTGCGCCTGGCCATCACCGCCACGGCGCGGTCCGAGCGGCGCATCGCAGTCCGGGGTCCGGGGGTGGGCGTTGACGCCAGTTGCGCCTCGGCCGATCCCGCCCGCGCGCCGTGACGATCCACCGCCAGCAGTTGCCAGGTGCCGGGTACCCCGCGCAGCTCGACGCTGCCGCGGTCCTCGAAGCCCGTGCCCGAGCCGACGACCAAATCACGCACAGTGCGCGAGACGAGAATGTCGCCGGTGCCGGCCTGGCCGAGGATCCGCGCCGCGATGTGGACGGCGATCCCCGCAATGTCGTTGTCGAGCAGTTCGCACTCGCCAGTGTGGATGCCTACTCGGATCTCGATGCCCAGTGTCTCGGCGTCAGTGTGCAACGCCTCGGCGCAGCGGATGGCCTGTGTCGGGCCGTCGAACGTGGCGAGATACCCGTCGCCGGTGCTCTTCACGACCGTGCCGCCGAATCGCTTCGTGAGTTCGGCGGTGATCTCACCAAAGCGCTGCAGCACCGCACGCCACCGCTCGTCGCCGGTCGCCGCGGCGTGTTGCGTCGAGGCGACCATGTCGGTGAACAACACGGTGCGCAGGGCGCGATGCGACTGCGACGGCGCGGCATGGCCGCCGGTGAGGAACTCCTCGATCTCGGTCAGGATCCGGTCGGGATCGGCGAGCCAGGGCACGTGGTCCGTACTGTCGACTTCGAGGTACCGTGCGCCAGGGATGTGAGCGGCGAGGTAGCGGCCCCACTGCACCGGAATTGGGTCCTCGCGGGCATGGATGACCAGGGTTGGCACGGTGATCGTCGGCAGGATCGGCCGCACGTCGATCCGGAACAGCGCTTCGACTGTCGCCCGCGCCATCCCCGGGCTCGCGCTCATGCGCTCCAACATCCCGAGCTGGCGTATCGACCGAAACGACGGCATTAAGGCCTTGAGTACCGCACCGCTGCCCCACGCCGAAAGGAGGGCGGGGGAGAGTTCCTGTCCGCGGGCGAACTGCTCCGTCGACGGCGTGTAGTCATCACCCAGCTCCCGAAGGACGCGCGCTCGCAGCTCGGCCGGGTCGCGGTCGAGGTCGTCCCAGTCGACCAAGGGGTTATACGAGAACGTGCCGTGGAGGATCAACGCCCGCGTTCGCTGCGGGCGTGTTGCCGCGAAGACCATGGCGGCCGGACCGCCCTCACTCATACCGAAAAGGACGGCTTTTCCAAAGCCGACGGCGTCCAAGACGGCCTCGATCTCGGCCGCTCGATCATCCAGCGTGCGAACCTTCGGGACCGGGTCCGACAGCCCGACCCCGGCCTTATCGAACACGACGACGCGACAGAAGGTGGCGAGCTGCTCGAAGAAGGCCTTGAATTCGGGCTGGGCCCACCACAGCTCGACGTGGCTGACGAACGCCCCGGCGACGACGAGCTCGACCGGCCCGTCGCCGAACACCTGATACGCCAAGCTCAGATCGCCGCACGAGGCGTACGACGTTTCCGCCACCGCATGAGCGTACTGCGGCCGGGCGCTAGCCGTCCACGCTATCTGGCGAGCGCCCTCCGGCGTCCGTGATCATAGAACTAGCCGCGGCTGGGTGCGATGATCCAAACATGAACGCCAAGACTCGCCAGCGCCTGATCGACCAGCTAATACGGCTTCCGACAGCCGAACTCGACGACATCCTCGACGCGGTTGCCGCTCACGAACGCACTGAGGAGGCCGGGGTGCGCGCCTTCCAGCAGGCGATCGAGCAGCGAGTAGCGACGTCACCGTTTTCGCCGCTAGGTGCACTACTCAACACATCTGGAGAGGAGAGCCGCGCATGAGCCCTGTGCGTCACGAGCCGCTGCACAACCACAGTCATCTCGTCGATCTCGTCGCCTCCGCAGGGGTGGCGCCACCTGACGAATGGGTACGGCTGCGGGTGCGGCTGAAGATGTTCAATTCACTCGGCACCGAATGTCTTTCACGGTTGACCGACGCTGTGATCGCCGAGTCGTCTGACGTCGACATCGCCACTTTGCGCGCTGCCGCGTACGCAGAGCAGTTAGCGAACGTGAAGGTCGATTCTGCTGTGCAGCAGGCGGTTTTGCGGCAGATGGTTAAGGCGTACGCCGAGAAGGCGATCGCGAATTACGGCGAGATGGCGGCGATCTTCGATCATGCGGCAGCTCAATTCGCCGCGTGCGCAAAGCAAGTCGACGTCGAAACCGACGGCGCGGCGATGGTCGAGCAGTCTGATAAAGCAGCGTAAGGCGTGGCTTGACGCTGAGAAGCATGCGCATCACTTGACGAAGTTGCTGCCTGCGTTGCACGCCGCCGCGCAGTTAGCTGGTGTGCCTGAGACTGCTGGCCGTGAGAAGGGTCGCCGCGACCCAAGCCCACCGACAAGAAACGTCGCACAGAGACCACTGAAACGTAAGTGGCAGAAGTGATTTCGTCGATCCGTTCAGTGCCTGGCCGACGACTATCGACAAGCTCAGTGCCGCTTCGAAGAAGTGTTTCGTCGTATCTGGATGCCCGCTGATCGCACCAGGGGGCCGTCGGTGTCAGCGGTAACGGAGACCTTGACGGTCTGACCGGTGTCGGCGTCGACAAACGAAAGTGGCGCCGGTCCATTCTGTAGGTAGGTGTCGCCCCACTGCACCAGGGACAGAAACACGGGCAGCAGGTCCTCCCCGGCCTCGGTCAGCCGGTACTCGTCCCGCGCCCGCCGTCCGGGCTCCTGATACGGAACGCGAACGACGATCTGCGCCGATTCGAGCTGCTTGAGCGCCCGTGACACCGCCGGCGCCGAAGTTCCGATCCGTTCCACGAAATCCTCGAAGCGTGTTGTGCCGAAAAACAACTCGCGGACCACCTGGAATGCGGTCTTGGTGCTGAGGAGATCGAGCACCTTCGACATCGAACAGCCTTCGCCCATCGACCACTGCACTCGATCTTGCAGCGCCTCCTCGAACTCCATCCGCGGCCTCTCTCTAACTAACACTTGCATTACTCAGGTATCCGTGCTTACATCTTACTAACGCTGTCGTTAGTCAGCAAGACGCAAATTACAAGGAGACGAAGAGATGCCATCGGACCAGCTGTTCCTCATCACCGGCGCCACCGGCAAGACCGGCGTGCCCACGGTGGAGATCCTGCTCGAAGCCGGCCATCGAGTACGCGTATTTGTACACCGCGCCGACCAGCGCTCTGAGGCGCTGGAAGCAATCGGCGCCGAGGTCGTCGAAGGCGACCTGCTCGATTTCCGTGCGGTCAGCTCCGCGATGTCTGGTGTCAGCGCTGCCTACTTTTGCTACCCGATCGTGCCGGGCTTGCTGGCTGCCACCGCGATCTTCGCCCAAGCCGCCAGCGAGGCCGGCGTCGAGGCGGTGGTCAACATGTCCCAGATCTCCGCGCGGCGAGAGGCCAAAAGCAATGCTGCCCAGCAACATTGGCTCGCAGAACGCCTGCTCGACCGCTCGGCGTTCCACACGACCCACCTCCGTCCGACGTTCTTCGCCGAGAATCTCACTTGGCAATGGATTCGCAACGACGGCGAAGGCGTGCTGCCGGTGCCGTTCGGAGATGGTCGCCATGCCCCCATCGCCGCACGCGACCAGGCCGGCGTGATCGCCGCAATCCTGCAAAACCCCGCCCCACACGACCGGCAGATTTACCCGCTGGTCGGCGCCGAGCAGCTCGACCACCACTCCATCGCCGACAAGATCGCGGAAACCCTCGGAATCCCGGTCCGCTACGTGCCGATCGACATCCCCAGCTTTGCGGCCGCGCTGACGGCCCGAGGCGGGGCCGACTTTCTCGTACAACACCTCAGCAATGTCGCCCAGGACTACCAGGACGGCATCTTCGCGGGCGAAAACAACCTCATCGAAGTCATCACCGGACACAAGCCAACGACCGTGGCCGACTTCGTCAACGCCAACCGCGCGGACTTCGAACACGACGGCAGATTCGCGCTACGCGCCACTCTCGAGCACAGCTGATGGTCATCGACTGCCGTGCCGGTTAGATCAGGGTCGGGCTGGTGGTCAGCACTTCAGCGCCGTCGTCGGTGATGTGGACGGTGTCTCGGCGGAAGATAGCTCCGACGCCCTCCTGCCACACGTAGCCCGTGATGGCCAGCACCATGCCGGCGTCGAGGCGATCGTGTTCGCCTGCCGCCGAGAGTGTTTCGGATACCACTGGGGGATCGAAGCCCAGCCCCAATCCGTGCGCAACGGGCATCGGAGGGAGCGGCTCGCCCGCTTCTGCGTAGGCGGCGAGCAGTTCGCGAGTGTCCGTACCGGGACGACAGGCAGCGACCAGCTTGTCGCACAACGCATTGGAGCGCCCAAACAGCTTGTGGGTCGGGCCGTTAGCCGCATCGCCCGCCGGCCACGTCCGGCCCACCTCGGCAACGTAGCCACCCGCCAGGGCGCCGGCGGCGAACGCGACGAGGTCACCAGAACGAACCTCGCTGTCGCCGCGTCGCCACGGCTGTTCCCGCGAGGTCACCCACGCGGCGTCCTGGGTGGCCGGCGTGCTCACCCCGCCAGCCGCCATGGCCTCCAGCACGGCCCCGGTTAACGTCTGCTCGGACACCCCGGGCCGCAATTCGCGCACGGCAGCGGCGAGTCCGGCTTCGGCGACGCGAAGCGCCGGGCCCATCGCGGCGATCTCATCGGCTGTCTTGATGCGCCGCGCCGCACGCATGGCGAGCTCCGCGTCGACGATTTCGGCATTGGGAAATGCGTCCGGCAGCAACGCGGCGAAAGTGGGTGTGATCGCGTCGGTTCCGACTCGGCGCGCCGTTGCGGCCCCGTCGATCTTCTGCAGCACATCGATGAGCGTCATCGGATTCCAGGCCAGCCCGTACAAATGATCGTGACCGATCTCCTCGGGGACTCCCTCGTCATCGGTGCTGTTGAGGTAGATGTCCCCGGTCGCGCGCACCACGACACACATCGGACCGAACGGGCGCGTCCCGGCTATCCACAACTGCGGCGCCCCGGTGACGTAACGAATGTTGGCTTGCCGGCCGAGAACCAAGATGTCGAGGTTGTGCGCGTCCATTTGGGCCAGCGCCCGCTGCCTGCGTCCGGTCCGCAAAGCCCGGGTGTCGGGCGAAACTTCAGTCGCCATAGGGGGAGTAGGGGTAGTCGGTGATGGGTGTGTAGCCGTCTTCGGTGATCACCACCAGCTCCTCACTGCGATAGCCGCCTGTGCCGTCCTCCCACACCACCGGTTCCAGCACCAGGACCATGCCGGGCGGAAAGACGAAGTTGTCATCGAATTCCTCGCCGAGATCGGTGCCGATCATCGGGGGTTCCGCGGGGTAGTTGCCGATGCCGTGGCCGAGATAGAAGTGCGGCAGCCACGGCTTGCGCCCGCCGTTGGCAGCGATCGCCGCGCGCGCCAGATCGCCCGACGTAGCACCGGCTTTGGTCACCGCGAGGGTCGCGTCGAGGATGGCTCGCCACTGACGGAACTGGTCCTGCTGCCGCGCCGAAGGCCGCTCGCCGACCAGCCAGGTTCGCCCGAAGTCCGAGCAATAGCCGGCGTAGCTGATGCTGATGTCGGTCCACAGGACATCGCCGGCAGCCAGTTCGCGAGCGGTGGGCAGCAGGGGCAACGCGAGATCGCCGTGGGTCGTCCACACGCCGGTTTCCCGTGAACTCGGCATCACCTGCCAGATGGCCTCGAGCATGTTGGTGGTGGCGCCCAGCTCGAAAGCGCGGCGCACCAGCTTGGCCGAAAGGTCGATCTGCCGCACGCCCGGCGCCAACGCCTGCTGCACGTCCACCATGGCCTGCTCGGTGATACGCGAGGCCCGGCGAAGGCAGGCGATCTCGTCGCGCGTCTTGACCAGCTGCGCCGCCCCGACCACGATCGCGGCATCCGACGGCGCCGACGATCCGAATAGCCTGGCCGCCGACCGCCGCATCGCGCCCGTCAACTCGTCGACCGCAACGCTCGCGCCCCGCGGGATCAGCTCGGCCAGCACGCCGGCGAAATCCTCTACGCCTCGGTCGAATTCGAGATAAACGGGACCGTGTAGATGATCGTCTGGGAGGGGTGGGGTGGATGATTCTGGGGAAGCGCCGCCACGAAATGGCATGAACAGGTGCGGATGTTCGTCGTCGGCGAGCACGACGGCCACCGGACGCTCCACGTGCGAGAGGCCCCCGTCCAGCAACGGCCAGCTGGCACCGGTCGCATATCCGACATTGCCATTCATCAACAGGATCAGCGCGTCGACACCGTTGTCGGCCATCGCAGTCCGGAGCCGTGCGCCGATCTCGGCACGCATGCGTGCCCAGTTCGGTTCGTCGGGAATTGTTGCCCGCTTCACCATGTCACGGGCAGTTCGTAGACGCCGTAGGCCAGCGAGTCGTGCTTGAACGGAAGATCTTCGAGCGGCACCGCGAGCCGCAGCGTCGGGATACGACGCAGCAAGGTGGGCAACACGATCTGCAATTCCATCCTGGCCAGTTGCTGGCCCACGCATTGGTGGCGGCCATAGCCGAACCCGACGTGCGGGCCGTCTTCGCGGCGCAAGTCGAGGCGGTCCGGGTTGGGGAATTGGCGGGAATCCCAGTTCGCCGGCGCCACGTCGAGGATGATGCCCTCGCCCGCCCGGATCGTCTCGCCGCCGACCTCTATGTCCTCGACGGCTATGCGCCGCTGACCGGTCTGGATGATGCTCAGGTACCGCATCAATTCCTCGGCGGCCGTGGCGATCGCTTTCGGATCGTCGGTGTCGCGCAGCAGTGCCAGCTGATCGGGATGCTCGAGCAGGGCCGCGACGCTCAGGCTGATCATGTTCGCCGTGGTCTCATGACCGGCGATCAGCACTCCGGTGGCCAACTGTGCGGCCTCGCGCACGCTGAGCTCTTCCGCGTTGACCCGTTCGGCCAGGTCGGACACCAAATCCTCTGAGGGACTTCCCATCTTGGTGCGCACCAGGTTGGCGAGGTATTTCGCCAACGAGGCGGCACCCTGTGCCGTGTCCTCTGCCGTTGCGTAGCGGCCCATGCCCCGCTGGGCCTGCTGCTGAAAGAAGTCCGCGTCGTCATAGGGCACGCCCAACAACTGACTGATCACCAGCGATGGCACGGGCAGCGCCAAGGCGCTGACGATGTCGCCCGGTTTAGGGCCGGCCAGCAGGGCGTCGATGTGGTCGTCGGTGATCTTCTGCACCGCCGGACGTAGCGCTTCGACCCGCTTGAAGGTGAACGGTTTTGACAGCATCCGGCGAAAACGCGTGTGCTCTTCGGCGTCGGAGGTGAACACCGAACGCGGCCGGGTATGCACCGTCGCCAGCATTCCTTCGTTCCAGTGCGGGTAGCCCGGCAGTCGGTCGTCGACGCTGGCGCGGGAGTCAACGAACAACTCGCGTATCGCCTCATAGCCGTGGATCAGCCACGGTGTGGTGTCATCCCAGATCCGGACCCTGCTCAGTTGCTTGACGGCGTTGAGCTCCAATGCCTTTGGCGGCGGCGCGAAAGGGCAACCCGGTGCCCGGGTCATCGGAAACCCGGGGACATCGGTGGCGCTCGAGATATCGGTCATCGTGCTCCTCGCTTCTAACTGCCCGCCGCACTGATGTGGACCGGCGCGCGCCACAGTCCGACGATGGCGTCGATGAGTCCTTCGCCGGCAACCGGCCAGCTGGAACGCGACCGTGGGCCGTGTTCGGCCAGCGCGCTCTCGTGCTCGGCGCAGGTGTGCATCAGCAGGTTGCGGACCATCACGATTCGCTCGAAACGCACCCGCTTGGGCAGGTCCGGAAGGCAGCGGTTGATGCCGTCGATCGTGCGCACCAGCATCGGCGACGTGAGGGCGTCCTTGGTGACGACGTGGCGATAGGCAGGGTCGGCCATCGCCTGCGCGGCAAACCGCGCGTACCAGCTGGGGGTGCCCAGCGCGGCCAGGTGATCGGTGAGGGGGCGCACCAGCGTGCCCACCCAGTCGCGCAGCTCGGTCGAATCGCCGATGTCGGTGACCATCTGCTCGCGCAGCTGCTCGATCGGTTCGCGGTGCTTGCTTTCGATCGCTCGGAGCAGGTCTGTCCTGGTCCCGAAGTGGTAGCAGGCCGCGGCATTGTTGCCCTGCCCGGCCGCTTCGCTGATCTGCCGGTTTGACACGGCATACATGCCACGCTCGGCGAACAGCACTTCAGCGGCCGACAAGATCGTCTCTCGCGTGCCCGTCGACCTGTCGGAGCGAGCGATCCGCTCGGCGGTCATCGCCCCAGTGAACACCGGCATGCGGATTAAATCAAGCAGTTTATTTAATGTCGGATGGGTCGCCGCCGGCCGTCGCGATCGGAATCGGAAGTAGCCAGGATGATTTGATCGTCCGGACGCGCGCACTGGACGGGCGGGGGAATAGAGTAACGGCGTGAATCCGCTGCAGCGGGTGGCGCGAAACCCGACCGCATACCGCTGGCTGGTCCTTAGAGGGCGACCGATCGCCGAACTACTCGAATCCCTGCTCCGGTTCGCGACGAATGGACGAATCGGAGTTCTTGACCTTACCGGCCTGCCCAACGTGCAGATCACCATCCCGGGACGCAAAACGGGCCTGGCCCGCACTGCGACGGTGCAGTGCGTGCCTACAGGGGAGGGGCTGATTGTTGTCGGCTCCAACTGGGGCCGGGAGCGCCACCCGTCGTGGTCCGCGAATCTTAAAGCGGCAGAATGGGTCACCGTCCGCAGACGCGGCCATCGCTTCACCGCGAAGGTGCGGTTGCTCACCGGAGGGGAACGCGACAAAGCGTGGGCCACGGTCTTGGCGAACTGGCCAAACTATCGGATCGCCCAAGATCGCGCCGGCGGGCGCCGATTCCGTTTGTTTCTTCTCACGCCGACCGAATGATGTCCGTTGCCGGCGCTACCACACCAAACATGTTGAGCGGCAATGTGTTCGCGCCCGATCATCGATCGGTAGGCGGCTGCCTTGGCGCGATCCAGCCGACGTAGATCAGATACAACCCGACCAGCACGATAACGGCGAAACCCGCCAGCCACCCGTTGCCTGCGTTTACCGCCGAGTTGACGGCCGAGATGTAGCTGTACGGAAAGGCCATCAGGCAGAACCCCTTTGCGGTGGTCATCCAGCCGAGGACGGACACGATGATCGCCGCGGCGCCTCGCCAGTATTGATGGAGCGCGACGACGACCAGGCCGCTCAACAGAATGAACGCGCCAGTCACGTAGGGCCACACGGAGTTCGCTCCGAATTCCGAAGCCAGCGTTCGCATCCGTGATGCGCGCGCCATAGCGGTGGCAGTGATAACAACGAGGTACGGGCCGAGCACGCGGGCGAACATTCGCGTCCGTGCCTCTGCCTGTTGCGGAGAGCTCATTGTTTTACCTCCTGTGACGGATGCATCCCATACGGATATCTGACTCGTTGGCCGGGCCCGACGATAGGGACCGAAGTCCCGAACGTTCGGGGCAGTCCGGCGACAGGGCAAACCGCTAGTCAAGCCCGAATACACAAGGAAGACTTGTAGGTCCACAAACTCCGCCCTCCTAGCCGCGGCTCCTCAAGCGATGGACGATTTCAACATCGCAACCAACCGGGGAGGGGGCGGTCACAATGGACACCATGACGCCGACCACTGCGTTGTGGGGTAAGCGCGATGACATGATCGTGCGCGGACGCCTCCCGTACAACGCCGAACCGCCGCCCGCGGTATTGGCTAGCAGCGACATCACCCCGATCGACGCGTTCTATGGCCGCAATCACGGCCCAATCCCCGACATCGCGCCGCAGCGGTGGCGACTGGCGGTCAACGGGCGTGTGGACAGGCCCCTCACCCTGACCTACGAGCAGCTGAAGACAGATTTCGACCAACACGGCGTGGTGGCGACGCTGGCGTGCGCCGGCAATCGGCGTGCCGAGCTGCTGCGGCTGCGGGACATACCGGAAAAAGACCCGTGGGCGCACGGGGCGATCTCAACCGCGGAGTGGCGCGGTGTCCGGCTTGCTGACGTCCTTACGGCTGCCGGAGTACATCACGAGGACGGGTTGCATGTTGCCTTCGAAGCTCCGGACGTCGCCCAGGAAGCTCGGCCCGTCCAGCCTTACGGCAGCTCGATCCCACTGAGCAAGGCGATGTCGCAGGAAGTCCTACTCGCCTGGCAGATGAACTCCGAACCGCTCCCGCGCGCGCACGGTGGTCCCGTTCGGGTCGTCGTGCCCGGATACATCGGTGCCCGCAGCGTCAAGTGGGTCACGGCCATCACCGTGCAACCCGGCCCGTCGGAAAACTACTTTCAGTCGCTGGATTACCGCATCCTGCCTTCGGACGCCGACCCCGACGCCATCGCGGCCGGAGAAGGCATTTCGCTCTCGTCGCTGCCGCTCAACTGCGACATCCTCGATCCCACCGACGATGACCGGGTGCCGCGGGGTGCACTGACCATCCGTGGTTATGGGATCGCGGGCGATGGCCGCAGCGTTGAGCGAGTCGACGTATCCCTTGACGACGGACTCACCTGGCAACTAGCCGACCTTCATCCCGCACCCAGCCAATGGTCTTGGCGCCCATGGTCGTTGACCGTCTACGTCGCACCGGGCCCATTGCGCATCACAGCCCGTGCGTGGGACGACACGGCTGCTTCGCAGCCGGAATCGCCGGCTTCCCTGTGGAATCCGCGCGGATACGGCAATAATGCCTGGGCCCGCGTCGCCTTGAGCGTGACATGACGCGAATACGGCTCTAAGTTCCGTTGGATTTCTTCAGGCGCGCAATCTCGCCGCCCCAGACCGATTGGGCGCCGGCATCGCCCGTTCGGTAGACCTGGATCGTTGACGAGATCCCAACGGCGAGAACGATTATCCCTACCACGATACGGGTGACCATCCCACGCCGATCAGACCGGCGCTCGATCAAGCGCAGGACGACGAGACCGATCGCCACCGCCAGCAGGGCGGCGGCGAAGTAGACCATTGTCTCGCCGCGCTCTGCATGTTCGCGCAGAATGGGGCTGGGCTTGGTCCTCAGGTCGTAGAGCCATTCCCCGGCGTCGATGGTGATCGGCGTCAATATCATCGTGGCGGTGGCCAGTGCCAACGTGAGCCACAACAGCTGACCCCGCCGCGCCGCCGGCCACAAACCGCACACGATCACCAGCAGCCCGGTCAGCGGTACCAGCACAACCACGAGATGCACCAACAATGCATGAGCCGGCAGGCCGTTGATGACGGTCATGGAACGCTCAGCCGCCTAGCCCCTTCTTTACGGCCGCGGCCTGCTTCTGGCCCACGTCGGTGACGAAGTCCTCTGGCGGCAGCGAGTCGACCGGACCGTCGAATTCCAGCGTGACGAACGCCTTGCCCTCGGTGAACATCAAAATCAGTACACCCTTGGAGTTGTCCGGTGACTTCCCGGACACGGTCGTTCCGCCGGTGCCGACGTTGAGCGGACGCGGCGCTGTCGGATTCGTGACCGCATTACCCGGGTTGGCCTTTGCAGCGTTGAGCGCGTTCGTAGCGGCGGCGGGGTCCGCGAAGACCTGAATGGTGTCTTTGATGACGTGGCTGTTGTCTTCGGTGCTGAATGTCGTCGCGACGCCCGGTTGACCGTTCGGGTTGGGCGCGGGCGGGCTGCCATTGAACTGTATCGGCGCGTTGATGTCTGTCGCGTGAATCAGCAGCCCGGTGTAGTCGGTGGGCTGTGCCGGCGCCGGGGAAGCCGGCGCCGAACTGCGCGCACTCGTCGCCGAGGTGGCCGATCCCGAAGTTGACGTCGCCGCCGGCTTGCTGCCGCAGCCGGCGACCGCCACGGTCAGCGCTGCCACCGCCGCTACGCCCGCGACCACCGTCCGAGAAACCCTCATCGCATCGCGCTCCTTCCAGGCTCCGATTGGCGACACAGTCGAGTCGTTCTGAATCGCACAGTACATCGCCGTCGTGTCGCCGAAGATCCTCGTGGGTAGTGGCGCGTGTGGTACGGGCTACTCCAGTTGGTCGCGCAGGCAGCGCAGGGTGTTGGCCAGGATGCGCGAGACCTGCATTTGCGACACACCGATTCGCTCGGCGATCTGGCTCTGGGTCATCGACTCGAAGAATCGCATGTGCAGAACCTGACGTTCGCGTGGAGGGAGCGCGGCCACCAGGACACGCACTGCTTCGCGGTTGGTGATGTTCTCGATTTGTGGATCGATGCTACCGATCGCGTCAGCCACCAGGCGGGGCTTGCCCGAACCGTCGGCGCCGAGGGGCGCGTCCAGGGATTCCAGCCGATAGGCATCGCCGGCGATGAGGCATTCGATGATTTCCTCGCGGGGGACACCCAGCACCTTGGCGAGCTCGCCGGCTGTCGGCGCGCGGCCCAGCTCTTGAGCTAACTCTCCGGTACTCCTGGTGATCTGGACGTGTAGCTCGCGCAACCGCCGCGGCACGCGCATTCCCCAGCTGTAGTCGCGAAAGTAACGCCGGACCTCGCCCATCATGGTGGGAACCGCGAACCCGATGAAGCTGGGGCCCTTAGCGGGGTCGAACCGGTTGATGGCGTTCATCAGTCCCAGACGCGCGACCTGAGTCAAGTCGTCGAGACCTTCGCCGCGGCGTGCGAAGTGGCTGGCCACATGGTCCGCCAAGGCTAGACACCGCGCCACGATGCGTTCGCGTTGCCGGCAGTACTCGTGGGATTCGGCCGGCATCTGACGCAGCGCTATGAACATCTCGACGACGTCATCGTAGGAGTCGTCCGATTGCTCGCTGGCTGGCCGGGCGGGGCGTGGTTGAATCGCGATGTCCGTCATCGGCGGGACCGCCGTCTCCGGACACAAAGCGTGGAAACACGAGCGCATGAACAGGTTTGCATTGCTGGCACACTTCCTGTGAGTCGCGTGCAGCGAGACCCCGCAATTGTGCGCACAGTCGCCTCCGCTGCACCCGTATCCGTGGGACAGGCCGATTACTCAGCGCACGCAGTACTGAAGGATCTGCAACTGGGGTGGTATCGCCGAAGCTGAGCCAGGCCCAGTAGCCGTGCCACTGACTGACCGCTTTTAGCTAAACGGCGACATATCCGGAAAACGGACTTCATTCGCGACTATACGCCGCATCGCAGGAAGGAGGGATCTGAAGTTCGCTGGCTGGCGGCGCACCAAACTGTCACCGCCGGTCAGCGAAGTCCGCCAGCAGTGACGGCTTTGCCGGCTCGGAACGTGCGGTTGTGGTTCTCATTTCCGTGTCGTCTGGGTACTGTTCGCCTCATGTTTCCGACCGCGCCGAGCCGCGTGCTTCGGGCCGCCATCGAGAACACCTTGCGCACAACGCATTCCGGATTTCCCGCCGATGAGTAGCCCGAACCTACTGGCAGGGCGCGGGGCGGTGGTAGCCGGCGGCAGCCGAGGTATCGGCCGCGCGGTCGCCGAACTGCTCTGCAATCTCGGCGCGGGCGTGGTCGTCAATGGCCGTGACGCCGATGCCGTGGGGGAGACCCTCGCGGCAATCACCGAGTCAGGAGGGCGAGCCACCCCGGTGATCGGAGCCGCGGACGACGAGCGCGTAGCCACCGGCCTGATCGTCGAATGCATGAGCACTTTCGGACGGCTGGACACCCTGATCAACTGCGCCGGGATCGCCGAGCCTTCCGGCTCTTCGATCCTGACGATCTCGCCCGCGGAGTTCGAGCGCCTGATCGCCGCGCACCTGGGCACGACGTTTCATACGTGCCGCGTCGCGGCCCGCGTCATGGCCTCGCAAGGCCACGGGTCGATCATCAACACCAGCTCGGTGGCTTTTCTCGGCGACTACGGCGGCAGTGGCTACCCCGCCGGCAAAGGCGCGGTCAACGGACTGACGATGGCCATCGCAGCGGAACTGAAAGCCCACGGTGTGCGGGCCAACGTGGTGTGTCCGGGCGCGCGGACCCGCCTGTCCGCGGGCGCCGAGTACGAAAACCACATCGAAGACCTGCACCGGCGCGGGTTGCTCGACGAGATGACCATGCGAGCCTCACTTGACAGCGCCCCGGCCGCGTTCGTGGCCCCGCTCTACGCCTACCTCGCGAGCGACCTGGCGCGTGACGTGACAGGTCGGATCTTGCTTGCCGCAGGCGGGTTCGTCGGCAGCTTCGACCGGCCGACGCCGCGTGTGTTGGGATATCGCGACCACCACGACGCCGAGCCGTGGTCGGTTGAGGACCTGCACGAGATAATCGGCGCAGCAAAGGTCTGATCGGGGCCGGCAACCGAGTTGCCCGCCTCCTTGAACCGATTGGCAGGTGCTTACGTGTCCAACAACGTGACCAGCCGCGGCGGGGCGCTTCGGATACTCGTGATCGGGGCCGGTGTGAGCGGCATTTCCGTTGCCCGGGGATTGCTGCGGGATGGTCATGAGGTGACCGTCTTCGATCAGCGCAAAGATACGCAAGCCGGCGGCGGCGCCGTGACCATCTGGTCCAATGGCGAGACGGTTCTGCGGCAGCTGGGCGTCGACATGGATGGGGCCGGTCAACTGCTTTCCAGCGTGCGGGTGACGACGTCCGGGGGGCGCCGGCTGACGACCTTGGACCTGACGACGATGGTGAACCGGCTAGGCGCACCTATTCGCATGGTCCCGCGTCGGGTCCTGCTGGAAAGGCTGCTCGAAGGCTTTCCGATCGATCGCATTCGATGCAACTCCCGGGCGGTCAGGGTAGTCACCACGCCCGACGGGGTGCGGGTCGAGTTCCACGATGGCAGCGTCGCCGTGGGCGACCTGGTGATCGGTGCGGACGGTCTGCACTCGATCGTTCGGGATGCCGTCGGCGCGCCGGCCGCGGAGCCGACCGGTTGGTGCAGTTGGCAGGGACTCATCGGCCTTCCGGAGCTGGCCGACAAACGTGTCGCGATGATCGTGATCGGCGCGCACGGAAACACCGGCGTGTGGCCGGCGGGAGGGTCCGATGTGCAGTGGTGGTTCGACCTGCCCTGGTCCTATGACTTCGTCAGGCCGCAAGATCCGCTTGACGTGATCCGGTCCAATTTCGCCGGCTGGTCCGACAAAGTCGACCTGGTCCTCGCAAATCTGACCAACGAAGACCTGGCGGGTTCGCCCTACCCGCATTTTCGGCATCCGATTCCCCGCGGCCTGGCCCCGCGCTCTCTGACCTTGCTCGGCGATGCCGCCCACACCATGCCGCCCACGCTCGCGCAGGGAACCAACCAGGCGCTGCTCGACACGATGGTGCTGTGCAAGGCGCTTTCGGATCTTCACAACCAAGTCAACGGTGGCCACGCTGACGTCTCGTCGGCGTTGCGCTGGTACGAGAAGACCAGGCGACGCCGGGTCAGGGCCGTGTCCCGGGTGGCATCGCTGCAGGTGGCGCACGGTGAATCCGTACTAAGACCGGCGGCGTTGATTTCGGACCGGCTACACACCTCGGCGCTGACCGCGTTCCTGCGCTGGACCAGTCACCGCCGGATGTCGGCGGGGATCGATCGAGCCCTTCCCACACCAACTCCTATCGCGGCGAGTCGTCGGTGAGCGAGTCCCGAACCGTCGATCTGACAACGGCGCCCAATGCCGACGGGCCCGTGCGGGTGCGCGCTGACCTCGGCGCACCCTCACGCTGGTTATGGCTCCTCAAGTGGTGCGTGCTGGCCGTTCCGCACTACCCCATATTGATACTTCTTTATTTGGTGTATCCGCTGCTGACGATCGTTGCCGGTTTCGCGATCTTGTTCACCGGGCGCTATCCGCGCCCCATCTTCGAGTTCAACGTCGGAGTGCTGCGTTGGTCGTGGCGGGTGATGAACTACCGATTTCCGATGAACAGCACCGACAGATACCCGCCATTCACGCTGGCATCTCGGGCCGACTATCCCGGCGATCTGGAGGTCGACTACCCGGAGCGGCTCACGAATTGGGCCGTGCTGGTGAAGTGGTGGCTGCTGGGGCTTCCGCAGATAATCCTGTGCTGGGCCATGGAACCCCTGCTGCAGGTGCTTTGCGTTATCAACGCGGTGTGGTTGTTGTGCGCCGGGACGATCCACCGCGGCATGTTCGATCTCCTCATGGGCATCGTTCGATGGCGTTATCGGGTAGCTGTGTACGTCTCGTTGATGAGCGACGAATATCCGCCGTTCCAACTGGATCTGGGGGGCTGATACCGCGCCGTCGCGTGCGTGAGCCGCGGGTGCGCCACCGACCAACGCCAAGAGCGCTAGCGTGATTCCGTGATCATCGACCGAGAACGCTGGGAGTACATCAAACAGCATGCCTCGATACCGCATCGCGGAATTCCGGCGGCCGTGGTGGAGGCGATAGCGACAGTCGTACCCGAGGCCAAAATCGAGGCGGCGTGGCCGGATTGGAACAGCACCGGCTCGACGACGACGTGGACCTGCTGGATTGTCACCCCCGAAGCCCTCGGCCACGTGCGCGTTGAATACGAAAGAGCTGACTACGACGAGGCTGCTGACCGCGAACACAAGCTCACGCCATCAAGCCAATCCGCTTGGGTCCGACGGCTCGCCGGCGTCGCCGGACTCCAATTCGGCCCATTCTGTGAGGCAAATGAGCAGGGCGCTTACCACCCGGCCGCGCCCATCACGGTCATGTTCAGCGTCGGGCAAGCCACGATTCCAGAAACCGATATCCCGATCGAGCAACGCCAGATGGCGGACCGCTTCTTGACGGCGCTTCGCAGGGGCGTCGGCATTTGAGGTGCTGTGCGACCAGACGCCGAGTACCGAGTTGATTGATCAGCTGCGCGACGAGCGGGCGGCGGTCGCTGCCCGCGAAGTCGGGCGGGGCGCGCTCGGCGGGCCTTCCAGATAGTAGCGGCGCCGTAGACGGTCGATAAGCCTCTGGGCCTCTCGTATGTCTTTGCGCAGCGCGGTCGCTTCCGTTCGCATCGCGCATGCCCGGCCGTTCGTGCCGGTGACGCCCTGGCGTTCAAGCCGTTCCAACTGGGTAGTCATCTCGTGCAGTTGATGGCACAACGCACGGACGAACTCCACGGCTTGGGCACGCTCGTAATCGCCCATTGGGCAATCGTCGCATTCACAGCCCGTAGCCGTGTCGAAACGACAGATTCGTTTGACGTATGACACCTAGCCAGGGAATCCTCGGGGTTATGGGCCACACCATCCAGGTCGGTGAGGGCACGTTGGTAGTTGAGGACGCCCGGTTTGAGACCAGCACTCTCGCTGGTTGATTCAAGGGAAGGCTGACAGCAGATAACGCGCCGTAATCCGTTGTTCCCGTGCATTTATCGCCTCGGCATGCCGCTTTTCGACCGGGCGTTCTATTACCGGTATCGTCGGGCCGCGATCGGACATGCGACCGGCCGCCTGCTGATGCTCGGTCTCGGTCCGGGGACCGACTTGAAGTTTGTGCCGCCCGCGGTTACTTCGGTCGCCGCCGTGGAGCCGGTGGCCGCGTTCCGGCGGACGGCATCTCGTCTCGCTCGCCGCCGCGGCATCGCGGTCGACATCGTCGACGGGGTCGGCGAGTCGATTCCCTTCCCGGACAACAGTTTCGACTCCGTACACGTCGGGCTGGTGCTGTGTTCGGTCGATAACGTGGCCGCAACTCTGAGCGAGATCCGGCGCGTCCTCGCGCCCGGAGGCAGGCTGGTCGTCCTCGAGCATGTCCGCGGCGAGGGCGCGATGGGTCGGTTCCAGGACTTGATCGCCAAGCCGTGGTCCCGGTTGGCCGGGGGTTGCGAGCCGAACCGCCGAACCGTCGACGCCATTGCCGCAGCCGGATTCGACACTTCGCGACTGCGCAGCGTCTCACGGACCCTGGTGCCGCCCCCGTGCACCCCTCATCTGCACGGGTTCGCCACGGTGGTCGACGAGCAGCCAGAACTGTGAGCTAGATCACACTGAACTATTTGAATGCGCAGCTCGTGTAGGGGTACACAGGGCCTGTCGTCGGTGATAGACGCAGCCGGCGTGATCGCGGCGGACCGTGAGTGAAGGGACTGTGGCGATGAATTTCTCGGTGTTGGCGCCGGAAGTCAATTCGGCGCGGATGTTCTCCGGTGCGGGTTCGGCTCCCATGTTGAATGTGGCCACTGCGTGGGATCGGTTGGCCTCCGAGTTGGGGTCCGCGGCATCGTCGTTTTCGTCGGTCACATCGGGATTGACGAATCAGGCGTGGCAGGGTCCGGCATCGGCGGCGATGTTGGCCGCGGCGGCTCCGTACGCGCGATGGTTAAGTGCGGCGGCGACGCACGCAACGGGGGCGGCCGGCCAGGCTCGGGCGGTGGTCGGCGCATTTGAGGGCGCTCGGGCGGCGACGGTTCATCCGTTAGCCGTGGCGGCCAACCGGAATGTGTTGGTGCGGTTAGTAATGTCGAATCTGTTCGGGCAAAACGCACCGGCCATCGCGGCCGCTGAGGCCGATTATGAGCGGATGTGGGCCCAGGACGTGGCCGCGATGACGGGCTATCACGTAGGGGCGTCGGCTGCCGCCGCTCAGCTGGCGCAGTCGCCGCTGTCGCAGGTGCATGATCTGGCGAGCCGGCTCGCCGCAGCGCTAGGTCTCCCGCCAGTTACCAACCCCGTCGCAGGCGACCGAGATTTCATGAGTCAAGTCACCAATGTCGGCGGGGTCTCGCTGACGGCTTCTGCCGACCCTGACGACCACAATTTTGTCGCGGCTGGCATATCGAGCCCGCTCTTCTCCGATAGTTTGACCTCTGGGTTTGAACCCACATTGGGCTTGGGGGTGCCCGGGCACGTAGTAAACACGCTTCAAAGTCCTGTCTTGCCGTTCTTGAATACTTCGGCCGTGCTTCCGTTCACGGATCCAATAGCCCCGTTGTTTATTGCGCTTCTTCCGCTCGGCCTCTGACGTCCGCTCGGGCGGTCACGTGCGTGCTTAGTCCACGCTCACAGCTTCGATGATGTTCAGCCGCGCCGCTCGCCGCGCGGGTGGTACCGAGCCGAGCAGGCTGATCGCCAGCGCGCCAACGGTGAAGACAACCGCCATCGAGCTTGGTCTGAAGGCAACTTGGAAATTCATCATGTCCCCGCTGACCAGACTGAACAGCCACTGATCCGCGCACCCGAACACCAGGCCCAACAGACCGCCGACGACCCCGATGCCCGTCGCCTCGGCCAGCACCATCCGCAACGTGAACCGGCGGCTGGATCCCATCGCCCGGAGCACGCCGATTTCGCGGCGCCGTTCGAGCACGGAAAGCGTCAAGGTGTTGAGCAGCGCGACCGCAGCGACCAGCACGACGATGATCCACACGGCGTTCGCGATGAACATGCTCTGATGCATCGGCGCCTCGAGGCCTGCCAGCTTGCTACCGCCGTCATACACGTAGTTGGGCGCCGGCACCGCCCGGCGGACGTCGGCCAACAGGCGGTGGGCGTCGACGCCTGGGGCCCGAACGATCTCGAGCGTCGTCGCCACCGGACGGTCGAACCACGAGCGCAGTTGGTCGAGGCCCATCCCGACCGTGCCGATCACGGTCGAGAAGTACGGCACTAGGGCCAGCACTGTTGTCTGCTGCGCGCCGTGCGGCGTTTGCATCCGCAATTGGTCGCCGACCCGGACGCGCAGCGTCGTGCCCAAATTCTGCGAGAGCACCACGCCCCGACCGGCGAGCACCTGGTCGCGAATCCGTGCGTCGAGCGCACGGTACAGCGGATCGGCGGTTCCGGAGGAAAACCCGTCAAGCATGACGCGTGTGCC
>Ga0306924_10001542_pt1 | contig 21201 bp, 20 predicted proteins | sample sta12Can44000111_FD_203756 | JGI IMG/M metagenome (GOLD analysis project Ga0306924, IMG submission 203756) | Lab enrichment of tropical soil microbial communities from Luquillo Experimental Forest, Puerto Rico - statanox.12C.anox.44.000.111 (v2)... | ecosystem: Environmental > Terrestrial >...
TTCCTCTCCATCGGGTTCACGACGCGCTTCCGCGAGCTCACGCGGTTCGGCTGGCGGCCGCTCGCGGCGTTCACGGTCGGCGTGCTCGTGAACGTGCCGCTCGGCTACTGGCTCTCCACGAAGGTCTTCGCGAGCTACTGGCTCGCCGTGAAGTAGGGCTCGCCGTGGTCGACCACCTCACCCGGATCACCGTCGACCTCCGGGAGCCGCGCGCCGAGGCCATCGCGCGGACGCTCGCGGAGCAAGGCTTCTCCGTCCGGCGCGAGCGCCGCCGGCTCGTCGCGGACTCGACCGTGGTCGAGGCGCAGGAGGCGAAGCGCGCGCTCCTCGCGTGCGGCTTCCGCGACCGGGAGTTCCAGGTGCAGCTGGAGTACGTCCGCCAGTGGGGGATCCTGTGACCGCGCCTCTCGTTCCGCTGTTCGTGAAGCTCTCCGGCCGCGCCGTCGTCGTCGTGGGCGGCGGCGCGATGGCGGCCGTCCGCGTGCGGCAGCTGGCCGAGGCGGGCGCGGTGGTGAAGGTGGTCGCCCCGGAGGTTCGCGAGGACGTGGCGGCCGCGGCAGCGGAGGTGTGGAGGCGCCCGTTCGCGCCCGAGGACCTCGACGGCGCCTGGTTCGCCGTCGCGGCCGCGACGCCAGCGGTGAACCGCGCGGTGGCCGAGGCCGCCGAGGCGCGGCGGATCCTGGTGAACGCGGTGGACGATCCGGCGAGCGCGACGGCGTACACGGGCGGCGTCGTCCGCCGCGGCGACGCGACCGTGGCGATCTCGACCGGCGGCCGCGCGCCCGCCCTCGCCGGTCTGCTCCGGGAGGCCGTCGACGCGATCCTCCCGAAGGACCTCGCGACCTGGATCGAGGCGGCGGAGGCGGAGCGCCCGACCTGGAAGCGGGACCGCGTGCCGCTCGCGACGCGGCGGCCGCTCCTCCTCCGCAAGCTGAACGCGCTCTACTCGGACGGGGAAGCCGGGCCCGTCCCGCCCGGCTTCGTCTCGCTCGTCGGCGCGGGCCCGGGGGATCCGGGGCTCCTCACCCGTCGCGCCGCCGACCGGCTCCGCCACGCGGACGTCGTCCTCTACGACGCGCTCGCCTCGGCCGAGACGCTCCGGCTCGCGCCGGGCGCGCACTGCTTCTTCGTCGGGAAGCGCGCGGGACGCCCGAGCGTCTCGCAGCGCGCCATCGAGCGGCTCCTCGTGCGCGCCGCGCTCGCCGGGAAGCGCGTCGTGCGCCTCAAGTGCGGCGACCCCTTCGTCTTCGGCCGCGGCGGCGAGGAGGCGCAGGCGCTCGCGGCGGCCGGCGTGCCGTTCGAGGTCGTGCCCGGCGTCTCGTCGGCGGTCGCCGCGCCGGCGCTCGCCGGGATCCCGGTCACCCACCGCGGGCTCGCGTCGGGCTTCGCGGTGATCTCCGGACACGACGAGCGGATCTACGGCCCGATCCTCGACCGGCTCGGGTCGGACACGACGCTCACCCTCGTCGTGCTCATGGGCGTCGGCGAGCGCGCGCGGCTCGCGGCGCGCCTCCTCGGCCGCGGCTGGGACGGGGACACGCCGGCCGCGATCGTGCTCGGCGCCTCGACCGACGGCGCGCACGCTTGGCGCGGGACGCTCTCGGAGCTCCGGCACGCGCCGCTCCCGCCGGACCGCGCCCACCTCCCCGGCACGCTCGTCATCGGCGCGGTCGCCGCGCTCGCCCTCACCGCCTCCGCACCGCCCGCCGCCGCGACCGCGGCCGCCGGCGCCTGAAAGGACCACGTGATGACCGCCCCCCACGAGACCCCCGCGCGCCCGAGCTTCGCCGACGCCCGCGAGATCGACGCCTTCGTCGAGACGCTCGGTCGGTTCGAGCGGCGCGAGATCGACGCCGACCAGTGGCGCGCCTACCGCGTCGCCCGCGGCGCCTACGGGCAGCGCCAGGAGGGCGTCCACATGCTGCGCGTGAAGGTGCCGCAGGGCGTCCTCGACGCCGCGCAGCTCCGGGCGATCGCCGACGCCGCGGCGCGCTGGTCGCGCGGCTACGGCCACGTCACGACCCGGCAGAACGTGCAGCTCCACTTCCTCCGACCGGCCGACCTCGAGCCCGCCATGCGGCGGCTCGCCGAGGCCGGGGTGACCACCTCCGGGGCCGGCGGCAACGCGGTCCGGAACGTCGTCGCCTGCCCGCTCGCGGGTGTTTCGGCGGACGAGCTCTTCGACCCGACGCCGTACGCGGAGGCGATGACGCGCCACTTCCTCCGCCACCCGCTCGGCGACGCGCTGCCGCGCAAGTTCAAGATCGCGTTCGAGGGCTGCGCGCACGACCACGTGGCGACGCCGATCCAGGACCTCGGCTTCCGAGCCCGCGTCCGCGACGAGGACGGCGTCCCGCGCCGCGGCTTCGCGGTCACGGTCGCGGGCGGCACGTCCTCCCTGTGCACCTCCGGGAGCGCGCTCGTCGACTTCCTCCCCGCGGGCGACGTGCTCGCGCTCGCCGAGGCGGTCATCCGCGTGTTCCACGCCCGTGGCGACCGCGTGAACAAGCAGCGGAACCGGCTCAAGTTCCTCGTGCGCGAGCTCGGGTTCGACGCGTTCCGCGCTCTCGTCGAGGCGGAGCTCGCGCGCGTCCGCGCCTCCGGCGCGCCGCGCCTGCCGTTCGACCCGGAGCGGCCGCCGGAGGAGCGCGCGCCGGTGCATGCGCGCCCCGACGCACCTCGGCCCGCCCAGATCGCGGCGCGGATCGCCGCGGCGCCGCCGCGCGGCCCCGGCGAGCCGCCCGCGATCCGGACGTCGCTCGATCCCACCCCCGCCGCGCTCGAGGCCTTCCGGGCGACGAACGTCGTCGCGCAGCGCCAGCCGGGCCGGTTCGCCGTGAAGGTGGCGCTCCCCCAGGGCGACATCACGGCCCCGCAGCTCGAGGTGCTCGCCGAGCTCGCGGCGGCCTACGGGGACGGCGCCGTCCGGCTCACGAGCCAGGGCCACCTCGTCCTGCGCTGGATCGCGGCGGACGACGTCGCGCCCCTGTTCGCGCGGCTCGCCGCCGCCGGCCTCGCCCGCGACGGCGCGGGGAGCGCCGCCGACGTCGTCGCCTGCCCCGGGGCGGACGTCTGCCGGCTCGCGGTGACGCGCACACGCGGCGTCGCGCGGCTCGTCGAGGAGCGCGTCCGCGAGGAGCTCGACACCGGCGCGCTCGCGGCCCGGCTGCCCGTCCACGTGTCCGGCTGCCCGAACGGCTGCAGCCAGCATCACCTCGCCGCGATCGGCCTCCAGGGCAGCGCCCGGAAGCTCGGAGGCCGCGCCGTGCCGCAGTACTTCGTCCTCGTGGGCGGGGGCGTCGGCGGGGGCGGCGCCGAGTTCGGGAAGCTCGCGGGCAAGGTCCCTGCGCGCCGGATCCCGGAGGCGGTCGCGCGGCTCACGGCGCTCTACCTCGCGGAGCGACGCCCCGACGAGGAGGCCGGTCCGTTCTTCGCACGGGCGTTCGATCTCGCCAGGCAGGCGATCGCGCCGCTCGAGCCCCTCGGCCTCGAGGACGCCCGCCCCGACGACTTCGTCGAGCCGGGATCCGCGGAGGACTTCCAGCCCGCGACGCAGGCGGGCGAGTGTGCGGCGTGACGTCTATCCGTTTTCCCGGATGGACATCCGTCGTCCGCTTGACAGGACACGCATCCGCTTCATAGGATTCCCGACGTCGCTCCCCGGCCTGTTCGCCGGAGGGCACGAAGCGCAGCACGTGGCGATTTGCGGCGTATTGCGGCCACGTAAAACCAACCGCTAAAAGGCCTCTCACCGGGCGTGCGGACTTCCTCGCAGCGGCGCCGGGTGAGGCAGAAGGAACGGAATTCATGTCCTCGCCCCTCGCGGCGGCGCACGTGGCGCCTCCCGGTGAAGTCTCCCGACCCGCGCTCGCCCCGCTGGTCTGCCGCCGCTGCGGCGCGCGCTTCGACGCCGCCCCGGTGGCGGTGTGCGCCGAGTGCGTCGGCCCGCTCGAGCCCGCCTACGATCCGGCCCGCCCGCTCCCGACGCGCCGCGAGATCGAGTCCCGGCCGCGGTCCATCTGGCGCTACCGCGAGTTCCTGCCGATCCTCGGCGCGCCCGCCGTCTCGGCCGACACGGGCTTCACGCCGCTCGTGGACGCGCCGGCGCTCGCGCGCGCGCTCGGCGTGCGACGGGCCCTCGTCAAGAACGACGCCGTCTCGCACCCGACGCTCTCGTTCAAGGACCGGGTCGTCGCCGTCGCGCTGAACGCCGCGGTCGGGCTCGGGCTCCGGACCGTCGGCTGCGCCTCGACCGGGAACCTCGCGAACGCCGTCGCTGCCCAGGCGGCGCGCGCCGGGCTCGCCGCGTGGATCTTCGTGCCGGAGGACCTCGAGGTCGGCAAGATCGTGGGGACCGCCGTGTACGGAGCGCGCCTGGTGCGCGTCCGGGGGCACTACGACGACGTGAACCGGCTCTGCGCCCAGGTGGCGGACCGCTTCGGCTGGGGGCTCGTGAACCTGAACCTGCGCAGCTACTACGGCGAGGGGTCGAAGACCATGGCGTTCGAGGTCGCCGAGCAGCTCGGGTGGCGGCTGCCCGACGCGGTGGTCGCCCCGATGGCCGGCGGGTCGCTCCTCACGAAGCTGGACAAGGGCTTTCACGAGCTCCTCGGCGCCGGGCTCGTCTCGGGCGCGTCGCCCCGCATGTACGGCGCCCAGGCCGAGGGCTGCGCCCCGATCGTGAACCTCGTCGCGACCGGCGGCGACGCGGTCACCCCCGTCGTGCCGAACACGATCGCCCGCTCGATCGCCATCGGAAACCCCGCCGATGGCCCGTTCGCGGCCGCCGCGATCCGCTCCTCCGGCGGCACCGGCCAGGCGGTGTCGGACGCGGAGCTCGTCGACGGGATCCGGCTCCTCGCCGAGACGACCGGCGTCTTCACCGAGACCGCGGGTGGGGTCACGGTCGCCGCGGCGCGGCGGCTCGCCCGCGAGGGGAAGCTGCGCGCCTCCGACGAGGTCGTGCTCTGCATCACCGGAAACGGCCTCAAGACGATCGAGGCGATCCAGCCGGCGCTCCCGGAGGCGCCGGTCATCTCCGCGAAGCTCCGCGAGGTCGCGGCGCTGGTCGACGCGCACTAGGAAAGGAACCGAAGATGCCAGTCACGCTCAGAATCCCGACCGTCCTCGCGAAGTCCGCGGGCGGCGCCACCGTCCACGAGGCGCGCGGCGCCACCGTCGGCGAGATCGTCGCGGACGTCGCCGGGCGGTTCCCCGAGCTCGGCCCGCGCCTGCGCGACGCGAAGGGCCAGCCCTACCCGTACGTCATCTTCTACCTGGACGACGAGGACATCCGCTTCCAGCAGGGCTTCGAGACGCCCGTGCCGGACGGCGCCGAGATCGTCGTCGTCCCCGCCATCGCCGGAGGGTGAATGTCGATCGGCCGCCCCGCACCCCAGCTCCCCGAGCTCTCGAAGGACGAGATCCTCCGCTACAGCCGTCACCTCATCATCCCCGAGGTCGGGGTGGAGGGGCAGAAGCGCCTCAAGGCCGCGCGCGTCCTCATGGTCGGGGCGGGCGGCCTGGGCTCGCCCATCGGCCTCTACCTCGCCGCCGCCGGCGTGGGCACGCTCGGCATCGTCGAGGCGGACGTCGTGGACGTCACGAACCTGCAGCGGCAGGTGCTGCACGGGACGAAGGACGTGGGGCGCAAGAAGGTCGAGTCGGCGCGCGACCGGATCGGGGACGTGAACCCGCACGTCCAGGTGATCGCGCACGAGGCGTGGCTCAGCTCCGAGAACGCGCTCGAGATCATCCGCGACTACGACCTCGTCGTGGACGGCACGGACAACTTCGCGACGCGCTACCTCGTGAACGACGCGTGCGTGCTGCTCGGGAAGCCGAACGTCTACGGCTCGATCTTCCGGTTCGAGGGGCAGTCGACGGTGTTCTGCACGGCCGACGGCCCCTGCTACCGCTGCCTCTACCCGGAGCCGCCCCCGCCCGGCCTCGTGCCGTCCTGCGCGGAGGGCGGCGTACTCGGGATCCTCCCCGGTCTCGTCGGCCTCATCCAGGCCACCGAGACGGTGAAGCTCATCGCCGGGATCGGCGAGCCGCTCGTGGGGCGGCTCCTCCTCGTCGACGCCGCGGCGATGCAGTTCCGTACGGTGAAGCTCCGGAAGAACGCGCGCTGCCCCGCCTGCGGCACGCGCGAGATCCGGGCGCTCATCGACTACCAGCAGTTCTGCGGCCTGCGCGGCGTCGAGGAGCCGACGAACGGCGTCCCCGTGATCACGGTGGCGGAGCTCGACGCGCGGCGCCGGCGCGGCGACGACTTCGACCTCGTCGACGTGCGCGAGCCGCACGAGTGGGACATCGCTCGGATCGAGGGGGCGCGCCTCGCGCCGCTCTCCTCCTTCGCGGACGCGCTCCGGACCTTCGACAGCGCCCGCGACGTGGTCGTCTACTGCAAGAGCGGCGCGCGGAGCGCGAAGGCGGTCCGCCAGCTCCAGGAGGCGGGCTTCCGCCGCGTGTGGAACGTGGAGGGCGGGATCCTGCGCTGGGCCGAGGAGATCGACCCGACCGTCCCGCGGTACTAGGCTTGACCGCCCACGACCGCCGACCGCGCGCTGCGCCGCCGCTCGACTCGATCCTCGAGGCCGTCGGCGGGACGCCGATCGTGCGCCTCGGCAGGCTCGTGCCGCCCGGCTCGGCCGCGGTGTTCGCCAAGCTCGAGGCCTTCAACCCGGGCGGCTCGGTGAAGGACCGGATCGCCCTCTCGATGATCGAGGCGGCCGAGCGGGATGGGCGCCTCGCCCCGGGTGGCCGGGTCGTCGAGCCGACGAGCGGCAACACCGGGATCGGGCTCGCGCTCGTCTGTGCGGTGAAGGGGTACCCGCTCACGCTCGTCATGCCGGAGACGACCTCGCTCGAGCACCGCCAGGCGCTCGAGGCGTACGGGGCCGAGCTGGTGCTCACGCCGGCGGACGGTGTGATGGGCGCGTCGGTCGAGCGAGCGCGGGAGATCGCCGCGCACGACGATGCGCTCCTCCTCGACCAGTTCGCGAACCCCGCCAACCCGGCCGCGCACCGCGAGGGCACGGCGGGCGAGCTCCGCGCGGCGTTCGACGCGCTCGGCGCCCCGCCGGACGCGCTCGTCGCCGGCGTCGGGACGGGGGGCACGCTCACCGGCGTGGCGCAGGCGCTCCGCGCCGAGTGGCCCCGGACCCGCTTCGTCGCGGTCGAGCCGGCCGCCTCGGCCGTCCTCTCCGGCGGTCCGCCCGGTCCGACCCGGATCCAGGGGCTCGGCGCCGGCTTCGTCCCGGCCGTCCTGGACCGGAGCGCATACGACGAGGTCGTCCCGGTCGAGGACGAGACCGCGTGGGAGCTCAAGGTGCGGCTCGCGCGCGAGGAGGGGATCCTCGCCGGCGTCTCGAGCGGCGCCGCCGCCTGGGCCGCGCTCGAGGTCGCGCACGCGCTCGGACCGGGGCGCGTGGTCGCGACGATCTTCCCGGACACCGGCGAGCGCTACTTCTCGGTCGCGGAGTGGTTCGACGCACCCGCGGGGGCGCGACGATGAGCGCGCTCCTCCTCCGCCACGGCGCGAGGCCGGTCGAGACCATCGCCCGGCTCGTCGGGAACACCCCGCTCGTCCGGCTCCGCCGGATCGGCGCGGAGCTCTCCGGGATCCGGATCTACGTGAAGTGCGAGTTCGCGAACCCCGGCGGCTCGGTGAAGGACCGCGCCGCGCTCCGGATGATCGAGACGGCGCTCGCGGACGGAAGCTTCGGCCCGGGGCGGACGCTCGTCGACTCGACGAGCGGGAACACCGGCGTCGCCTACGCCTGGATCTGCGCCGCGCTCGGCCTCCGCTGCGCGCTCGTCATGCCGCGCAACGTGAGCGCCGCCCGCAAGCGGATCGCGCAGGCGTTCGGCGCGGAGCTCGTCTTCTCCGATCCGCTCGAGGGCTCCGACGGCGCGATCCGGAAGGCGCGAGAGCTCGTCGCGGGGAACCCGGATCGCTGGTTCTACCCCGACCAGTACTCGAACCCGGAGAACCCGCGCGCGCACGAGCTCGGGACGGCGGTGGAGATCGCCGAGGCGCTCGACGGGCGCGTGGCGGCCTTCGTCGCCGGCATCGGCACGAGCGGGACGGTCATGGGCGCGAGCCGGGGACTCCGCGCGCTCGCGCCCGGCGTCCGCTGCTACGCGGTCGAGCCGGCCGAGCCGCTCCACGGCCTCGAGGGGCTGAAGCACATGGCGAGCTCGCTCGTGCCGCCGATCTGGCGCGAGACCGAGCTCGACGGGAAGCTGTCGGTCGCGACCGCGGACGGCTGGGCGATGGCCGAGCGGCTGGCGCGCGAGGAGGGGCTCCAGGTCGGCCACTCGAGCGGCGCGGCGGTCGCGGGGGCGCTGGAGATCGCGCGCGGCATGGCCGACCGGGGAGAGGGCGGCAACGTCGTGACGGTCCTGCCGGATCGCGCCGACCGGTACTTCGAGCCGCGTCGGTGGGACCGGAGGATCGCCTGGTGAGCGAGGCCGTCTACGGCGAGGCGCTCCTCGCCCGGATCGCCGCGCTCTGCGAGGCCGATCCGGAGCGCGAGGTCTGCGGCTTCGTCGTCCGCCGGGGCGGCGCGCTCGAGGTGGAGCCCGTGCCGAACGTCGCCGACCGCTACCACGCGAAGGATCCCGTCCGCTTCCCGCGCACGAGCCGGGAGAGCTACCTCATGGATCCGCGCTCGCAGCTCCAGGTGCTCGAGTCGCTCGATCGCGACGGCGCGGACATCGTCGCGATCTGGCACTCGCACGTCGAGGTGGGCGCGTACTTCTCGGCGAAGGACCAGGCCGACGCGGTGATCGACGGCGTCCAGCAGGTGCCGGGGGCCGAGTACCTCGTGCTCGGCGTGCGCGGCGGGATCGTCACGGAGATGAAGCGGTACCGCTGGAACGGGCACGACTTCGCCCAGTCGGCGCTCGCGTAGACGAAACCCGCCCCGCTCCGCCCGTCGGCCGCGATCGGCACCGGCTTCGCGGTGCCGTCACGCCGCCGCCTCCGGGCCGCCATCGAAAGCGCCGGAGCGTCCCGGACGCTTGGAGCACCCGACGTGGTCGTGCGGGAGCCGAGCGAGCGCACGGTAATCCGATAGCCTCCTCGGAAATCCGAGGTGCGATGTCCGGGGAGCTCCCGCACATCGGCCGAGCACCGCCCACCCTCGCGCCCGTTTCCACCCTCGGTGCTTCGGACATTCCGGCGCGGGCAAGCCCTGGGTCTTCCTGCGCATCACTTGTTCATGGTGCTTGACGATCGGCGTTCGCCGTCCCGCGCACGGATGGGACGCGACACGGGGCCGCACGCTTGGCGCCGCGCATGCAGCCAGCCGCGCTGCACGCGGGATGAGCCCGCGCGGCGGCCTCGAGCGGTCGCCCCGTCATCGCGGGGCGAGTCGCTCACGGCAATCGATGCACCGGATCACGAAGCTGGAGGGGTCGGTCACCGACGCCCAGGGCGTGTCGGCGATTGTGCTCACCCGAGCCCGAGGAGGACGAGAAGGTGAAAATCACGAGGCGAGACTTCATTGACTATTGTGCAAAGGCTGCGGCCGTCCTCGGACTCCAATCGACGCTCGGCCCCATGGAGAAGGCGCTCGCGAGCACGAGCGGCCCCCCGATCATCTGGATCAAGGGCGCGAGCTGCAGCGGTTGCACCGTATCCCTCGCGAACCGGGTCTCCAGCGCCGCTCCGGTCGATCTCGCCGACCTGCTCGTCCATACGATCGATCTCGTCTATCACCCGACGCTGATGGCTGCGGCAGGAGACCTCGCCGTCCAGACCCTTCGCAAGGCCGAGGCCGGGACGTTCGTCCTCGCGGTCGAGGGCGGGATCCCGACGCAATACGGCGGCAGGACCTGCACGCTGTGGACGCAGAACGGCGTAGACGTCACGGCGCTGTCCGCGGTCCAGGAGCTCGCGCCCAAGGCGCGGTACGTGCTCTCCATCGGCACCTGCGCCAGCTACGGTGGCGTCGCGGGCGCTGCTCCGAATCCCACCTCGATCGTGAGCGTGAGCACGGCCAGCGGCCTATCGACCATCAACGTCCCGGGGTGCCCGCCTCACCCGGACTGGATCGTCTGGACGATCGCGCAGCTCCTCGCCGGCACGGTCCCCGCCCTGGATTCGTACCGCAGGCCGACGGCCCTGTACGGCGCGACGGTCCACAGCAAGTGCTCGAGGCGGTCCTCGGCATGGGCGACGTCGCTCAGCCAGACCGGCCTCTGCAACGGCAATCTCGGCTGCAAAGGTCGGAGGACCTACGCCGACTGCTCGACGCGCCAGTGGAACAACGGGACGAACTGGTGCGTGGGTACGGTGAGCGCCGGCGGAAACGGCGCCGATTCCCTGTGCCTGGGGTGCACGGAGAGCGGGTTCCCCGACAAGTTCGCGCCGATCTTCAGCACGATGGGGGCGCTCCCTCTCGATCACGAGACGGTGAACCCTCCCCGATCGTCCTGCAACGCCTGCCACTCGAGCGGCAGGCCCGATTGATGTGGCGACCGCGTGACGGCGTTCCTGCTCGACCCGACGACATCTCTCACCCTCGGAAGCGCAGATTAGGAGACGAAGATGGCAACCGTAACCATCATCGATCCGGTGACGCGGATCGAAGGGCACATGAGGATCCAGGTCACCATCGACACGATCCTGGGAACCCTGCAGGTCGTGGACGCGAAGTGCACCGGGACGCAGTTCCGCGGCTTCGAGAACATCCTCGTGGGCCGTGACCCCAAGGACGCTCCATCGCTGACCCAGCGCATCTGCGGCGTGTGCCCGGTGTCGCACGCGCTGGCCTCGACGCTCGCGCTCGAGAGCGCAGCGGGCGCGATCATTCCGTCCAATGCAAGAGTTCTGCGCAATCTGGTCCTCGGCGCGAACTTCCTCCAGTCGCACATCCTGCATTTCTATCTGCTCGCGGCGCTCGACTACGTCACCGGCCCGGCGAGCGCACCTTGGACGCCCGCCTGGAACGTGGATCTGATGAGGAGCTCCAGCCTCCAGCAGATCTGCAACAACTTCGTCACCGCGGTGAGCATGCGGAGGCTGGCTCACGAGATGGGGGCGATCTTCGGCGGCAGGCTCCCCTCGCCCACCGCCTTCCAGGCTGGCGGATTCACGACGAAGCCCACCGCCGCGATGGTCGACGCGTTCGCGAGCCGCCTCGCCACGCTCACCCAGTTCATCACGAACCACTACGTCCCCGACGTCAAGCTCCTGAAGAGCGTCTATCCGGATCACGTTTACTTCGGAGCGGGTCCGGGGAACCTGCTGGCATACGGTGGGTTCGATCTGAACGACGCCGGCTCGTCGAGGCTCTTTCGGCGCGGCCTCGTCTACGAGTCCGCGCCGACGACCGTCCAGACGATGGCCTCGAGCAAGATCAGCGAGATGGTCACGCACTCCTGGTACGCCGATTACACGAACGGCTTGAATCCCGCGAACGGCAGCACGGTGACGGTCGATCCCGCGACGAAGGCCAATGCATACTCCTGGTTGAAGTCGCCGAGGTACGACAATGCTCCGTTCGAGACGGGGCCGCTCGCCCGGATGTGGGTGAACGGCGACTACCGAGGCGGGGTCTCCGTGATGGATCGCCACATGGCGCGCGCGCTGGAGGCGCAGAAGATCGCGACCGCGATGAGCGGCTGGCTCAATCAGCTCTCGATCGGCGGGCCCGTCTACGGCACCTACACCAATCCGTCCACCGCCAGTGGCGTGGGGCTCACCGAAGCTCCCCGCGGCGCGCTCGGACACTGGGCGACGATCACGAGTACGAAGCGGTCGCCCACCGGCGGACCCTCCGTCGGGAATTATCAGATCATCACCCCGACGTGCTGGAACGCGTCGCCGCAGGACACGAACGGCGTGAGGGGAGCGCTCGAGCAAGCGCTGATCGGGACGCCGGTCTCCAACGCGTCGCAGCCGATCGAGGTCCTGCGCGTCATCCACTCGTTCGACCCATGTCTCTCCTGCGCCGTGCACGTGATGCGCCCGAACGGGAAGCCGCTCGTCGTGCGGACCACGGGAGCGCCGGCGCAGTCGTGAGGACGCTCGTCCTCGGAATCGGCAACGTCCTTCTCCGCGACGAGGGCGTGGGCGTGCACGTGGTCCGCGCCCTCGCGCGGGACCCAGAACCGCCCCGATTCGCGGTCCTGGAGGTTGGGACCGCGTTCCTCGATGCGCTCGCGGCGATCGAGCAGGCCGAGCGCATCATCATCGTGGACGCGATGCAGGGGTTCGAGGCTCCCGGGACCATCTACCGGGTGCCGTTCGACGAATGTGCGCGGCGAGAGATCGTGGCCTCGATGCACGGATTCGACCTCTCGCGGGTGTTCTACCTGGCGGGAAGGACGTCGGCTCCGGAGGTCATCGTGATTGGAGTGGAGCCTGCCCTGATCGACTGGGGGACCGAGCTGTCCCCGGAGCTCCTCGAGCTCGTTCCGACCATCATGGCGATCGTCAGCGCCGAGGCCGATCGTGTTCCCTTACCGTCACCAGCGTCCAGCTCCGGCGAGGGAGCTGGTGCGTGACGCGCTGGCCTTCCCCCCGCGTCATCTCCTTTCGTCTGGTGCTCGGCGTCCGCGCGGGGCGGGTCGCCGAGGTCGGGCGCTACCGGTGGGACGGGCGGGACTTTCGCGAATCGCCGGTCTCTTGACTTGCCCTGCTACCGGTGACGCCGCCCCGCGCAGGCGCGCCGCAGTGAGGGCAGCGGTGGCGATCGGGCCGCGGCGCGCCGCGCGCCGCCGGCGTCGCCGTCGTCCGGACCACGGCCAGGATCCGCCGCGCCGCCGCGCGACCGATGGGGGGCTCCGGCCTGCCGGTGACGCGCCCCTCCCAGAAGGCGAAGTGGAGATCCTTGAGCGTGGCTTCGGGGTTCGAGGCCAGCCAGGCGCACGCCGCCGCTCGACGCCGCTCGCGATCCGACGCCGAGATCATCATGGGTGGCCGAGCTGATCCGTTGACGGTATTTGCATCTCGTTCGCACCGGATGCGCGCCGAGAACATCCGGCGCGCATCTGCTCACGAGATGAACACCTGCGCGGTGACAAGGTTGCGACGGCACCCCGGCTTGGGCGGAAATCGCCCGTTCTGAATCGCGCAGCGATCGCGCGGCGCATGGATGCCGCCCCCTCCGCTTGACCTGACAGCCCTCCGTTATCTAGGATGTCCGCTATCACGGATGCCGCGCCGCCACGACGGCGGCGCGCCGGAAGCGAGGACCCGTCGATGGCAGTGGCGACGTATGCGCGGAGGAGCCTCTCCCACCTCGACTGGCTCGAGGCGGAGGCGATCCACGTGCTCCGCGAGGTGGCCGGGCAGTGCGCGAGCCCCGCGCTGCTCTTCTCCGGCGGCAAGGACTCGGTCTGCCTGCTCCGCCTCGCGGAGAAGGCGTTCCGGCCCGGCCGCTTCCCCTTCCCGCTCCTCCACATCGATACCGGCCACAACTACCCCGAGGTGATCGCCTTCCGCGACCGTCGCGCCGCCGAGCTCGGGGAGCGGCTCGTCGTCCGGTCCGTCGAGGACTCCATCGCGAAGGGACGCGTCGTGCTGAAGCACGCGGGCGAGTCCCGCAACCGCCACCAGTCGGTGACGCTGCTCGACGCCATCGCGGAGCTGGAGCTCGACTGCTGCATCGGCGGCGCGCGGCGCGACGAGGAGAAGGCGCGCGCGAAGGAGCGGATCTTCTCGTTCCGGGACGAGTTCGGCGGCTGGGACCCGAAGCACCAGCGGCCCGAGCTCTGGAACCTCTACAACGCGCGGATCCACAGGGGCGAGAACATCCGCGCGTTCCCGATCTCCAACTGGACCGAGCTCGACGTGTGGCAGTACATCGCTCGCGAGCGGCTGGAGCTCCCCTCGATCTATTTCGCGCACCGGCGCGAGGTCGTGCGCCGGGGCGGCCCGCTGGTCCCGGTGACGCACCTCACGCCGGCGCGCCCCGGCGAGCGCGTCGAGGTGGTCTCGGTCCGCTTCCGCACGGTGGGCGACATCCCCTGCACCGCGCCGGTCGAGTCGACCGCGCGCACGGTCGAGGAGATCGTGGCCGAGACCGCCACCACGACGATCACCGAGCGCGGGGCGACGCGCCTCGACGACCAGACGTCCGACGCCTCGATGGAGCAGCGCAAGAAGGAGGGTTACTTCTAGTGTACGCGGCCGAGCGACTCGCCGAGACCGAGGCCCCCGTCACGCGAGACGGCCTCCTCCGGTTCCTCACCTGCGGCAGCGTCGACGACGGGAAGAGCACGCTCATCGGGCGGCTCCTCCTCGACACGCGGTCGATCCTCGCGGACACGCTGCACGCCATCGAGCGGACCTCGCGCCGCAAGGGGCACGAGGCGGTCGACCTCTCCCTCCTCACGGACGGCCTCCAGGCGGAGCGGGAGCAGGGCATCACCATCGACGTCGCCTATCGCTACTTCTCGACCGGGACCCGGAAGTACATCATCGCCGACGCGCCGGGCCACGAGCAGTACACGCGCAACATGGTGACCGCGGCGTCGACGGCGAACCTCGCGATCATCCTCGTCGACGCGCGGAGGGGCGTGCTGACGCAGACGCGGCGCCATGCATACCTCGCCCACCTCGTCGGCATCCCGCACCTCGTCGTCGCCGTGAACAAGATGGACCTCGTGGGCTGGTCCCGCGAGGCGTTCGCCAGGATCCAGCAGGACTTCCTCGCCTTCGCCAAGAAGCTCGGGATCGACGACGTCCGCTTCCTGCCCATCTCGGCACTCGCGGGCGACATGATCGTCGAGCGGGGCGAGAACCTCGGCTGGTACGCGGGCCCTACGCTGCTCGAGCTGCTCGAGGCGGCGCCCGCCGCGCACACGGAGCAGGACGAGCGGTTCCGCTTCCCGGTCCAGTACGTCTGCCGGCCGCAGACGCCCGCGCATCACGACTTCCGCGGCTACATGGGCCGCGTCGAGGCGGGCCGGATCGCGGTCGGCGACGAGGTGCAGGTGCTCCCCTCGGGCCAGAGGAGCCGCGTGAAGGACATCCAGCTCCTCGGGGCTTCGCTGCCGGTGGCGACCAGCGAGCAGTCCGTGACGCTCCTCCTCGAGGACGACCTCGACGTGTCGCGCGGCGACCTCGTGGTGAGGGCGGGCGAGGGTCCCGAGCCGACCCGGAAAGTCGACGCCCATGTCTGCTGGCTCGGCGAGGCGCCGCTCTCCGCGTCGCGCAGGTACGTCCTCCGCCACACGACTCGCGAGGTGCGGGCCGCGGTCGCGGAGATCGCGCACCGCGTGGACCTGAACGCGGTGGAGTCGGTCCCCGCGGCTGCGCTCGCGATGAACGACATCGGGCGGGTCTCGTTCCGGCTGGCGCAGCCGATCGCCGCCGACCCGTACGCGGCAAACCGGGCGACGGGGGCGTTCATCGTGATCGACGAGGCGACGAACGACACCGTCGGCGCGGGGATGATCCTATGAGCGCCGTCGATCGTGACGAGCTCCGGCGCTGGGGCGACGCGCTCGAGGGCGCGCCCGCCGAGCGGATCCTCGCCGAGGCCGCGGCGCGCTTCTCTGGGCGGTTCGGCTTCGCGACCGGGTTCGGCGCGGAGGGGTGCGTGCTCGTCGACCTCGCCGCGCGCGCTCGGCTCGCCATCGACGTGTTCACGCTCGACACCGGCGCGCTCTTCCCGGAGACGTACGACCTCTGGCGGCGCCTCGAGGCGCGCTACGGCATCACCATCCGCGGCGTGCGCGCCGCCGACCCGGGCGCGCCGGACCTCTGGAAGAGCGATCCCGATCGCTGCTGCGAGCTCCGCAAGGTGCTGCCGCTCCGCGCCGAGCTCGCCCGCCTCGACGCGTGGGTGACCGCGATCCGGCGCGACCAGACGCCGGACCGAGCGAACGCGCGCGTCGTCGAGTGGGACGCGAAGTTCGGGCTCGTGAAGGTGAACCCGCTCGCGGCGTGGACGAGCCGCGACGTCTGGGCCCACGTGCGCGCGCACGACGTGCCGACGAACCCGCTCCACGAGCGGGGCTACGGCAGCATCGGGTGCGCGCCGTGCACGACGCCGGTCCTCGCTGGCGAGGATCCGCGCGCCGGCCGTTGGCGCGGCCGCGCCAAGACCGAGTGCGGGCTGCACGCGCGGCCGAAGGGAGAGCAGCGATGACGCGCACACACCCGCGGGGCGGCTACGTCCTCTGGCTCACCGGCCTCTCCGGCGCCGGCAAGAGCACGCTCTCCGCGGCGCTCCGGCCGCACCTCGCGGCCGAGCGGCCGGTCGAGGTGCTCGACGGCGACGAGGTCCGGATGTACCTCTCCGCGGGCCTCGGCTTCTCCAAGGCCGACCGCGACACGAACATCCGGCGCATCGGCTACGTGGCGCGCCTCCTCGCGCGGAACGGCGTCGCCGTCGTGACGGCGGCGATCTCGCCCTACGCGACGACGCGCGCCGAGGTCCGCGCGCTCGCCGAGCAGGACGGCGTGCCGTTCGTAGAGGTGTTCGTCGAGGCCTCCGTGGAGAACCTCGCCGCGCGCGATCCGAAGGGTCTCTACCGGAGGGCGCTCGCCGGCGAGCTCCCTCACTTCACGGGCGTGTCCGATCCCTACGAGCCGCCGGAGCGGCCCGACGTCGTCGTCCGGACCGACGCCGAGCCGGTCGAGACGTCCGCGGAGCGCATCCTCGGCCACCTCCGCGCCCGCGGTCTCCTTCGCGCGGCGCCGGCGGAGCGGAAGGCCTCGTGAGCGCCGCGCCCCGCGGACGCCGGGGGGTGCTCCCCGGCTTCGGCCTCTCGACCGGGTTCACCGTCCTCTACCTCTGCCTGGTCGTGCTCGTGCCCCTCTCCACGCTCGCGCTCCGCTCGAGCGCGCTCTCCTGGGCTGACGCGTGGCGGGTGGTCGCCTCGCCGCGCGCGCTCGCCGCCTACCGGCTCTCGTTCGGCGCGTCGCTCGCCGCCGCGAGCGCGAACGTCGTGTTCGGCGTGCTGGTGGCGTGGGTCCTCGCCCGCTACCGGTTCCCGGGTCGGGCGCTCGTCGACGCCGTCGTGGACCTGCCGTTCGCGCTCCCCACGGCGGTGAGCGGGATCGCGCTCACGGCGGTCTACGCGCGGACCGGGTGGATCGGCCGCTTCCTCGAGCCGCTCGGGGTCCGGGCCGCGTTCACCCCGCTCGGCGTCACGATCGCGCTGACGTTCATCGGGCTCCCGTTCGTCATCCGCACCGTGCAGCCGGTGCTCCAGGACCTCGATCCCGCGCTCGAGGAGGCTGCGGCGGTCCTCGGCGCCGGGCGATGGGAGACCTTCCGCCGCGTCCTCCTGCCCGCCATCATCCCGGCCGCGCTCACCGGGTTCGCGCTCGCGTTCGCGCGCGCGCTCGGCGAGTACGGCTCGGTGGTCTTCATCTCCGGGAACATGCCGCTCCGCACGGAGATCGCGCCGCTCCTCATCATGACGCGGCTCGAGCAGTTCGACTACGCGGGCGCCGCCGCCATCGCCGTCGTCCTGCTCGGCGCGTCGTTCGCGATGCTCGTCGCGGTGAACCGGCTCGAGGCGTGGACGCGGGCGAGGACGGGGCTCGCATGAGCCGGCTCTCCCGCGCGACCGAGGCGCTCGCCCTCGACGGTCCGACCGAGCCGCTCCTCGCGCGTGCGAAGCGCGAGCCCGCTCGCCCCACGCCCGGCGCGACCACCGGCGGAGCGAGGCCGGGGAGCCGCCCGCGCCGCCCCGACGAGGACCCGCCCGCCGTGCGCTGGGCGCTCGTCGGGTTCGCGCTCCTGTTCCTCGCCGCGTTCGTGGTCCTCCCAGCCTCAGTGGTGCTGGTCGAGGCGCTCCGCGGCGGTGTCGCGCTCTGGTGGAAGGCGCTCGTCGACGCGGACGCGCTCTCGGCGGTGAAGCTGACGCTGCTCGTCGCAGCCATCTCGGTGCCGCTGAACGCGCTGTTCGGCCTCGCCGCCGCCTGGTCCATCACCCGCTTCCGCTACCGCGGCAAGCACGTGCTCCTGTCGCTCATCGACCTGCCGTTCGGCGTGTCCCCGGTGATCTCCGGGATGATCACGGTGCTCCTGTTCGGCGCGCAGGGCTGGCTCGGCCCGTGGCTCGTCGCCCACGGCTACAAGGTCGTCTTCGCCGTCCCCGGCATCGTCGTCGCGACCGTGTTCGTGACGTTCCCGTTCGTCGCCCGCGAGCTCATCCCCTTCATGCAGACGCAGGGGGCCGAGGAGGAGGAGGCCGCGCTCGTGCTCGGCGCGAGCGGGTGGCAGATCCTCACGCGGGTGACCCTCCCGAACGTGAAGTGGAGCCTGCTCTACGGCGTCATCCTCTGCAACGCCCGGGCGATGGGCGAGTTCGGCGCGGTCTCGGTCGTGTCGGGCCACATCCGCGGCGTCACCAACACGATCTCGCTCCACGTCGAGATCCTCTACAACGAGTACGCGTTCCAGGCGGCTTTCGCCGTGGCGTCGCTCCTCTTCCTCGTCGCGATCGCGACGCTCGGCGCGAAGCAGGCGCTCGAGTGGCGCCAGCGCGCCGCGCTCCGCGCCGCCGCGCAAAGGAACGTCTTATGAGCATCTCCATCCGTGGCCTCTCGAAGGCATTCGACGGCCACCCCGTCCTGAACGACGTGACACTCGAGATCCCCGAGGGCGAGCTCGTCGCGCTGCTCGGCCCGTCCGGCTGCGGGAAGACCACGCTCCTCCGCATCATCGCGGGGCTCGAGATGCCCGACGCGGGCGAGGTCCTCCACGGGGGCGAGGACGTCTCGGCGCGGAGCGCGCGCGAGCGGAACGTCGGGCTCGTGTTCCAGCACTACGCGCTCTTCCGGCACATGACCGTCGAGGAGAACGTCGCCTTCGCGCTCCGCGTCCGCAGGCGGCCGCGGGCGGAGGTCTCGGCCCGCGTCGCGGAGCTCCTCCGCCTCGTGCAGCTCGACGGCCACCGGACGCGCTACCCGCACCAGCTCTCCGGCGGCCAGCGGCAGCGCGTCGCCCTCGCGCGCGCGCTCGCGACGGAGCCGCGCATCCTGCTCCTCGACGAGCCGTTCGGCGCGCTCGACGCGCGCGTTCGGCAGGAGCTGCGCCGGTGGCTCCGACGCCTCCACGACGAGCTGCACGTGACGAGCGTCTTCGTGACCCACGATCAGGAGGAGGCGTTCGAGGTCTCCGATCGCGTGGTGCTCATGAACGCCGGACGGATCGAGCAGGTCGGCTCGCCGGCGCAGGTGTTCGAGGAGCCGGCGAGCCCGTTCGTCATGCGGTTCCTCGGCGCGGTGAACGTGTTCCACGGGCGCGTCGACGGCGATCGCGCCTACGTGAACGACCTCGAGTTCGCCGCGCCCGGCGCGGCGGGGCGCGCACCGGCCCACGTCTACGTCCGCCCGCACGAGCTCGACGTGCACCGCGCGGCGGCGCCGGGCAGCTTCGCGGCGCGCGTCGAGCGGCTCGTCCCGCTCGGCGGGGCCGTGCGCGTCGAGCTCTCGGCGCCGACGTACGGCCGCGGCGCCGTGGAGGCGGAGCTCGACCTGCGCAAGAGCGAGGCGCTCGGCCTCGCGCCCGGGGATCGCGTCTGGCTGTCCCCGCGGCGCGTGCGCGTCTTCACACCCACGCCGGAGGAGCTGGACAGCCTCACGGCGAGCGAGCTGTGACCCACCGGAGGAAGCCGATGATGCGCACGTCCCCGCGAAGGTGGCAGGTCCTCGCCGCGGCACTCGTCGCCGCCGCCGTCGCGCTCGCCGCCGGCGCGCTCTCCACCCGCGCCCGCGCCCGCACCGCGGACGCACCCGCGCCGGTCATGCTCCTCAACGTCTCGTACGATCCGACTCGCGAGCTCTACGAGGCCGTGAACGCCGCGTTCGCGAAGGCCTGGGAGGAGCGGACTGGCCAGACGGTCACCATCAAGCAGTCGCACGGCGGCTCCGGCAAGCAGGCGCGCGCGGTGATCGACGGCCTCGAGGCGGACGTCGTGACGCTCGCGCTCGCGTACGACGTGGACGCGCTCGCCAAGGCCGGCCTGCTCGCGGCGGACTGGCAGAAGAAGCTCCCGCAGAACGCGTCGCCCTGCACCTCGACCATCGTGTTCCTCGTCCGCAAGGGGAACCCCAAGGGCATCCACGGCTGGGACGACCTCGTGAGGCCGGGCGTGCAGGTGATCACCCCGAACCCGAAGACCTCGGGCGGCGCGCGGTGGAACTACCTCGCGGCGTGGGCGCACGCGCTCGGGAAGAGCGGCGGGGACGAGGCGAAGGCGAAGGAGTTCGTGCGCGCGCTCTTCAAGAACGTGCCGGTGCTCGACTCCGGCGCGCGGGGGGCGACGACGACCTTCGTCGAGCGCGGCCTCGGCGACGTGCTGCTCGCCTGGGAGAACGAGGCCCTCCTCGCGGTCGAGCGGCTCGGCAAGGGCCAGCTCGAGATCGTCGTCCCGCCGCTCAGCATCCTGGCCGAGCCGCCCGACGCCGTGGTGGACCGCGTCGTGGACCGGCGCGGGACGCGCGCCGTCGCCCAGGCCTACCTCGAGTTCCTCTATTCCGAGGAGGGCCAGGAGCTCGCGGCCCGCCATCACTACCGCCCGCGCGATCCAAAGGTCGCGCAGCGCCACGCGCGCGAATTCCCGAAGCTCGACCTCGTCACCGTCGACCAGGTCTTCGGCGGCTGGCAGAAGGCCCAGGCGACGCACTTCGCGGACGGCGGCGTGTTCGATCAGATCTACACGCCGGGGAGCTGATCGTACGGGGACTCGACTGAACGGCGATCCTCAGCCGCGCGCGCCCTCGGTCGCGGCGGCGTCCCGCTCGGCGGCGCTCGCGGGCAGCCGGACCTCGAACTCCGTGCCGTGCTCCGCGTCGGAGCGGACGGCCACGGTTCCGCCGTGCGTCCGGACGATCTGCTTCACGATGTACAGCCCGAGCCCGACGCCGCCCCACGCGTTGCCGGCCGCGTCGCCCCGCTCGAACGGCTCGAAGATGTGCTGGCGGAGGTGCGGATCGATGGGCGCTCCCTCGTTGTGGACGCGCAGCACCTTCTCCTCCCGCTCGCAGCACCACGACAGCCGCACCTCCGATTCGGGCGGGCTGTAGCGCAGCGCGTTCGTGAGGAGGTTCGTGACCACCTGCTCGACGCGGTCGGGGTCCCACTCCCCCGCCCCATCGCCGTCGCGCACGTACCGGATCCGCCGCTCCGGGTAGGCGGCGCGGACGTCCTCGAGCGCGTCGCGGCAGATCGCGTCGAGGTCGGCGGCGCGCCGCGCGATGGGCAGCCCCTTGCCGAG
>Ga0306924_10001547_pt1 | contig 21170 bp, 18 predicted proteins | sample sta12Can44000111_FD_203756 | JGI IMG/M metagenome (GOLD analysis project Ga0306924, IMG submission 203756) | Lab enrichment of tropical soil microbial communities from Luquillo Experimental Forest, Puerto Rico - statanox.12C.anox.44.000.111 (v2)... | ecosystem: Environmental > Terrestrial >...
TCCCTCAACCGACATCAAGCTGCTCGGCGAAAACGATGCGCCGGTCGAGCTTGGGCAACCCGGCGAAATCTGCGCCAGGGGACCGCAGGTGATGAAGGGCTATTGGCAGAAGGCGGAAGCCAACGCTCAGGCGTTTACCGCGGACGGTTATTTCCGCACCGGCGACGTCGGCGTGTTCGACGCGACGGGATATTTGCGGATCGTCGACCGCAAGAAGGACATGATCATCGTCTCCGGCTTCAACGTCTATCCGAACGAGGTCGAAGCGGTCGCGGCCGCCTGCGCCGGCGTTGCCGAATGCGCCTGCGTCGGCAGGCCTGACGAGAAGACCGGGGAGGCCATCACCCTGTTCGTGTCCAAAATCCCCGGTGCTACTCTCAAGGAGGCCGACGTGATCGCGCATTGCCGGCGGGAACTAACGGCCTACAAGGTGCCGAAGGAGGTCCGCTTCCTCGAGGCGCTGCCAAAATCGAATGTCGGCAAGATCCTGCGCAAGGATTTGCGCGCGCTCATCTGAGGTGACCCCATGACCAGTATTGCCGAAACGTTACCGAACTACAGCATGGCGACCGCGCCCGATTTCGTCGGGCGCGAGCTTGGAACATCGAACTGGGTCGTGGTCGACCAGTCGCGGATCGACCAGTTCGCAAACTGCACCGGCGACCGGCAATGGATTCATGTCGATGTCGAGCGTGCGACGCGCGAGGGTCCGTTCGGCGGACCGATCGCACACGGCTATCTCAGCCTGTCGCTGGTGGCGGCCATGCTGATCGAGATCGGCATCATCCCGAAGGATGCTGCAACCGGCCTCAACTACGGCCTTGACAAGGTGCGCTTCCTGACGCCGGTAAAAGTCGGCTCACGCGTCCGCGCCCGTGCCGCCCTGCTGTCGGCCCAGCCCCAGGACGGCGGACGCCTGCTGCTGAAGCTCGAATGCAAGCTGGAAATCGAAGGCGAGGCGAAGCCTGCCGTGATTGCCGAGGTGCTCTGCATGCTGATCGGCCGACCCACGGCATCGCACTGACGCCTAGTGTGGTGGTTCGGAAGTTCTCTTCATTTTGCTGCGAGTCCGTCAAGAGAACTTCCGAACCAAAACCACACTAGAATCATATGTTTCTAGTGCCTTTCGAATCCGAAGTTCGCAGACGAGCCCGCTGCACAATGATACGAACTTCGGATTCGGGACACTAGAGGGAAACCATACACGCTTCGAGAGGAGGACGACCGTGGCAACCGCGAACGAAACTTCCAACAATGGCCTTCGCGAGCAGGCCTTGGACTTTACCCTTGCCGCCAATCCACTGGTTGGCATTCGCGACCAGGAGATTCTGGATTCCGCGAGCAAATTGTTCGAGCAACTTGCCGCCAATCCCGCACTCGCGGCCAAACACTATATGTCTTATCTCGAGGAGATCGGACGTATCGCCGCCGGCCAAAGCGAGCTTGCGCCCGATGCCAAGGACAAGCGCTTCGCCGATCAGGCGTGGACGAACAGCGCAGCCTATCGGGCACTGGCGCAGAACTACCTCGCCTGGAGCGGTGCCCTGCACCGTTTCGTCGACGAGGCAAAGATGGACGAGCTCGACAAGGAGCGCTCACGCTTCATTGTCTCGCTGTTCGTCGATACGATGGCGCCGACCAACACGGTCGGCGGCAACCCCGCGGCATTGAAGAAGGCGGTCGAAACCGGCGGCGCAAGCCTCATCCGGGGCCTGGAAAATTTCGCGGCCGATTTCCCACAAAACGGCGGCCTGCCGGCCCAGGTCGATACGCGCAAATTCGCGGTCGGCCAGAATCTTGCGACCACGCCGGGCGCCGTAGTGTACCGCAACGCGGTGATGGAACTCATCCAGTATGCCCCGATGACAGGCGAGGTGCATGCGCGCCCGCTTCTTATTGCTCCGCCGCAGATCAACAAGTTCTATGTGTTCGATCTGGTCCCGGAGAAGAGTATCATTCGGTTTGCGTTGAAGGGCGGCCTGCAGACTTTTGCGATCAGCTGGAAGAACCCGACCGCAGCCGAAAGCCAATTTGGCCTTGAGACTTATGTGACGGCGCTGGAAGAAGCCGTCGACGTGATACGCGACATCACCGGCAGCGAGGACGTCAACATCTGGGGTTCATGTTCCGGCGGAATCACGATGTCGGCCTTTCTTGCCAACCTCGCCGCGCGCGGTGAGCGCAAGGTCCATAGCGCCACCGTTGCCGTCTGCGTGCTCGACACCGCCGCTTCCAAAACCACGACGGCGGGGATTTTCGTCACCCCTGAGACGATCGCGGCGGCCAAGACTGCGTCGCAGGCCACAGGTGTGGTCGAGGGACGCGAACTGGCGCGGATGTTTGCCTGGATGCGCCCCAACGACCTGATCTGGAATTACTGGGTCAACAACTATCTGCTCGGCAACGACCCGCCAGCCTACGACATTCTTTACTGGAACAACGATACCACGCGGTTGCCGGCGCGGCTGCATGCCGATTTTCTCGACCTGATCGAGAGCAACCCCTATGTCAATGCCGGACGGCTTGCGATCGGCGGCCAGCCGCTCGACATGGGCAAGATCGACATGGACAGCTACGTGGTGGCCGGGATCACCGACCACATCACGCCGTGGCAGGGATGCTATGAGACCGCCAAACTCTATGGCGACCGCAGCACTTTCGTGCTCGCCAATAGCGGCCACATCCAGAGCCTGATCAATCCACCCGACAATCGCAAGGCGTACTTCCGCGCAGCGCCGGCGCACGCGGAAAGCCCCGATGACTGGCTTGAACAATCGCCGAGAAGCGAAGGCAGTTGGTGGCCGCATTGGCTTGAGTGGATCGCCGCGCGTTCCGGCGAAAAGAAGCCGGCACCTCTCGCGCTCGGCAGCGCGGATCTTCCAGTGCTGGACCAGGCGCCCGGCCGCTATGTCATGGAGAAATAGGTGCAGATCGCGATCTACGACGTCGGCGGACAGAAATTGCGCGTTGGCATTCGACGCGGAGACAAGACGCGCCGCCCGCTGCTTTTTTTCAACGGCATTGGCGCGAATATCGAACTGGTCCAGCCGTTTCTCGACGCGTTGCAAGGTCCGGAAGCGATCGTCTTTGACATCCCCGGCGTCGGCGGCTCGCCGGCGCCAAAGTTGCCCTATCGCCCCTCGATGCTCGCGCGACTGAGCGCGCGATTGCTCGACCAGCTCGAACATACGCAGGTGGACGTGATCGGTGTGTCCTGGGGCGGCGCGCTGGCGCAACAATTCGCCTTCCAGCAGTCCAAACGCTGCCGGCGCCTGGTGCTGGCGGCCACCTCGCCGGGCCACCTCATGGTGCCGGGAAAACCATCCGTACTGCTCAAGATGATCAGTCCGCGGCGCTACAAGGACGAAAACTACCTGAAGCGCGTGGCCGGTGACATCTACGGCGGCGCGATGCGTGCCTCGCCCGATCTTGTGGGCCGCCACCTGCGCCATGTGAAATGGGCGAGCGACTACGGCTACTATCTGCAGCTTGCCGCCGGCTTCGGCTGGAGCAGCTTGCCATGGCTTGCCTTGCTTTCGCAGCCGACACTGGTGATGGCCGGCACCGATGATCCGATCGTGCCCGCCATCAACGGGCGTATCCTGGCAAGGCTCATTCCCGACGCGCGGCTCGTGACCATCGACGATGGCCATCTTTTTCTGCTCACCAGCGCGCGCCAATCCGCTGATATCATCGCGGATTTCCTGGGCTGAGCGGTCGCCTACCCCGTTACATGCCGCACGGCGGCGCGGGTCAAGAAGCGCAGCTTTTCATTCAACGGAAAGCGGCCGAAATTGGTCTTGACCGCGCCAAGGGTGAACGCCGTCTTCTTCGAATAGTCGATCCGCACGCCGACGATGACGGGCCTGCCTGAAGCCGCGATTTCATTGGCGCTGCCGATCACGCTCGCAATCGAATAGTTGTCGTTCATGGCAAGATAGGCCGCGCCTGTCGCAAGCGCCACGCCCTCGATGTTGAGCTTGCCGAGCGTCGTGCAGGGCTTGCGTCCGTAGGGAATGGCCTGGGCCTGTCCGATCTGGGCAAGCTCCCCGTCATTGAAGACGTAGTAAACGATCCCGAGGTTGTTGGTGGATGCGGTCAAAATCTCCATGCAGGTCATCATGAAGGCGCCGTCGCCGACGATTGTCTGAACGGAACGGTCGGGGAAAGCGAGCTTGGCGCCGATCGCAGCCGGCACAGCATAGCCCATGCAGTTGAAATCGGTCGGCAGGATCACGCTTTTCGGTGCGTGGATCGGCATCAGCTCGGCGGTGAGGAAGGTGTGGTTGCCGTCGTCGATCGCGATAATGCCGTTATCGGGCATCTGCCGGCGCAGCTCATCAAAGAACCGCACCGGGTTGACGATGTTAGCCGCGTCGTTGCGGTACCAGCTTTCGCGGTAGGCGGCCTTGTCGCGCTTGATCCGCTCGCGCACGGCATTGTCGGCGTCGCGCCGCGGCAGCTTTGCCTGAAGCTCCGCATTCAAGGGTTTCAGCACCGCGCCGGCGTCGCCGGCGATGCCGACGCTAACGGGATAGTTGGCACCGAAGACGGCAGGGTTGATGTCGATGTGGATCAGCTTTTCCGGCACGCTGGCGCCGTAGCTGCCGGTTGCAATCTCGGAAAACCGCGTGCCGATCGCGATCATGCAATCGCAATCCGCAAACGCGTTCCGCGCTGAAGGTACCGCCGAAGCACCAAAGCCAAAGCCCGTATGCAGCGGATGGTTGGCGGGAAACACCGACAGGCCCTGCAGGGTGGTTGCAACCGGCGCGTCCAGCCATTCGGCCAGCCGGACCAGCTCTGCCGTTGCGTCACGCGCGCCCCAACCGGCAAAGATGCAGGGGCGTGAAGCCGCGCGCAGAAGATCGACGGCGCCGGCGATCTCGGCTGTTGCCTCAACGCGCGGCGGCTCGGGGGGCTTGAACTGAGGGAGCTCGCCGACCTCATCGGTCATCAAAAGAATATTGACCGGCAATTCGACGAACACCGGCCCCGGCTCGCCGGAGGTTGCGATCGCATAGGCTTCAAACAGCATCGGCACGACGTCCTCATGCCGCGTCGCGCGAAAGGTCGCCTTGGTCAGGCCGCCCATGAATTTGTGGGTATCCATCTGGTGCAGCTGATAGCGGTGTCCGGTATCGGTCCGCGGACCGCCCGAGATCACCAGCATCGGCACGCCGTCGAGAAAAGCCTCGCCTATCCCGCTGCTGGCATGGGTCAGTCCTGCGGCGGGAACGACGGTCAGAACGCCGATCGAATCCGAAAGCCGGCCGACGGCATCGGCCATGAAGGCGCCGCCGCCCTCGTGCGTCACCAGCACCGGCGTGATGCGGTTGGAGCTGTTCAGGGCGTCGTAGAGTTCGGTGGTGTGGACGCCGGGAATCCCGAAAGTGAAGCGTGCTCCGATCTGCTCCAGCGCATACACCGCAAGCCAGGCTCCGGTTCTTTTCATGATGTTCCCTCAATCTTTCAGGAATGACGCGCGGCCGTCGATCGCGGCCGCCGCAATGCGGCCCGACAGAATGCAGCCGCCGAGAAAGGTGCCTTCCAGCGCCCGCAAGCCATGCATGCCACCGCCGCCGAAGCCGGCCGCCTCGCCGACCGCGTAAAGACCCTCGATCACCTCGCCCGCCGCGTTCAAAACCCTGCTCCGCAGGTCGGTCTTGATGCCGCCAAGGCTCTTGCGGCTGATGATGAATTCACGGACCGCGATCAACGGCAATGCCTTTGGATCGTTGATCGGTTGGAATTTGCAAAGCCGGATGCGGTCGCCGCGATATTTTCGCAAATAGGCGATGCGCCGCAGTTGCTCGTCATTCATCAGGCTTTCACCGCGGGCAATCGTCGCATCATAGCTCGCAACCGCCTCCCGCACCGCATTAAGATCGACCGACCGGTCCCCCTGCAATGCGTTCATCTTCTCGACCAGTTCCGGCAGCGAGCCGGCAGTTACGAAATCCCTGCAATTGGTGATCATCTCGTTCACCAGCCAGCGATTGCCGAACAGGATGTCGCGCAGGAAAGCCAGACGCTTCCGATCACGGATGGAGGGATTGTGCTCCGCGCCCGAGACAGCCAATTCCTTCAGCGCGATGCGCCGGTTCATCAACTGCCAGGAATATTGCCGCTCCTGCGCGCAGATATCGGTGACGAGGCGGCGCGTGTCGAAACCCGACACCAGCGGCTGCGGCCCGATCCGAACCCCTCGCCAGTTGAGCCAGAGCGCGGAGCGTGGCGGCACCAGGGAAAGGCCATGCTGCGGCTTGCGTGGACGCGGGTGGTGGACGCCTGCGGCATAGTTCCACATCCGGTCGAGGTGCGTCAGCACGCCGCCGGCGGCGACCGTTGCGTCGTGCAGCTTGCCGTCGGCAAACCGGTGCGAACCGCTCAATATCTCCGCGGGCGGCGTCCCCCAGTCGCGATGCCAGTTCTGCCGCACCCGCGACAGGTCGCCGCCGTTGATGCCGCCCGCCGCCACGACCACCTGCTCGGCCCGCACCTCGAAGGGCGCGCCGCTCATTTCATCGACACCCTCAGCCCCGTCGACGCGGCCGCCCCGCATTGTGAGCCGCTCGACGCGCCGGTTGAAGTGCAACGTCAACCGGCCGACATTCGGATGCGCCCGCAGGGCCGCAATCAGGGCTTCCGCCAGTCCTTTGCCTGTGCCCCAGCACACATGAAAACGCGGCACCGAGTTGCCCGGACGAAATTCTCCCCGTTCCACCCAGTTGACGACAGGAAGGAAGCTGACGCCGTAGCGGCGGACCCAGCGATAGACGTCGGCGGTACAGCGCGACACATAGGCTTCGGCCCACGCCTTCGGCAAAACGTCGTCGGCGTCGAACTCGGCGAAACTGCACCAGTCCTGAAAGGCCAGCTCCGCGGAATCCCTGATCCCCTGCCGACGCTGATCCGGGGAATCGACAAAAAACATTCCGCCAAAGCTCTCGCGCGCCAGCCCCCCGAAGGCGCCTTCCTCGTCGCGATCGACCAACGTGACCGTCTTGCCGCCGTCGAGCAGCTCGAGCGCCGTGACGATGCCCGCAATTCCCCCGCCGATGATCAATACGTCGCTGCGATCCATTGCCCTGGCTTCTCCGTCAAGCCTTCCCGCCCTCGCGAGTATCACGGTTTTGACCGCGTGTGGATTGGAGGGCGCTCATGCTTGCGGGATGCCGGCCCGGTTCGGTCGTTCGCTGGATTGTAAAAACAGGGTTAATTGCGCGCCGTAACCCCTCGCGATGCAAAAAACCGGGTTTTGACGCGGCTTCCCGAGACTTCAACGGCGAAATTGCAGCCAATTTCGGCAAACGAGGAAAACTGGGGCGGATTTGATCGAGTTGAGAACTCCCCGGCTTAACAGTTTCTCCAAGGACGGCCGGCATAGTGACGTCACGACCACTCCTATGGCAGGTAATTTCAGTGACGCCCCTTGGACGTGTAATTTCAGTGCGCGGGTCGCTCGCGCGGGTTGGTCTGCTCGCGACAAGCCAAATGCCGTTGGCCGAAATGCGGGCGACCGTCGGCCGCTTCGTCAGCCTGCGCAGCGCCACCTGCACCATCGTCGCGATGATCACGGACGTGTCCTGCGAGAACCTGCCGACCTCGGACAACTACATCGCGACCGCAGGCGTCGACCTGTTGGGTGAAATTCTCTCCGGCGACCGGCCCAGGTTCCAGCGCGGCGTTACGCACTATCCGACGATCGGCGACACGGTCGACCTGGTCACCAACGAAGAGCTTCGAACCATCTATGCTCCGTCCGGTTCCGACCAGATCGATGTCGGAACGCTGCAGCAGGACAGCTCGGTTACAGCCTATGTCGACATCGAGGAAATGCTCTCCAAGCATTTCGCCGTGCTCGGTTCGACCGGCGTCGGCAAATCGACCGGCGTATCGCTGCTGCTCAACGAGATCCTGAAGGCGCGGCCCATCCTGCGCATCTTCCTGCTCGACGTACACAACGAATATGGCCGTTGCTTCGGCGATCGCGCATTGGTGCTCAACCCGCGCAATCTGAAACTGCCGTTCTGGCTGTTCAATTTCGAGGAAATCGTCGACGTGCTCTTCGCAGGCCGGCCCGGGGTGCCTGAGGAACTCGACATCCTGGCCGAGGTGATTCCGCAGGCCAAGGGGCTCTACACCCAGTACCAGAACACCGACCGACTGGGGTTGAAGCGCTCGGAGGTCAAATCGGTCGGCTTCACCCTCGATACGCCGGTGCCCTATCGCCTGGTCGACCTGATCTCGTTGATCGACGAGCGCATGGGCAAGCTCGAAAACCGCTCTTCCCGGATCATCTATCACAAGCTGATTTCGCGCATCGAAACCGTCCGCAACGATCCGCGCTACACCTTCATGTTCGATAACGCCAATGTCGGCGGCGACACCATGGCTGACGTGATCAGCCACCTGTTCCGCCTGCCGGCCCAGGGCAAGCCGATGACGATCATGCAGCTCGCCGGCTTTCCCGTCGAAGTCGTCGATTCCGTGGTCTCGGTGTTGTGCCGCATGGCGTTCGATTTCGGCCTGTGGAGCGACGGCGTTTCGCCGCTCTTGTTCGTTTGCGAGGAAGCGCATCGCTACGCCTCCGCTGACCGCAACGTCGGATTCGGACCGACGCGCAAGGCCATTTCCCGCATCGCCAAGGAAGGCCGCAAGTACGGGGTCTATCTCGGCCTCGTCACCCAGCGGCCGGCCGAACTCGACGCCACCATCATCTCCCAGTGCAACACGTTGTTTTCGATGCGGCTCGCCAACGATCGCGACCAGGCGTTGCTGCGTTCGGCGGTCTCGGATGCCGCAGCCAACCTGTTGTCCTTCGTCCCCTCGCTCGGCACCAGGGAGGTGCTGGCCTTCGGCGAAGGCGTCGCACTACCGACCCGCCTGCGCTTCAAGGAGGTGCCGGTGCATCAACGGCCGCGCAGTGAAGCCACCATCGGCACGGTGCCAACGGCCACGACCGGTCACGACACGCATTTCGTCGGTGCGGTGCTGGAGCGCTGGCGCGGCGCGATGTCGAACCGCGACGACCCAACGATCCCGGTATTGGCGAACGGTCCGGTGCGCGCAGCCTTTCCTCCCTCGAAGCACCCCTGCTGCAACCCTCGCAAGGGCTCGACCCCGACCGCTTCTCGCTCCTGAAGAAGCCGTTGCGCTGATCGCGGTTGCGCCGATTACGCGATCCACTAAGGTCGCCCGTGGCTCCCTCAGTGAAGGGCACCTCGGATGACACAACCAGCGGCAAAACGATTTCGCGCGCCCTCAATCGACAGGCTGCCGGAGGATATCCGCGCCCGCCTGCTCGCGGTGCAGGAGAAATCCGGTTTCATTCCGAACGTCTTTCTGACGCTCGCCTATCGGGCAGATGAATTCCGCGCGTTCTTCGCCTATCACGACGCGCTGATGGACAAAGAGGGCGGCCTGACCAAGGCGGAGCGCGAGATCATCGTGGTGGCGACCTCGGCCGCCAACAATTGCGAGTATTGCGTCATCGCGCATGGCGCGATCCTGCGCATCCGCGCCAAGAACCCGCTGATTGCCGACCAGATCGCGGTGAACTACCGGAAGGCCGACATCACGCCGCGCCAGCGCACCATGCTGGATTTTGCCGGCAAGGTCTGCACCGAGGCGCACCTGATATCGGACGACGATTTTACCGCTCTCGCAAAGCACGGCTTTTCGGACGACGATATCTGGGACATCGGCGCGATCGCGGCACTGTTTGCGCTGTCGAACCGGATGGCCCACCTCACCGGCATGCGCGCCAATGAGGAGTTTTACCTGATGGGGCGGGTGCCAAAATAGCGGCGGGTTGCGCGAGCTTCGGCGTTACTCGGCCAATTGCTCACCGGACCCGCCGAAAGTCGCCGGAAAATCCTTGAACTTCGGCAGGCCGTCCCGCATCGGCAATACCGTCTCGGCGTAATTGACGTGAACGCCCGGACTGAAATTGAGGGTCGGTAGCGTTGCCGCGAACACGTCGACCAAGCCCAGCGGAGGATGGTTGGTCATGAGGTGACCGCCGCATTTCTTGCAGTACTGGCGCTGACTGACCGGCGTCTTCTGGTACATGGCGACGAATTCCTGGCCTGCCGCAACACGCACGGCTTCCGGCTTCCAGAGTGAGAAGGCGTTGACCGGTCCGCCGGACCAGGAACGACAGGACCGGCAATGGCAATAGCCCATTCCCTCGGGCTCGCCGGATACTTCGATTTTGACGGCGCCACAAAAACACTCGCCAGCATGCGATGGCATTGCAAACTCCTCTGGTTGAAGGCAAGCGCGGTCCGTTTCCTTAAGACGATCCGGACCGCGCCCTCGATGCAAAGCGCGAGCGCGCTTGACGATATCAGGCGCCGGGCGGCGTATAGGAGGCGCGAAGCTTGGCCGCTTTTTGACGAATCGGCAGGATTTCATCCTGCGTCAGCAGGCGTGTTAGCTTGACGTTTTGCAGGGTCCCGGCGGCCACGACGACGCCGACGATCGCTGGAGCCGAGCTGGGGTCGGGCACATCGAAGATTGCCAAAACGCCCGGCCCGTCGACCGGCGTGCCGTACATCGAAATCAATTTGCCGCCGGCTGCTTCGATCAATTTCTTCGCCGCTTCGTAGCGATTGGTCGTCGGATTTTCCAGAAGGTTGTTGAGAGCGCGTGGCGTGTATTGTCCGGTGAGACAGAAATGCATGGCGATTGCTCCCGTGATTATGCTGTTTTAGGAAATGAAGGTCCCTTCCGAGCTGGTCGGAACAGGATTGTGCTGTTCGAAAAAATCAAAAAGGCTAGAAGCCCGCCGCAGGCAAGAAACGCCGTCATGAATTCTTGCAGGACTCCGGCACGTCCCGAAGGCGGCTCTTCGGGCACACTACATAAGTTGGCTGTTGCGGAAAAGGGGGTGCGGCATAGTGTGGTGGATTTGACATTCGCTTCGGTATGGCCGCGAGTTCTCAAGGCGAATGTCAAATCCAAAACCACACTAGAATCCGATATTTGCTAGTGTCCCTTTGGTTCTGACATTCGTAAACGAAATCTCCGCGATAGGATACGAATGTCAGAACCGGGACACTAGAGCCGCCGCTGCAGTCGCGCCTGATCGCAACTTCCATTTAGTCGTCGGCCTGGGGGCCGCACCAGCCCGGCAAATAGACCGCATTGTCGCTCTTGGCGGCCTCAAGCGCTTTTTCCACCGCCTTGGCGAAGTGGTCCTCGACCAGCTTGCGCGAAATCTGCCGGCGCAGGAAGTCCGCCCACAAGAATTCGCTGAATGGGGTCGTGTCCTTGGCGAAGCCGCCGGCGCGCCGCAATTCGCCGGCCAGGCTGCGGAATGGATCGTCCTTGAGGTCCTTCACCGACTTCGGCAGGTCCTTGAAATGGCGCCGCTCCCCCTTGGCGTCGTAGGGATAGACCCAGCGCTTATTGTCCATCACGCCCCAGAAGGCGTCTCGGTCGACCATGGTCAGATCGCCGATCACGGTCACCAGAATGTCCGCAATTCCTTCATCGTGAAGCGCGCGCGCAAGATGATGGTGGTCGACGACATAAAAGCGCTTGTCCGGCCCCCGCACCACGGGAATCATGTGATGACCGATCATTTCTCTCTGCTTTTGCGCCTTTTGCTCGCGAAAGCGCTTGCGCTTCTCCTTGACCTCGCGCAAGCCGACGGTCATCTGGGTCGGACGCAGCTCCAGAATCGGTACCGGATGCACTTTCGGTTCGCGGGTATCGGTCATAGCTTGAAACTCCCGTGTCTGACTGCCAATAATCTCCTTGAAATTGCTCAATTATGTCATGACGGCACGGGTGATGAAATGCCTCCGCCCGTCAGGAAATGATGAAAGATGACGACAGGCCAGGGCGAACGGACACCGAAGGCACGGGTGGTCCGGATTGGCGGCCGTGAGATCATTGCCGAAGGATTGCAACTCAACTTTTGGGCCGACATCAGCCACCGCTGCATGACCGCGTCATGGCCAGCCTTCATCATCGGCGCCGCGCTGGTCTTTCTCGCCTTCAACGCCGTATTCGCCCTGCTTTATTTGCTCGGCGATCAGCCGGTCGCCAATGTGAAGGGGGGTGACTACATCGATTATTTCTACTTCAGCATCGAGACGCTCTCGACAGCGGGCTACGGCGACATGCATCCGCAGACCCATTATGGACATTTCGTTGCAACAATTGAACTCTTCACCGGCATCTTCTCAATGTCGCTGATGACGGGGCTGATCTTTGCCCGCTTTTCGCGGCCAAGCGCGCGGCTGTTGTTTGCCAAAAACCCGGTGATCTCCAATCATGACGGCCAGCCCACCCTGATGATCCGTTTTGCCAATGAGCGGCACAACATCATCGGCAACGCCACCGCGAGAATTTGGATGTTCAGGGATCTCGTGACCGCCGAAGGCAACGAGATCAGGAGATTTTTCGAGCTGCGGTTGTTGCGCCACGAGAGTCCCGCTCTGGCGCTGAGCTGGACGCTGTATCATGTGATCGACGAGCAGAGCCCTTTGCATGGGATGGGCCCGGCGGAACTCGATGCAGCCGATGTTTCGCTCGTGGTCGTGGTTTCCGGATATGACGTCATCGCGGCACAAACCGTTCATGCGCGCAAATCCTATGAACACCGGGACATCCTGTTCGGTCGCCGCTATGTCGATGTTCTCGGCACCTCAGACGACGGTCGCGTCAGGATCGATTACGGCAGGTTTCATGACACTTCCGAAAGTTAGTCTTTGTACGGATCGGCGCTGTGCCAACATTTTCTGTGAGGGGCACTGCGCGCGTGCTATGAGAGACGGACGTTGGAGAGCCTGAAGCCGTGAAGACCCAGCGACCAATTGTGGCTGAGGAAGAACACCGCGTGCTGCAGTTCCGGCCGCGAACTCCGGCGCAGCCGCCGGCCTGGCGCGGCAATGCGGTCGGGCTGCCCCAACGCGAGGACAAGCTCTCCGAGCAGCTCGACCTGTCGCGGTATGAACGTCCGCGGGACGAACCGGACGATTTCCGCCAGCGCATGCTTGCCAATATCGCCGCCTTCGCTTTTACCGTCGCGCTGACCGCGATCGGTATCTGGCTTGCCATGAGCATTGCCGATCTGCGCAGGACCCAGGATTGTGTGTTGATGGGGCGACGCGACTGCGTGCGGATTTCCGTCCCATAATTCGGCCTGAAACGGGTTCAAGGCGGCCGCCCAAAATCCGGTCAAGGGGACGTTCCGCCCTCCATTGAACTCAGGGCGGCGCTCCGATATACGGGCACACGACTCCCCGAGCGGCGGCAACAGGCCGATCCCCGGGCGCCCGCCCGTCTGTGACGCATTCTTGGAATTATCTCCAGTATATCAAAGGCTTAGTGATGTCTTCTACATTCGATCAGGTCGCAACGATCATCGCTGAAACCTGCGACATTCCGCGCGACACGATCACGCCGGAAAGCCATGCCATCGATGATCTGGGTATCGACAGTCTCGATTTCCTTGACATCGCCTTCGCCATCGACAAGGCCTTCGGCATCAAGCTGCCGCTGGAAAAATGGACGCAGGAAGTCAATGACGGCAAGGCCACCACAGAGCAGTATTTCGTCTTGAAGAATTTGTGCGCGCGCATTGACGAACTGGTCGCCGCCAAGGGCGCGGGTGCGTAACCGCTAGTCATGCAACTCGACTATTTCCAGCTCATCGATCGTATTGTCGACCTCAATATGGTCGAGAAAACCATTACGGTGGAGGCCCAGGTCCCCAAGACGAGCACCGTCTTCGAGGGACATTTCCCGGGCTATCCGATCATGCCCGGCGTCCTCTTGATCGAATCGATGGCTCAGACCTCGGGCTGGCTGTTGCTGGCGCTGATGAAGTTCGAGCGCATGCCGTTTCTGGCGGCCGTCAAGGAAGCCAAGATGCGCGGCTTCGTCACCCCCGGCGAATTGCTGACGGTGGAGGCCGGCATCGTTCACGAGGGCTCCGGCTACGCCATCACGGACGCGAAGGTGAAGGTCGCAGGCAAGCTCCGCAGCAATGCGACCATCACTTTCAGCCATGTCCCCTTCCCCAATCCGGACCTGCGTGGACACATGGATGCCATGGCCCGGCGTATCGGTTTCCCGCTGCAGGCAGTCTTGTCATGACCAATACGACGTCTTCGGCGTCGGAGCCGGTCGAAGTCTGGATTACCGGCATTGGTCTTGCGACATCGCTGGGCGAAGGACTGGACGCCAACTGGAAGGCTCTCAACGAAGGCCGCATCAATGTCGACGAGAAGAGCTTTGCTCCCTACGTCGTTCACCCCTGGGCTCAGGTCAATTTCGACGCCCAGATCCCGAAAAAGGGCGACCAGCGTCAGATGGAAGCCTGGCAACGCATCGGTACCTATGCCGCGGGCCTGGCGCTGGATTCCGCCGGCGTCAAAGGCAACAAGGAAATCCTCTCCCGCATGGACATGGTGATCGCCGCCGGCGGCGGCGAGCGGGATATCAACGTCGACACCACCGTTCTCAACGCCCAGGCTAGAGGCAACTCCGCGCCCGGCTTTCTCAACGAACGGCTGATGAGCGATCTGCGCCCGACGCTGTTCCTGGCCCAACTCTCCAATTTGCTGGCCGGCAATATTGCGATCGTGCACGGCGTCTGTGGGACGTCGCGAACCTTCATGGGCGAGGAAGTCGCGGGCGTCGATGCGGCCAGGATAGCGCTTGCCCGCATCACCGCCGGACAGAGCGACATTGCCCTGATCGGCGGCTCGCAAAACAGCGAACGCAAGGACATGTTGGTGCTCTACGAGTTCGGCGACTACAACCTGCGGAACAAGTTCGCGCCCGTCTGGGAGCGCAAGCAGCATGCCGGATTTGCGCTCGGTTCGGCTGGAGCCTTTCTGGTCATCGAGTCCAAGGCGCATGCCATGGCGCGCGGCGCAAAGCCGTTCGCGCGGCTCAAGACTGTGGTGGCCGATCACAGCCGCCGCCAGCACCCGGGCGACGTCAGCGTAACACTCAGAAAACTGTGGTCGCAGCTTGGCGAACTCGGCAACGGGAGCGCTATCATCACCGGCGCGACCGGCGCCGAGCCGGCCACGTCGGAAGAACGCGCATTTCTCGGCGAACATCCGGATTTTGCGGTGCGGGCGACCGGCACGCGATTCGGCCATACCATGGAGGCTCAGTTTGCCTTGGGCCTTGGCATTGCTGCGCTCGCGTTGTCCCGTGGCGCTCTGTTTCCGCCCGGCGATTCCTCAGGCGTGGAGATTGAAATGTCCGCGCCGCCGACCCAGATTGTTGTGATCGGCGCCGGCCATTGGCGGGGCGAAGGCATGGCCCTGGTCGAGGCGATTCAGCAGTAGCGCATCAGTGGGGAAAACATGACAGCACCTCGCGACAAATTCGGAAGGCCGATCGTCGTCGTCACGGGAATGGGCGTCGTCACTTCCCTTGGTGTCGGCAAGACCGACAATTGGGCGCGGCTGACCGCCGGCGAATCCGGCATCCGCACCCTCACCCGCTTCCCCACCGAGGGGCTCAAGACGACCATGGCCGGAACCGTCGATTTCATACCGGTTGAGCCGTTCAACTCGGCGCGGCTTGCAGAGCGTATTGCCGAGCTCGCGGCCGAGGAGGCCATCGCCCAGGCCGGTATCGGCAGCAAGGGCGATTTTCCAGGACCGCTGTTTCTTGCGGTGGCGCCGGTCGAGATGGAATGGCCGCAGCGCGAGGAACTGCGCAAGACCGTCGGTACCACCGACATCACCTATGACGACCTGTTGCGCGTTTCGGGCGGCGGGAAGTTCAGGTCCTATCACCAGCGCTTCCTGTTCGGATCGGTTGCCGAGTTCCTTGCCGAAACCTTCGGCACCAAGGGCTCGCCGATCTCGTTGTCGACGGCCTGCGCCTCCGGCGCCACCTCGATCCAGCTCGGCGTCGAAAGCATCCGCCGCGGCGAAACCGATGTCGCGCTTTGCGTGGCGACCGACTGCTCGGTCAACCCGGAATCGCTGGTTCGCTTCTCCCTTCTGTCCGCGCTGTCGACCCAGAACGATCCGCCGCAGGCGGCCTCGAAGCCGTTCTCGAAGAACCGCGACGGCTTTGTCATGGCGGAAGGCGCCGGCGCGCTGGTGCTCGAAAGCTACGACGGCGCAATCGCGCGTGGCGCACCGATTCTGGGCGTGATCGCCGGTTGCGGCGAACTCACCGATTCCTTTCACCGCACCCGCTCCAGCCCAGACGGCAAGCCGATCATCGGCTGCGTGCTGAAGACGCTGGCTGACGCCGGCATGACGCCCGAGCAAATCGACCACATCAACGCGCACGGCACGGCGACGCCGGAAAACGACAAGATGGAATATCTGGCGATATCAGCCGTGTTCGGCGAGCGCGCCAGGCAGATTCCGGTGTCGTCGAACAAATCGATGGTGGGCCATACCATTTCCGCTGCCGGCGCGGTCGAGGCGATTTTTTCCCTGCTGACGCTCGAACACCAGCGGATTCCACCGACGATCAATTTTGAAATCCCGGATCCGACCATCCAGTTCGACGTCGTCGGCAACAAGGCGCGCGATGCCAAGGTGACCGCCGTGATGTCGAACTCGTTCGGCTTCGGCGGCCAGAATGCCTCGCTGATCCTGACCCGCGAACCGGCCTGATCGGCGGCAGCCCTTCGCAATGCGTTCCCTGCTGGCTCGCACCAAGGCGCGGATTCGCGATGCCGCCATGCCGCTCGGCGACGCCATGGTCGGCGGGCTCACCATCGCGATGCTGCGCACGGCCCGCTCCTTCGATCCGCAGAAGACGATCGACCTGTTCGGCCGCATCGCGCGCAGGATCGGGCCTCTGCTTCCCGAGCACCGGATCGGCCGCGCCAATCTGGTTGCCGCATTTCCGGAAAAATCGCGCGAAGAGATCGAGGTTATTCTCTCAGGCGTTTGGGATAATCTCGGCCGGGTTGCCGCCGAGTTCGCCCACCTCGATGACGTCTGGGATTTCGACCAGCACCACCCCGAAGGGCACCGCATCGAAGTCCCACCCCGCGACGTGGCGCTGTTCCATCAACTCCGGCTCGACGGCAAGCCCGCCCTGATCTTTGCGGCGCACCTCGCCAACTGGGAATTGCCGGCGGTCGCCGCGGTTGCGCACGGCCTCGATGCAGCGATCCTCTATCGCCGACCCAACAGCGCGGCCGCCGATTCTGCCATCCGTAGGATACGCCAGGTGAACATGGGAACGTTGATTCCAGCCGGCCGCGATGCGCCGCTGCGACTTGCCGAAGCCCTGCAAGGGGGCCAGCACGTCGCCATGCTGGTCGACCAATACCTGACCGACGGCGTCGAGGTCACCTTCTTCGGGCGCAAGACAAAGGCCAATCCGTTGTTGGCGCGCCTGGCACGGCACGTCGAGTGCCCGATCCATGGCGTCCGCATCATTCGCCTGCCCGACTATCGCTTTCGCGCGGAATTATCCGACGAGGTCGCCCCGGTGCGGGATGAGAGCGGCAAGATCGACATCCAGGGTACGATGCAGGCGGTCACGGACGTGGTCGAAGGCTGGGTGCGCGAATATCCGGAGCAATGGCTGTGGCTGCACCGCCGCTGGCGGTGAAGATGATCTGCAAAACGCGAAACCGCGGTCTGATCTGGAACCATCGCGCGTCGGACAACTTCGACGGCTGCGGAAAAAATTGGAAGCTATATTGCATGTTCTCCTAAGTGGAGGCAAACTCGCCCTTTAATTGCGCCCTCCGGTTTTTTCTAGCGTTGGCTAGATATATTGATGACGTACGGATTTGTCGCGGCGGTTGGATTGATTTTGGGAATCGCGATGGTGTGGTGGGTCGAGCCTGAGACCAGCGCCGGAGCGGTATTTATTGTGGTTGCGACAACCTTGGTCTGGTTTGTCGCTAGTGTTGTTCTGAGGTCTATTGGAGGGCTTTTTCGAAAAAACCAAACCGATAAGCTCAAGTGAGTGAGACCATGGCGACATTCATTTTTCGGCTATCGATCCCCTTTTTTGTTCTGTTTTTTTGTCCTCAGGCGCGACTCTTGCCTGCGAGGGGATTTGGGATATCAAATGCAACCTTGGCATCGCGAAGGAAACCAAGCGGTACGGCCACGAAGCTCCTCGGCCATCAATCCCAGACATTGGGAAAGCCGTTCAAGATGCCGGAAAAAGTGCCGAAAAGGCCACTCTTGATATTGGGAAAAGCGTTGCAAAGGCTGGCCAAGGTACCGGCAAGGCAATCGAGAAAGCGGGCTCTTCGGCCAAACCTCTGCAACCCGTGCGGGCATACCTTAGCGCGAAGGAAATCCCTCCCGCCGGAGCCGGGGCATATGGCCTCGTCGTCCTCCAAGCAAAGCCAACGCCCACTAGCCGACCAAAGCTGAAGATGGTCTGTCAGTCCTTCGTAGCCTACTTTCCTCGAAGCGAAACGTCAGATGTTCCGATAAACGATCAAATGATAACGGTCTGGCCGCTTGATAACCCGGAAGCCGAGGAAGCTAGGCGCGACGATTGTGACTATGCGTTGGACCACTACGATCTGGTTGCCTCCGAGGCCGCAATAAGGGACGCGCACGCTCAACACGCCGACTTCAGTGGCGAGGGACCCTATCTGGTTGGATGGTCGCCATCGAATAGCAGAACCGTTCCGGATGCGTTGGTCCTCGTCGTGGACCTATCGGCGGATACGACTCAACCGCAAATCGATCAAAAATTTCTATTTTGGAAGAACGAGATTGTAGAAGACCCTTCCAAGTGGCGATCAGGATTTGTCGCAGAACGGATAAGGGAATCGATTCGCAAGTTTGCGGACACGTACGGCCAAGCTATGCTCGATGCAATCAAGCTGGTCGGCGAGAAGAAATCCTGATCTTCAAAAGTCTGCAGGGGGAGTTTTCCAGATCAGCTAGCGTCCCATCTTCACCCGGGTCCAGAGGCGGTTGATGATGCGCTGGGTGGCCGGATCGCGCGCCGTGATGACGAACAACTTGGAGAGCGTCGCCTCGTCCGGGTAGATGTTCTTGTCGTCGAGAATCCTGGGATCGATCAGCTTCTGGCTGGCGAGATTGCCGTTGGCGTAGGACAGGAAGTTGGAATTTTTGGCGGCGATCTCCGGCCGATAGAGATAGTTGATCAACTCGTGGGCTTCCGCGACATGGGCGGCATCCGCCGGGATCGCCAGATTGTCAAAGAACATCTGCGCGCCTTCCTTCGGAATGGCGTAACCGATCTCAACGCCATTCTTGGCCTCGGCGGCGCGGCTGCGCGCCTGCAGGACATCGCCCGACCATCCGACGACAAGGCAGATCTCGCCGGTCGCCAGCGCACTCAGATATTCGGATGAATGAAACTTCCGGACATAGAGCCTCACCTTGCCAATGAGATCGGCCGCCTTCTCCAGGTCGGCCTGCGTGGTCGAATTGGGGTCGAGGCCGAGATAGCTCAACGCGGCCGGGAAAATGTCGTCGGCCGAGTCCAGCATGTGCACGCCGCAGTCCTTGAATTTCGCGAGGTTCTCGGGGCGAAAGACGATGTCCCAGCTGTCGATCCTGCCGTCGTTCCCAAGGATCTTCTGCGCCATTTTCACGTTGTAGCCGATGCCCGTCGTGCCCCACATGTAGTTGGCAGCGTAGAGGTTGCCGGGGTCGTAGGTGGCAAGCCGCGCCGTGATCGCGGGCCAGGCGTTGGCGAGATTCGGCAGTTTTGATTTGTCGAGCTTCTGGAAGACGCGAGCGGTGATCTGGCGCTGCAGAAAATAGCCGGTGGGAACTACGACGTCGTAACCCGATTTCCCGGCGAGCAACCGTGTCTCCAGCGTCTCATTGGCATCGAAGGTATCGTAGACGACCTTGATGCCTGTCTGTCTGGTGAAGTCCTCCAGGACACCCGGTGCAATGTAGTTCGACCAGTTGAAAAAGTTGACGACGCGCTCCTCTCCTGCTGCCGGAGCGGAAGCGAGAACCAAGGCAAACGTGAAGCTGACTGCTAGTGTCCCGAATCCGAAGTTCGCGGCATTTTGCGGCAGGCTCCTTTGCGAACTTCGGATTCGAAAGGACACTAGAAACCTATGATTTCTGGTGTGGTTTTGGTTCGGAAGTTCTCTTGACGGACTCGCGGCAAAATGAAGAGAACTTACGAACCACCACACCAGGCGAAGGCAAAACGGTTTGCATCTCATCAACCGACCTTCCGGCGACGATGCACCGCGTCCGAAAGACGCTCCAGCGCGGTGTCGAGTGTTGAATCCTTCTTCGCAAAACAGAAGCGGACCACTGAGGTTACCGCATCCTGCTCATAGAAGGCCGATACCGGAATGGCAGCAACCTTGTAATCGTTGACGATCCGCCTGCAGAACGCCTCGTCGGTCTCGTTGAGCCCGAGCGGAGATAAGTCCACGGTCAGAAAATAGGTACCTTGCGAGCGCAGCACCGGAAAACCGATACTCTCAAGCCCGGCCGTCAAGCGGTCGCGGCTCTTCGCCAGCTGTGCGCGCATGTCGAGGAAATAATCGTCGGGCTTGGCGAGCCCATAGGCGACCGCCGCCTGGAGGTTCGGCGCGGTGGTGAAGGTGAGGAACTGGTGCACCTTGGCCGCTACGCGCAGCAGCGGCGGCGCCGCACAGACAAAGCCGATTTTCCATCCCGTAAGTGAAAAGATCTTTCCGGCAGAACCGACCTTGATGGTGCGGTCGCGCATCCCGGGCATGGTGATCAGCGGAATATGCGCTCGGCCGTCGAACAGCACATGTTCCCAAACCTCGTCGCAGATCGCGATCGTGTCGAACTCCTGGCAGAAGCGAGCAAGCAGCTCAAGATCCTCGCGAGGGTAGACGACCGCTGCGGGGTTGAGCGGATTGTTGAACAGCACCGCCTTGGTCTTCGGATTGAAGGCGCTGCGCAGCATCTCTTCGGAGAGCCGCCAATGCGGCGGCTCCAGGCGTAACAGGCGGGGAATGCCGCCAGCCTGGCGAATGATCGGCAAATAGGAATCATAGACCGGCTGGAACGCGATCACCTCGTCGCCTGGCTCAACCACGGCGAGGATCGCCGAGGTCAGCGCTTCCGTGCCGCCCGAGGTGACCATGACTTCGGTCATGGGATCGAGTTTGAGCCCGTGCCAGTGCCCGTAATGGGTCGCGATCGCCTGCCGAAGCTCGGGAATGCCCATCATCGAGGGATATTGATTGTAGCCGTTCAAGA
>Ga0306924_10001549_pt1 | contig 21161 bp, 23 predicted proteins | sample sta12Can44000111_FD_203756 | JGI IMG/M metagenome (GOLD analysis project Ga0306924, IMG submission 203756) | Lab enrichment of tropical soil microbial communities from Luquillo Experimental Forest, Puerto Rico - statanox.12C.anox.44.000.111 (v2)... | ecosystem: Environmental > Terrestrial >...
CAACGGGGTGAGCTCCCTCGCTCTACCACACAAGTCCAATGGCGGAGGTTTGGGGAACGTCGGGGTAGCCCATATTACCCAATGTGATTGCTCAGTCTACGCAGTTTCGCGTAAGTCGACTTGTGTGGTAGAGCGAGGGGGACACTCCCAGTGGGACCTTCTCGAAAAAAGTGGGACCTTTTGCCGATTTTGGGACCTTCTCCCCCATCTCCTTCTCTGCTCCGAATTTGTAACTCGGCTCCCAACGGGTTAGGTCATCCTAATGACAGTGGGACCTTCTCCTTGTTGCAATTGCGAGTTGCTCCAAGTCATCGCATCCAAACCTGCTCGCAATTGACACGCGTCTTTGTGTTGCGCTTCGAAGCGATCTTCTAAAAGGAGCTTCTCCCATGACCCGTGCTGACGACATATCAGTTGCGGCCCCATTGTCCCGCCATCCCCGGTCATGATCCTGGCATCCTCCAAGCCACAGTCTAGATAAGACGTGGGACGAACTGCACTGTCGGGACGACTTCGCCAAGGCGCCTCGTGACCTGCGCGTGGTTCGCTTCCCGGATGCCAATCCGAACCCGGGCATGCCACTTGGCTCCCCCGGTATCTTCGGCGATTTCCAGGAGATTACCGCCGTTGGCAATCGCTTCTACGGCGCCTTCTCCGCGACCAACGACCTCAACCAGGCCCGGTTCGCCCGTGGCCTGCAGAACTTTGCTCGCAACCATATGGGGGATCCAGCGACGGGCGCATTTCGGCTACGAAACCGGGCCGGTACCGCCAATGTGACCTTCTCCATCGATAGCTATTTCTTTAGTACTATTTGATCATAGCTAAGTAAACAAACCACAGGGGATAGGGGCGCACAGAGCGGTGCTCTGCTGATGACCCCGCCGCCTTTCGCCCACGTGCGCTCGTGGCACCCGCATTTCATAGCGCTCGTTCACCGGCATCCCATCACAGCGGTGACAGACTATCCTCTCAGCTCCTTCGCGGGGATCGAGCACTTGCTGCCCAAGGGTCTCGCTACTCTTCTCTGCCATGATGGCCTCGTTCTTCGACACACTTCGCGGCGTGACGCAGGTGCAGGAGACCGTGGCCATTTACAAGTGATTTCGGCAAGGCGGCTTTGCTAGGTCCGGCGCTAGGCGCCCGTGCTGCCATGAAGTCGATCAGCGCAAGGACAAAGAAGAAGGCAGCTGAGACGATCAGAATTCCATGGATGACCCATATCATTTCGCAACCCTTTCCTGTTGATGAGCCACTTGGGGCAGGTGGAACGAGCCGGGGGCTAAGGCCCCAACACTGAGGTACAAAAATAGTCGAAACATGATCCTCCTCCTCTCGTTCAAATTCCATTGGGCGACGGTATCGTTCTCACCCCTCGGTCTCGGTCGGTCCCGGACCCAATTGGGAAGTTAACGGTGACGTGCGCTCCCGGAGGTCGACTCAGAAGTTGACGCGCCCTCTGTGCTCGACCGACGCTGTCCGCCTGGCGTCGCTATGCCCGCCCGGAGAAGTTGCTGCGCCCGATCCAGCTTGTTGAGGAAGCGCTCGGACTCCTGGTAGACGGTCAATGGCATCCCGAAGCGTTCCGCCTTTTCCTTGAGGAGCAGTCTGCGGAGTTTCTTCACCGCCTGGCGCGCCTCTTCTGCCAGTGTGGGGCTCACGGGGCCGGCCGCTGCTTGTCTGGCCATCTCCTCGAAAAGGACGTCGATCTGCTCGCAGAGCTCGTCCGCCGCCGGCGCGGCCAGGATGGCGAGCCCGAGCGGCCAGCGGAGCTGACCCTTGTCGTTGGGGACACTGCTGGCCGTGAGCACACGGCTCACACTCATTTCCTCGGGGTTGGGCTGCAGTTTTGCTGCGGACGCTTGGGGATCGGTACTGCCACCCATCGAGCTCCCGGATGTGGGGTAGTAGTAAGGGGAACAGCTGCCCAAGGGAGATGGTCTGGAAGCGCCATCGATGCTCCTCTGGCTTCCCTGCGTGTCGGCGCTGGCCGGGCCGCCGACGAGCAGAAGGCCGAATCCCGCAATTACCGGAAATCCCAGTCTCGTAACCATTCGTTGAAACATGTCTGTTCCTCCTTTGATTGCCCGTTAGGGCCGGACGAAGAACAGGCCGTCGAAGCGGTTCTCGAAGCGATCTTCGAAGCGGTCGAAGCGTCCTGGGCCAGAGCGGGGCATAAAGTTCGGGGCGAAGAAAAAGTTGCGGCGGAAGCGGTCGTGGAAGCCATCGTGGTGGAAGCCACCGTGATGGACACTACCGGGGAGACTACCGTCATGGTGAAAGCCACCGCTGTGGGAACTGCCGCCCGGGAGACTACCACCGTGGGAGCCACCACCGTGGCCTCCGCCATGCTGGGCCCAGGCCGGTCCAGCCATCAAAAGCGCACCCGCAAACACGGCCGGTACTGCTACGTTTGTGAACATTTGCCGAAACATGATGTACCTCCTCTCGTTGCAAATAATCTTTAGTTCCTTCACCCGGAGCCGCGCTGGCGTTCCTTCGAGCCGGAACCGCCAGGGCCCGGGCCCGCAGCCGGTGCGGACCGCTCAGTTGACCCTCGCCGTCATCGCGACCACGCCAACCCGCGCTGCTCATTGAAATAGTAAGGCGGTAACTGTCCACTCTCTTGGCGGCACTTGCGGCGGTTAGGCGATTTTTGCGGACATCCGGAACTGCCCCGGCGTGACGCCGATGAGGCGCTTGAAGTGACGCGAGAACTGGCTCTGGTCCGAGAAGCCGGCTAGCGCGGCGACCTCCGCCAGTGAAAGGTCCCCGCCGACTTGCAAAAACTGCTTGGCCCGTTCCACGCGACGGGCGATGACGTACCCGTGCGGCGGCAGTCCGGTGGCGGCCTTGAACTGTCGCGCGAAATGGTAGGCGCTGAGGCGGGCGACGGCGGCCATCTGCTCCAGAGTCGGGCTGGCGTCGAGGTGTTCCTCAATATATTCGAGTACGGCGCGGAGCCTTCCCCGCGGCAGTGCGCCGTCTGGGCCGCGCCTTGGCCGGCGCGGCGCCAGGATGTGTCGGATGAGGTTGACGGCCAGGACGTTGGCTAGGGATTCGGCAGCGAGCGGCCCTCCGGCACCGCCGGCCCTCAGCTCGGCGTCCACCGCTCCCATCGCGCTCCGCAGTTCCGGGAGGTCCAGGCCGTCCAGCGGCGGGACCATAAGCCGCGCCGGGTCAAGGCCGAACGCCTCGGCGGCGACCCTTTCGAACAGGCCCTGTTCCAGGTAGATGTTGAGCGTGTCCTTTCGGCCGCTCCAGCGCCACCGGGCCGGGCTGCCGGCCGGTATCACGGATATCGATCCGGCGGGGGGCGGCACGTGCCGCTTCACCCCTTCATATCGCAGGTCCATTGTCTCCGGCGGCCGGGTAATAAGGAAAAGCCGATGGTGGGTGATGGCGGGCTGGTTGAGTTCGGAGTCAGGCGCCGAATGGAAGCGCGTCGCCTCCAGGCCGACCCAGCCCAGCCCGTTGCTCGACGCGTCCGGTTCGAATGGGACCCTCTTGAGCCAGTCCATGGGCCCAATCGGGTCTCCGCGCCCCGGCTCTTCCTGTTGCATCACCTGCTTCTCGTTGACGAGTTCGCTCTTCGGTGGATGCGGCAACGTATGGCGCCTGCTGCTCATGCCGCGGCTCTCTCTTTCACGAACGGGACTCTCTCTTGAAGACGTCACAGGGCGTCTCTATCGGTGGCGTTCCAGCGCACAACCGTGGAGGCATGAGCCAGCCAAACGACCGTAGTAGCTACCAGCGTCACTTGGGCTTCTAGGGTTGCCTCTCTCGCAATAACTTAGAGCAAGAACCATGCCAGGAAGGGAAGGTTGGCATTGTCAGTGTGTGCCGCGGAGCCAACGTGCTTCAGAAATGATCCTCGTCCGCTGCGGTCGGACGGATTCGATGCTTTCGTCAGGGCAGGAGAGTCTCGTGCAGCCCTGTATGCGAGGACTTATGCGTGGTCTTGGATGGGAGAAATTTTACCCGGATGGCCAAAAATGTACCTGCCGCCAGGTGCGGCGCCTCATGGTTGCCTCAGGGTTCCCTTCCCATTCGCATTTCTTTGGCGTCACTGGAAGATGACATTGACTGGTACTGTCCCGCTTGCGGACATCGCGGCATCGTCCGCAAATGGCGCAACGTCAAGTGGAGTCGATTGAAACCCAGTGGTTAGCCGGGCCAATGGCAAATCTCACAAATGTGATGCCCTAAACACATGGGTAAAAAATGATAAACCCTCCACAGTTGAAAAAGCGCAGCCACGGTAGGTATGTCGCGTTGTTGCCAAGAATGTGCGATTTGCTTTCAATTAATCAAAAGTGCCAGAATCCGATGATACGCCAATAAAGAGCGCACAGGTTCCTGGCACTTTTGCTTCGTTGCATCACCATCCCCTGAAGACCGCTCGGACCTTTAGGGAATCGCGCCATGACACCCCGTCAAAGAGCAACGCTCACGGGCACACAGCGCCGGGGTCAAAGGACAACACATTGTCGACGTTCGCCAGGGTACTACCATCCCAATCGAAAAAGAGCATCGAATAATTGTTGTCGGGGTTCCCGTCTCGTCCGGAATCCGGAATGTCTGTACGTTGAAGATCATTATCGGGATCCAGAGTCGCAATTAACATGAACGAGCCTGTGTAGTCGCCGATGAACGACCATTGTCCTTGCAGACCACGGAAGTAGTCGTCGGCCCAGCCGCGGCTCACGCCGTTCGTTCCACCGCACGTATAAAACGGGTTTAGGCGATCTGCTATGCACTGGAATACTCTTCGCCCTCGATTGCCGTCATCGATCATGCAAATGGTGTTCTTGCGCCGGCTGTCGATTGGTCCAGTGTAATCACCCACGTCGGGGTCATACCAGTACAGGTCATATTGGTAGACCTGCCGAACGAGGTATTGCTGCGTATCCGGATCCCGTGGGCGCGTAAAATGTTGCCCGCCGATGTTCGCGGTGAGAATCGGAAATTCCAGTGTGGGACCACCCAGCCGATTCGTGACGGAGACATTAAAGTTTAGGCCCATCGGGACCAAGTCCGGCAGCGCGGGTGGTCCGTCGCCACTTAGTACCGTCGGTGTCGCAGTCAAACCGATCAAGAGTGCCAGCCCCAATAGCACGGCGGCCAGCGCCCTTTTCCGAAACATTTTTCTATTCATGACATCTCCTCCAAAAAGTCTCGGCCAACAGCGGCCGATATGATAAAAGATACAGCCTCTTCGGCGTTCCGGTTCGTCATCAACCCATGGAGCCTCCTTCCCAAAGTCGCAGCGTGTTATCCGCCGACGCCGAAACGATGCTCCGGCCGTCCGGTGACCAGCGCACGGCATACACGTAACCCCCGTGACCGGTCAGCGTGTCCAGTAATCGACCCGTATCGGCTTCCCAGATTCGCAGCGTTCGGTCGCTCGACCCGGAAGCCAGCCTCGTCCCATCCGGAGACCAATTCACCGACCACACCCAGTCGGTATGGCCGCGGAGCGTTTGCTCTGTCTTGCCGGTTGCCACGTTCCAGATTCTGATGGTGTGGTCGAATGCGGCGGATGCCAACCGGCCGTCCGGCGACCAGGCGACGGAGAGCACCCAGTCCGTATGCCCCTCCAGCGTCCGTTCCAACGTCCCGGTGTCGGGATTCCAGATTTTGATCGTATTGTCGCGCGAGCCCGAGGCCAGGATGTCCCGCTGACCGTCGAAAAACCACGCCGTGGATTCGACCACATAGGTATGTCCCGACAGCGTGTGCAGCAAGGTGCCGGTGGCCGCGTCCCACACCTTCACCTCATGGTCGTCGGACCCGGTCGCCAGTCGACTGCCGTCATGTGACCAGGAAACGGCGTTCACGCGTCCCGAATGCCCGTGAATTTCTTGCAGCAGTTTGCCGGTATCCGCATTCCAGATGCGGATCGTGCCGTCGATGAACCCGGCGGCTACCTGGTTGCCGACGACCGCCGGCGACCAAGCAACGACGTACGCGAAATCGTCCTCGCCACCCGGGAAGTCCCGCAGCAGAGAACCGGTGCGCGGGTCCCAGATCTTTACGGAGCGGTCGAGGGAGGCGGAGGCGAACCGTTCGCCGTCCGGCGCCCAGTTCGCCGAGTATACCAGATCGGTGTGCCCGGTGAAGTTCCGCAACTCCGCGCCGGTCGCCGGGTTCCATTCCCTTAGCGAGCGGTCTAATGCCCCGGAAACAATCGCAGCGCCATCCGGAGACCACGCGACCGCGCGCACCCATTCCGTATGGCCGACCAGGGTTTGGCGAAGCTCGCCGGTCGCCGCATTCCAAATCCGGACGGTGTTATCCGAGGACGCGGAGGCGATCCCTTGGACATCCCCGGACCAGGCCAGCGACCAGATCGGGGCCGGATGAGACATGGTCTGCAGCAACTCGCCGGTCCGCGACCTCCAGATCTTCAGCGTGTGGTCGAACGACGATGAGGCCAGTCGCCGCGAGTCCGGAGTCCACGCGAGTCCACTGACCCGGGCCGTGTGGGCCGGGATCGTTTCCTGCAATTCCCCCGTGCGCGCTCGCCAAATGTGGATGTCTCCCTCCACGGTGCCGGAGGCGATCCTTCGCCCGTTCGGCGACCAGGCGACCGCAAAGACCGCCGCCGTTTCCTGCAAGGGTTGCCGCAACATCTGGCCAGTCTGTGTGTCCCAGATGCGCACGGTGTGATCGGCGGACCCGGAAGCCAACCGTCGGCCGTCCGGAGACCAGGTGACCGAGTTGATGGGACCGGTGTGCCCATCCAGCGTCCACTCCAGGTTGCCGGTGTCGGCGGCCCAGATGCGGATTTTGCTGTCGTCGGATCCGGAGGCAATGCGACTCCCATCGGGAGACCACGACACGGTATTCACCGTCTCGCCGTGCGCAAGCATTTGTCGCTGGGGCTGCCAGGATTGCATGTCCCATACGGTTACTCCTGTGCTGCCCCCAATGGCGAGCCTGCTTCCTTCCGGGGAGAAAGCCAGGGAGTTGATCAGCAAGCCAAACCCGAAGGCTCGTACCGGTTGCCACCCTGCGGCGTCTTGAGCGGCCGGGGGCGCCTGCAGCCTGCCATCGTTGGCACTGAAGGCACTGGGAGGAAGGGCGGCGGTCAAGGCGCGGATTTGCATCGCTGGATTGGATTCAACCGCCCCATCGATGCCGATAGCCGCGCCGGAGATCTCCGCGGTGGTAGAGGCCGGCACCGGAACCATGCCGCCGATTCTAACGATCCCTCGATCGGACAGCGCTTCCGCAAAGGGCGCGGTATCGCCGATAAACGAGCCCGGCCGTGCAGCTGCATCTGTCGAAATCGGAACTGCGGCGCCAATAGCGACATCTTCCATGGACGGACACACGAGCGATGAGGCGAGCACGCCGCCAAGGTCCTCGCCTTCGTGGAACAACGATTTTGTCAATGCTCGGGTCGCGACCTGGTCCGATAACGCGTTGGTGACTTTAGAATTCTCAACTGGGATTTCCCGTGTCCACCCCCGACGCCCAACCCCCAGCCACATCGATCCCACGTGGATGCTGACGAGCGCATCCCCCAAGGTCAGGCGCGCCTCGAGCAATTCAAGCCGGGGATGAAACGCACCCGAGTGTAATCGGGCGGTAGCGGTGGCACCAGACCGTCGAGGGCGCTTAAGGATGGTGTTGCCTCCTGCTTGGAAACTTTCATCAACCTAAACCAGACCGTTTAGAAAATGTACTGAGGTTCTAGTCTGCCAGGAAATCTCCGGAAGTCAAGCGAAAAGTTGAAGAATTTCTTGTCATGGCTCGATCTTTCCCGCTGACCGCATTCGTGCAAGATGTAGCGGCTTATTTTGGCAGCGTTAAAGGATTTGGCGTTTCGCGATCACGGAACTGGCGGGCCGGCCGTTCGGCCTGGGAGGACCATGATCCGCACCGTGATGGGTTCGGGCTCTCCCTCGAGCCAGAGTTGAATCTTGCCATTCTTCACTTTGTTGGCCGCGGCTGGGTCCATCGAGACCTGCAAGCGCCGGAGGTGGCTCTCGGTAGACATCTTCGCCGACTCGACTTCCGTCACTTGCATCCCGTCGGGGGCCGTGATCTTCGTGATGCGATTGGCGGGTTCGCCATCAGTGCGCCGTAGCACGAGCTGTCGTTTCACCGGACCCGGTTGCAGGTCCTTCAAGAGGAGCACGCTTGGCGTCACCATCAGCTTGGTCACGATCGTGCCGAGGACTGCCACCCGTAAAGGGGCCGCGTTGCCCGGGCGCCGGATCAAAAGCATGTCGCCGAACGGTCCTGGCCGAAGGTCCGCGCGCGGCTGCACTTCCACGAAAATTGTACCATCCGCGTTGCTGGGAACCTCGGAGTGCTGGCACACGATCATGCCGTTGGCCGCCTCCACCTGGACTGATTCACCGGGCTGCCAGGGGCTGCCATCCGGCTTCAGGATCTTGACCCGCAGAATCGGCGTCGTCCCTATTGGCACCTCGCCAAAACCAACCTGTTCGGCGTCGGTGCGCACCACGGCAGGCGCTGGTTCCACTTCCACCGTGCAGACCGTGACGTCTGCTTCGGGATCGTTGCTGAAGATGCGCACGGCGAATTTTCGCTGCTGCCCCTCGCCTCGCAAGCGCACGACCACCTTCACAACGGCCTCGCTACCCGGTTGGACGGACTCGGCGGACACGCTCAGGCTTGCGCAGGCACAGCCGATCTCCAGTTTCTCGATTTGGAGAGCTTGGCCGCCGGCGTTCTGGATCGTGAATGACCCGGTTAGTTCTTCTCCTGGCTCCGTCTCGCGCAGTTTTAGGACGGATTGGGTTACTTGAATCTTCGCCGGAGCGGGCGCGGAGCGGCCGCAACCACCTGCCGAACTCACCAACAGACTCAGTACACCCGCAGCGACCGAGAAGCCGATTCGGAACGGGAAGGCCATGCGTCGCTGGCAAGCCACGAGATTCTCCTTGGTAAGGAAAAGTCACCGTCACGCGGCGTATGCTCCAACTTTCTTTTACAAAGAACGGCTGGCCCCGTCAAATCGATCCGCGGCCAACTTTCTTGCGGCAGCACGAAAAAATCCTGCGACACCGCCCTATTTTGCTTGCTTCGGGCCGGATTCTTCATTACGATGAGGCTCGGTTTTTGCGCGTGGCTATATCAATCCGTATGGGTCATTCCCAATCTAATATAGGCGTCCGGGTGGCCGGTTAAATTGAGGAGCTGGTCCATGAAATTCCGCAACGTGGCGCTGATGTTGTTCTCTGGAGTCATCGCGGTTGCCGGGCTATTGTCGTACGGCGGGGCGCTGGCTGTTCCTCCTCCAACCAGCGGAGCTTTCGCTCAGGGCCAATTGTTTGACCCGGTGTATGCCGTCATGGACGGCGCCCCGCTCGATATGGGCTGCCGCGGTTGCCACATCGCGAAGCAGCGCACCGGATTCGCCCCATGGTGGGGCAATGACCGAGACACCGTTCTTGCAACACTCGAATCCGGTATCACCCCGGACGGAGAGGTGCTCGACCCGCCGCCCGTGGACGGCGGCCGATCCGGGATACTGGGGCAGTACCTGCACTGTGGCTACATGCCTTTGGCGGGCGAGGCGTGGACCCAGGACCAACTTGACATTCTGGACGCCTGGTTGATCACTTACGAATAACAATATTGCGCAACGACGGCGATTGGTCGGGGGGCCATCCTTCACCCGGGAATCCACACCACGCAATTTTCATCGACTATTCTCAGAAGAGGCACAAGGCGGACGGATTTGCCGCCGATCCCTACATGGAAACTCCATCATCGGCTCCCTTGCCGTCGATCCCTACCCTCTCGCAACTCTTGGACCTTCCCGAGCGAGCATCCGCCGATGCTGCCAAGTCAGATACGCTCATTAGTTTCTCGCTTGCGCTCCGGGACAAGTCTTACCGGCCCCCGTTTTTCGACAACGATTCCCAATTCGCATAACCCACCCACCCTGTTACGATCTCTGCTGAAAAATACGTGGTATGGCGGTTCGCTAAGGAAAAAGAAGTATTTTTGCGCCAGACTTCGAAAAAACCTATTCTCAGCCCCCTGATACGTAATTCTCGCTAGGTTTTGCTGCTTATCCAGCCTCCCATCTAAAAGATCTCTGGATCATCTGCAGCCTACTCGCTATCTTCCCTGCGCCTTTGGCGCATGCGCCGGTTTTATCTGGGAGGACCGGATGATGAAACGTTCATTTTGTATCTCTTTGCTGAGTGCTTTGGCGTGCGGCGGCTGTCTGTTTGATGAATCGACGTCCATTGTGCCGGCCAATCCGTTTCATTCCGACCCGGGAGGAAGCGCGAAGCTCCTGCCGAGCAACCAGGCATTGACGCAGACAAACTTTGCACCCGCCAACACCGAAGTTGCCGCCCGCGCCGATTCTCTGTGTCGGAAGATCCTTGCCGCCAACAAACAGATCGGCCTCCGGCCCACACTGACACTTGAAACGATTGGCTCGCCGCAGCCCGAAATTTTCCATATCGGGACTTCCAGAATCGACATCACCGAGGGCCTCGTCACCCGGTGCAAGACCGACGGCGAACTCGCCGCCGTCTTGTGCAACGAAATGGCCAAGATGGTCGTCGAGCGCGAAGCCGTGGCCAGCCCGACGGTCCGGCAACCGGATCGGACTCCGCCTCCGGATCTGCGCATCGGCAACGATTACACGGGAGGACTCAGCTCCGATCAGACCCGTCTCGCGGAATTGGGCAAATTCGAAAAGGATTATGGCCGGCCCCAGGCTTCCGCTCCCACTCCGCCGGATGCGCAAACTTTGGCGCGTTCCTACTTGCTGCGGGCCGGCTATCCCGATGCCAATTTGGATGCCGTGCGCCCCCTCCTCCAAACGGCCGCTGCGAATGCGACGTTTGAAAAACAGTTAACAGCACCTCCGCCCGCTCGCCCCTGAATGACCATGCACGATTGTGCTGCACCTTAGCCCGAAGCGCTAGCGAGGGCTTCCGATTACGGTCCAGCCGATTCGCGCGCTGATATAGCTTTTACTCAACGATTACTCGCCGTGGATTTCCGAAACCGGGGCGGAATGAGCACCAAGGTTCCCAGCACCAACAATGCAAAGCCAATGTAACAGGCATTCAAAATCCAGGCAGGTACATCGTAAAACAGAATATTGTGAAAAATCCGCCCGATAAACGTTGCCTCAGAGACCTCTTGCTCCGCGAGCCGGCGCAAGTCGGCTTCCCAGCCGGTGAGCGGGCATTCAATCCCCCATAACGCTTCCAGGGCCACAATGACGATTGCCAGCATGTGCGTTAGCCGAAACCACGGATTCCGAATCCAACCCCACTGCAACCATCGCCCTGTCAAAATGGCTAGTTGACCAACTAGAATATATCCCACGTAAGCCACATGAATGGCCACGATGCCATCGGCCAGTAATCCGTACCAAGTTTTAGCATCAGCTGGCAGCATATGAGCGGGGGATGTAAGTCCCTTGAGTGGCCCAAAGAGGCGAATTTTCCGATAAGATCATAGTGACAGGAACCGATATTGCTCATAATGAATGATCCGGGGACGACATTTTTATTCCCCCAAACCTTTCACCGTAGGTCCGTGTCTAATGACTGCATGATGAAGAAAGGAGCCAAACTTGCCCGGTCGATCCCGCTTTTACCTGACCACCGCGATTGACTATCCGAATAGCCGGCCGCACATCGGTACCGCCTTCGAGAAGCTCGGCGCCGATGTGCAAGCGCGCTATCGGCGCATGGAAGGCTACGAAGTTCATTTCCTTATGGGCAACGATGAGAATACCATTCGCGTGGCCAAGCGCGCGGCCGAAGAGCACCAGTCCCCCAAGGATTATTGCGATGGGATGGCCCGTCAATTCAAGGAGGTGTGGCAAGCTCTCGAAATCAGTTACGACGACTTCATCCAGACCAGCGAACGCCGCCACCGTGAGGGCTGCCGGAAGTTCATTCAAAAGGTTTTTGACAACGGCTACATCTATAAGGGCACGTATCAAGGTCTGTACTGCGAAGGCTGCGAGGCCTTCAAAACGGAAACCGAGGTGAAAGAAGCGGGCGGGGTTTGTCCCAACCACCAGGTTCCGCCCGTCAAGCGCAGCGAGCCCTGCTATTTCTTCGCCCTCTCCAGGTTTCAGGAACCGCTGCTGAATTTCTACGAACACAATCCGGATTTCATCCAGCCGGAAAGCCGGCGCAATGAAGTCCTTAGCCTCGTGCAGACAGAGTTAAAAGATGTTAACGTTTCCCGCATCGGGCAAGCGTGGGGCATTCACATCCCGTTTGATGAGGAATACACAATTTATGTCTGGTTCGATGCGCTCTTGAATTACATCACGGCGATCGGTTACGGGTCGGACGAGGTGCGGTTTCAGAAGTGGTGGCCGGCCGACGTCCATTTCATCGGCAAGGATATCACCCGCTTTCACTGCGCCTTGTGGCCCGCCATGCTCCTTGCCGCCGATTTGGAACCGCCGCGGATGGTTTTCGGCCACGGTTTCGTTTACCTCAAAAAGGACGAATCCGGCGCCCTCGAAAAGATCAGCAAAACCCTCGGCAATGTCGTCGAACCGATGGACATTATCAAGAAATTCAGCGCCGATGCGTTTCGCTATTATTTCCTGCGCGAATGTCCCTTTCCCGGCGACGGCGAATTCAGCTGGCAGCGCTTTGCCGACGTTTACAATGCCGATCTGGCGAACAACCTCGGCAACCTTTATAGCCGGGTGGTGACGATCATCACCAAGAATTACGACGGCCACCTGGACGCCACGGCTGGCTTGAAACCGGGTGTTGTCTATACCGAGGTAGATACCGAAACCACCGTACAGCAGGTCCAATCACATATCGAGGCCTGCCAGTACAACCAGGCCTTGCAGCGCATCTGGGCTCAGATCCTTAACCCGGCCAACCAATTCGCCGACCGCAACGAGCCGTGGAAGTTGGTTAAAACCGATCTCACGGCGGCAAAGCGCGTCCTCTATGATCTCGTCGAACAATTGCGCGCCGTCGCCATTCTGCTCAAGCCGTTCTTGCCGAAGTCCGCCGAGATTATCTACCGCAGCTTCAATTTCCCGCAACCGTGGGAGGAAGTACGCCATGAAGATGTCTGGGTCCATCCCAGACAGGCGGAGGATTTGCGCGTCCTTGCGCCTACCGAGAACGGCAAGGTCAAACCCCTGTTCCCGCGAATCAGTTGAGTCTTGACTGGTGAGTGGTGGAACCCACCACTCACTACTCACCAATCTGCCCCAGTCTTGACAACCCTCCGAATTTCCGTTCACATACAATATACGTCGGTGTTTTCCGCGTTGGGCCGCGAACCGTTCCGCCCATTGCTGCGTAAGAAAATCAGGGAATCCGTGGATTACTTCGATCCCTTGACCAACTGTTCGGACGAAGAGTTGTTGGCTCGCTTTCGCCGGGGAGAGACGGAGGCGTTCGGAGCGTTGGTCCGGCGCTACGAGCAGGAATTGTTCGGCTACCTGCGCCGTTATTTGGGCGACGGCAACTTGGCTGACGATGTGTTTCAAAATACTTTTTTGCAGCTATACACCAAGATCGGCCAGTATGAAGCCGGCCGGCCCGTGCGTCCCTGGCTTTATACGATTGCCACCCACCAGGCGATTGATGCCTTGCGCCGCGTCCATCGCCATCCGGCAGTGAGCCTGGATCAGACGCGCGAAGAAATGCCCGACGGGGAAATGCACGCGTTGCTCGATATGTTGGAAGCGCGCACTCCCGGTCCGGTTGAACAGGTGCACGGCGAAGAGTTGCGCGAGCGCGTCCGGAACAGTGTGGATCGCTTGCCCGATTTTCTGCGGCAAGTGGTAGTCCTGGCCTACTATCAGGGCCTGAAATACCGGGAAATCGCCGAGATTCTCGGCATTCCTGTGGGAACCGTGAAGTCGCGATTGCACGCCGCGTTGGGCAAACTTCATGAGGCGTGGACCGCATCGCCGACGTTGGGAGAGGTGTGAGCAATGGACAGAAATCTGGTCGGCTATCTGTTGGATGCCCTGGAACCGGAAGAACGCCGCCAAGTGGAAGATTACATTCGCGCCCATCCGGAAGCGCGCGACCGATTGCAGCGCCTGAAAGAAATGATGAAACCGCTGGCCACCGATCTCGACACCGTTCAACCTCCTCCAGGCTTGTGGGTGCGCGCCCTGGGCCGCGTCGCGGAATACCAATGCCGGCCTGTTCCCTTTCCCCCCTCTCCCGCGCCACTGCCGGCGCGATCGTATTCCACTCGCGGACGCTGGCGCCGGCCCGATGTCCTGGTCGCCGCCGGTATTCTCATTTGTCTCGCCCTCCTGGTACCGTCCGGCCTTAATAAAATACGCGATCTCCAATATCGTGCAGCTTGCCAGGAAAATTTGCAGCATTTTCACTTTGCCTTGAACGATTACAGCGAACGCCACAATGGCCGGTTTCCCAATGTCGCGGAGGCAGCGCCCATTCCGCGCAATGTCGCCGGCACGTTTGTCATCGTTCTCAAGGATGAGGGTTTCTTGAACAACCGGCCGATCAGCGTGGGTTGCCCCCGTAGTGGTAGCATGGATCCTGCCTCACTTACCATCTCCCAATTGACCAACATGCCGGACGAAGAATTCAATCGCTGCGCTTCCTCCCTGGCTGGACGTTATGCCTATTCCCTGGGCTACTGGGACAGTGATAAAATCCGCGGTCTACGCAACGATTTGGAAAGTAGCCGTTTGCCGATCATGGCCGATCGTCCTCCTGTCGGGGTAGCCCTTGGCGATCTCGGCAATAGCCCAAACCACGGCGGCAGTGGCCAAAATGTGTTATTTATCAATGGCAGTTGCCGGTTTGTTACGACCCGAAACGTCGGTTTCCAACAAGATGACATCTATTTGAATTACGACAAAAAAGTGGCCGCCGGCAAAGATGCGCATGATACCGTTTTGGCTCCGAGTGAGTCTCCTCCCTGATTCTAAATCGGATTTAACGCGAATTTCGCCCCGCTTTTTTCCGCGACCGAAATTCCCTTCGGCAATTTCACCACCAGCACCGAACAGGACGCGTCCCGCATCACCTTTTCGGCAACACTGCCCATCAGAAACCGTTCCAGCCCCGTTCGCCCGTGCGTTCCCATGACGATCAAATCGATTCCCGCTTCCTTGGCATGAAGCACGATCTCGGTTGCGGGGTCTCCTTCCAGCACCACGTGTTGCACGGGAATCGTCGGATCAATCGGCCGAATCTGTTCTAATTGCTTTTGCCAGTAGTTCCGGTCCGTTTCGCCTCGCCCGGCTTTTTCCGGGACGCCGAAGCGCGGAGAGTAGACAAACAAAATTGTCAGGCTGGCCTTGTGGTTTTCGGCCAGCGCTACCGCGTGGAAATATGCCTGATTTGAATACGAGGAAAAATCGGTCGGATACAGGATTTTTTTGACGTTGATCATGGCAAACTTCTCCGACGGATTCTGAATTCGTCATCGGTGATTCGTCTCGGTCGAGCGCACGAATGACCAATGACTAAGGACCAATGACCATCGTAACAACTTCCGGTATGCAACGCAAACTGTGGAAGTACTCGGTCGGCCTTGTATTGCTAATTCACCGCGGTTCCATTTGTACCGATTATAACAGTCTAGTGGCGCCAATTCCCCCAGAAACTCCCGCAAAGTTTACCAAAACCTCTTATTTTCTCGGATACTGTGAGCTAGGTTTATTCCACTTGCCTTGAAAAAACCGGAATTGCCGGGAATCGGCCGTCCATTGGAAAGACTCGTTTGCGGCCGCACCGGTTCACGGTTTCACCTGGAGGAGGACCAACTCATGAAGACTTGGGCAACCGCGAAGGGGCGCGGCGGTCGTCCCGGCCGCGCGCATTGGGAATGGGTCTTTGTGGCCGCCGTCGTCTCGGTGCTCGTTCTCATGGAGTTGTTGGTCCCCTACAAAACCATCCTCCGCAATTTTCTCTTCATTCCCACCGTCATTGCTTCTTTTTGTTTGGGAATCCGCGCGGGTGGCATGATCGCTTTGCTGGCGTTTTTGGTAATTGCCATCGATTCACTCCTCAATCCCTCGGGATTTTACAATTTTGACAATCCCGCGTTGTTGACCCTCGATTTGTTGATTTGGGGCTCTATTCTGGGCCTCACCGCCCTGGTCGTCGGCGGGTTGAAAAATCGGCTGCAAGGCCAGCGCCGGGATCTGGAAACGGCCTACGGCGGGGTCCTGGAAATTTTGACAAAATATCTGGAATCCGCGGACAGCTTTACCAAATGCCATTCGCTGCGGGTGGCCGACTTGAGCGTCGCAATCGCCGCGCAAATGGGTCTGACGATCCAGGAAATTGAAATCATCCGCACCGGCGCCCTGCTGCACGACGTCGGCAAAACCGAGGCCATCGATCTGGTCAAACGCGCTTCCCGCCTGACCGCGCCCGAACGCACGCGGATCGCGGCGCACACACAGGTCGGCGCGCAATTAGTGATGTCCGTCGGCGCCCTCCTCAAGGACACCGTGCCGATCATTCTTTACCACCACCATTACTTCGCCGGACGCGACGGCCAGGATGACATTGTCGGAGTCCGGATTCCGCTCGGCGCCCGCATTGTCGCTGTGGCGGATGCCTACGACGCCATCGTCACCGATCGCCCCTACCGCAATGGCAAGGCGCCCTGGCAGGCCCTGCGCGAACTCGAAGGCTGTTCCGGTACGCAATTCGACCCCGCTGTGATCCAGGCCTTCAAACGCATTCTCCCCACCGACTCAATCGAACCGGAACGCGACCTGTCGGAATTGCAACCGCCCCACCGCATGGGCAGAGAACCGCGCGAATCGGTTTCGTCGATGTCCTATTCCCATCATCGAACGACCACCAATGCCCAATGACTAACGACCAATCAGTTCAACTCCACCGCCTCTTCCCAATGTTCATAGAGTTGCTGCAACCGGCTCTTGGTCTCCTCAAAGCTCCGCGTCGTTTCCTTGACCTTGTCCCCGTCCCGGTACAGATCCGGCGACGCCATTAGTTGTTCCAATTGACGCAGCTTCGTCTCCGCGGCAGCGATGTCCGCCTCCAGATCCGCCACTTTCCGATAGGGAAAACGCCGTTTGCGTTTCAGCTTGGTTTCCGGTATGGCGGCGGTCACGCTCGTCGCAATGGATTCGGCGTTTGCCTTCTTTGCTCTTTCGAATTCCCCATCGGTCTGCAACGCTCGCATCCGTTCGTACGTATCGTAGTTGCCGTGGATCACCCGTGCTCGACCGTCTCCCTCCAGGACGATCAGCAGATCCACCACGCGGTTCAGAAAATACCGGTCATGACTCACCACGATCACCGTGCCCTCGAATTGCAAGAGGGCGTTCTCCAGCGACTCGCACGCCCACAGATCGAGGTGGTTGGTCGGCTCGTCCAGGACCAGAACATTGGGTTCGGCGGCCACCAATCGGGCCAGGGCCACCCGGCTACGTTCCCCCCCGCTGAGATCGCCGACCCGCTGATATACCTGGTCGCCCGCGATCCCAAAGCGCCCGAGCAAATTCCGGATCCGTTGTTCGCCGGCATCCGGGTCGTCGTCCGGCCAGACCGCCCGCAGCACCGGCTGGTCCTCCGGCAGCACCCGCAAATTCTGGTCGTAATAACCGAAATCCACCAGATGGCCGCGCTCCACCACCCCGGCATCCGGTTCTTCTTGTCCCAGCAGGATGCGCAATAGAGTGGTTTTACCGCTGCCGTTGGGCCCCATGATCCCCAGCCGCCGGCCCCGCTCCAGCGAAAAACTGAGATCCTTGAACAGCGAGCGCTCATAACCCTTGGCCAAATCGGCGACGTGCAGCACCACGTCCCCTGCCCTGCGAACCTCGCCGAAGTGCATGTGCGGTGTTGCAAGCTGGATCGGCCGCTCTACCCGCTCCAGGCGCTCCAGCGCCTTTCGCCGCGACTGCGCTTGCTTGTGCAGCTGTCCATAGTGCACCCGGCGAATATAGTCCTCCTGTTTGGCGATGTATTCCTGTTGCGCTTCCCAGGCCTTGAGTTCCTGCTCGTACCGTTCCTGCCGGAGCCGGGCATACGCCTGGTAATTGCCCGGGTAAGTCGTGATCCGCCGCGCGTGCAGTTCGAAAACCTTGCTCACCACCCGGTCGAGAAAATACCGGTCGTGGCTGACGATGAGCATCGCCTCCGACTGCTTGGCGAGATAATCCTCCAGCCACCGCGTTGCATCGATATCGAGGTGGTTGCTCGGCTCGTCCAGCAGCATCACGTCCGGAGAAGACAGGAGCATTTTGGCGAGCATGAGCCGGCTCTGCTGCCCGCCGCTGAAAGTGTCGAGCGGCCGGTGATAATCCTCCTGCCGAAAACCGAGACCGTCCAGCACTTCTTCAATCCAGTGGTCCACGGTATAGGCATCGTGGTGCCGGAGCATTTCGTTCAGCCGATCGTAGCGGGCGGCGAGGGTCTTGTGCTCGTTTTCATCCGTCGCTTTGGCGAGCGCTTCGGCGGTTCGCACCAGGTCGTCGTGTACGGCCAGGAACTCATTCAGCGCGCTCCCGGCTTCCTCGAACAGGGATCGGCCGGGATCGAATACCGGTTGTTGCCGCAACAGCCCCACGCGCGCCCCGGCATGCAGTTGTACTTCCCCGTCGTCCGGCTGGTCCTCGCCGGCCAAGAGCCGCAGCAACGTCGTTTTCCCGACGCCGTTTGGACCGACCAGCCCGACATGCTCGCCGGCAAAAAGTTCAAACCCGATTCCCTGAAACAAGGGACCTTCATCAAAGCCGCGCGTGAGACGGGCACAACTCAATAACAACATCGCCGCAACGATCCTCAGCGTTTCGTTGGCGTAAATCCTCTCAAATTATCGACAGTCTGGCCTGGACGTGCAAGATGGAGAAAAAAACGAAGAAAATTTGAATCGGTTTTGTGCATGGGGCCCTCTAATTTCATCAAATAGGTATTCTCCCGGAACGGCTATTTTAATTCGATTTCGCTCTTGGCTTCGCTAAAATGACATTCGACTTACGGATTCGTCCGCGAAAAGGAGAGGTTCTCCATGAACGTTCTGACCGCCATTCCGGTTTACAACGAGGAGCGCCATCTGCTTGATGTGCTCCGGGAAGTCCGCCGGTATACCCCCGATATTCTGGTGGTCAACGACGGCTCCACGGATGGCACCGGTAAGTTGCTGGCCCAGCAACAGGACTTGCGGAACATAACCCATGCGCACAATCGCGGCTATGGAGCCGCCCTGATCTCCGCATTTGCCTATGCCGTCAAGGAAGATGTCGATGTCCTGGTCACCATGGACTGCGACGGCCAGCACGAACCGACGCGCATTCCCGTCTTGCTCGAAGCCATCCACGATGCCGATATCGTCTCCGGCAGCCGGTATCTCCGCAACTTCTACCAGAACACGCCCGCTCCCCAGGATCGTCGCCACATTAATGAGCAAATCACCGCCGAGTTAACCGACCGTTTTGGCCTCTCCATTACCGATGCCTTTTGTGGTTTCAAGGCGTATCGCCGCAAGGCGCTGCAACTTCTGCGCATCACCGAGACCGGATGGGGCATGCCTCTGCAATTGTGGGTCCAAGCTGCCCGGCTCGGATTGCGGATCAAGGAAGTGGCAGTGCCGCGCGTTTACCTCGATCCCAATCGGGCCTTCGGCGACGTGCTCGATGATCCCGAAGAACGCTTGCAGTATTACCACCAGGTTCTCGATGCCGCGGATAACGCCTGGTCGCGAATTGGCTGTCCCAAGGAGACGTGCCGGTGATCGTCCCGCGCCGCCTGCGAGCGCCCCAGGAACACGGCGCGATTTTGGCCGAGCCGGCCTGGACCGATGTGCCAGACTTGCTTCGAGCCAATCACCATTGTCTCCAAAACTCCAAAGTGGCTATCCTGGGCAGGCCCCTCTCGGATTTGCGGCATCACGCCCGCAATGCCGCCTTGTCCGCCGCCGGGCAATATCTTCAGCTTGCGGGCGAACCGATCCCCTCTTTCGCCGATGGGCCGCTTCTGCTCGCCGGCCATCAGCCGGAACTCTTTCATCCCGGCGTCTGGGTGAAAAACTTCGCCCTGAATGGCCTCGCCCGCACTCTCGGCGGCGTCCCGCTCAATCTCATTGTCGACAGCGACGCCCCCAAATCCGTCAGCTTGAGTATTCCGAAATGGGAGACGGATGTAGGAGCAAGGATGAAGGAGGAACCGAATAGCATCCCTTTCATCCCTCATCCTTCATCCCTCATCCTTCCCTTTGATCGCGGGATCAACGAGGTACCTTATGAAGAACGGGAAGTTCAAGATCCGGCCGTATTTGCCGAGTTCGCCCGGAACGCACGGGTGGCCGTGCGCGGCTGGAGTTTTCCGTCGATGTTGCCGGCCTTCTGGAGCGAGGTCGAGCGCCAGGCACTGCGAACCCGGCTCTTGGGTGAAAGACTGGTTGGCGCTCGCCGATTCTTCGAACGATCCTGGGGTTGTCATAATTTCGAAGTACGCGTAAGCCGGCTCTGCGGCACCGAACCATTTGCCTGGTTTGCTTGCCACTTGCTCACCGATCTGCCGCACTTTCATTCGCTTTACAATCAGTGTCTTCACGATTATCGCCGGGTGTACGGCCTTCGCAGCCGATCCCATCCAGTTCCGGATCTGGCGGCGGAGGGCGATTGGCTGGAAGTCCCGCTCTGGGGCTGGCGCTCCGATCAGCCGCGCCGGGGTCGGCTCATGGCGCGGTTGCAGTCGGCTTCCATCGACTTGCGCGTCGGCGCGGAATCCTGGCCGACCATTCCCTTTCCCACCACAAGCGATCCGGCCCGCGCGGTCGCCGCCTGGCAGGATCTCGAACGCCGGGGTTTCAAGCTCCGCAGCCGGGCCTTGACCACCACCCTCTTTGCCCGCCTCTTTGTTGGCGATGTGTTCATTCACGGCATTGGCGGCGCCAAATATGACGAACTTACTGATGAGATCATCCGCCGCTTCTATGGCTTCGAACCCCCCCGATTCATGATCCTGTCGGCAACACTCCGGCTTCCCTTTCCACTCTTGCCGGCGCAACCTCGCGACCGCGCGCGCTTGCTCTGGCAACTCCGAGACCTCCATTGCAATCCCCAGCGCTACGTGGACCGTGGCACGCCCCACGCCTTGGCCTTGGCCGCTCAAAAACAGGACTGGATCGCCCGACAGCCCCGCGATGCCCGCCAGCGCCGCGAGCGCTTTCAGGCT
>Ga0306924_10001552_pt1 | contig 21128 bp, 21 predicted proteins | sample sta12Can44000111_FD_203756 | JGI IMG/M metagenome (GOLD analysis project Ga0306924, IMG submission 203756) | Lab enrichment of tropical soil microbial communities from Luquillo Experimental Forest, Puerto Rico - statanox.12C.anox.44.000.111 (v2)... | ecosystem: Environmental > Terrestrial >...
AGATCGTCGGCCATGGCAACCCGCTTGACAAACAAGACAGTCGCTCTCCCCCTGCGGGAGAGGGCTGCGAGAAAATCACAGCGAACTCGAATGGGTGAGGGGTTTCGACTTTCCACGGTCACCCCCTCACCCATTCTTTCTGCTGCACGCTTAGGAGCTGCCCTCTCCCGCGCCCAAGTCGGATATATCCGACTTGGGCCACCATAAAGTACCGAACTCGGGCAAGCCCGAGTCGGACGGGAGAGGGCACCACAAGCAGCCTCGGCGCGCGCAGGATGCGCCTACTCGAATCCGCCCTACACCTTAATTGAGCAGCCCCTCCGCCTTGAGCGCCTCCTGCACCTTCGGCCGCGCCTCGATGCGATCGACGTAAGCCTTGAGGTTCGGCCACTTTGCGAGATCCATGCCGATGCGGCTGGTCCAGCGCAGGACCGTGAACAGGTAGGCGTCGGCGACGGTGAACGCATTGCCCATAAGGTACTGTTTGCCGGCAAGCTGCTTGTCCAGCCAGTCGAAACGCTTGCCCAGGTTCTCCTTCGAGATCGCCTTGTAGGCGTCAGGAGTGGTTGGCCGGAAGATCGGGCCAAAGCTCTTGTGCAGCTCGGAGGTGACGAAGTTGAGCCACTCCTGAACGCGGTAGCGTTCGGGCTTGCCGGCCGGGGGAATAAGCCCCGCGGCGGGATTCTGATCGGCGATCCACTGCACGATGACCGGCCCCTCGGTGAGGCGCTCGCCATTATCGAACTCCAGCACCGGCACCTGGCCTTTGGCATTGACGGTCCAGTAATCCACCCCGGATTTGGTCTTCTTCTCCTGATTGTTGACCTGCTCGAGGTCGTATTTCGCGCCCACCTCGCGCATCACAATGTGAGGCGAGAGCGAGCAGGCGCCTGGGGCAAAATAAAGTTTCATTTACATCCTCCTTGAAGCTGTCGCGCCGGGAGCTAGCATCGGCGGGGGGCGGCGCGCAAGCCGCCGCGTCGCTCACATGCCGAGATAAGCCTGCCGCACCCGGTCGTCCGCCAGCAGCTCCGCGCCGGAACCCGAGAGCGTAATGCGGCCGTTCTCGATCACATAGGCTTGCGCAGCGAGCCGCAGCGAGACCGCAACATTCTGCTCGACCAGGACGCAGGTAAGCCCCTCCCGATTGAGATCGCGGATAGTGCTCAGCATGTTGTGCACGATGGCGGGCGCCAATCCCAGCGACGGCTCGTCGAACATGACGAGCTCGGGCGCGCCCATCAGGCAACGCCCTATTGCCAGCATCTGCTGCTCGCCGCCGGAGAGCGTTCCCGCCGCCTGCGCCGACCGTTCGGCCAGCACCGGAAACAGCGCGAGCACGCGCTCGAGATTCCCCGCCCGCCTTGCGCGCGCGCGCGGCAGCATGGCGCCGACGTCGAGGTTCTCGAGCACCGACAGCGAGGGAAAAATCTGGCGTCCCTCCGCCACCTGGCCGATGCCGAGATTGCACACGCGGTGGCTCTCCCAGCCGGTGATGTCGGTCGCGCGTAACGCAATGCGCCCGCGCGCCGGCCGATGCATCCCCGCAATGGCGCGGATGAGCGAAGTCTTGCCCGCGCCGTTCGCCCCGATGATCGCGACTATTGTTCCCTCGCCGATCTCGAGCGACACGCCGTCGAGCGCCTGCGCGTCGCCATAAAACAGATCGACTTCCTCCACCCGCAGCATTAAGCGACCGCCTCCGCGCCGAGATAGGACTGCACCACAGCGGGCTCGCGCACGATCGCCTCGGGCACTCCCTCGGCGATCGCGGCGCCGTGGTGGAGCACCAGCACACGCGCGGCCAGCGCCATCACGGCGCGCATGACGTGCTCGATCAGCAGGATGGTCAATCCGGTTTCGCGGTTGAGCCCGGTGAGGATCGACACCATTCGATCGGTCTCCGCCGGCCGCAAGCCGGCCATGACTTCGTCGAGCAGCAGGAGCTTCGGGCTCGTGGCGAGCGCACGCGCGACTTCCAGCCGCTTGCGATCGGGCAGCGTCAATGCCGACGCGCTCTGGTCGCACTTTCCGAACAGATCGAGCTGGCGGAGCACGTCGTGCGCAAGCGTCCGCGCGGATCCCCGGTCCCGACGGTGCAGGAGTGCGCCGATGATGACATTGTCCTCGACCGAAAGCGCGGGAAACGGCCGCACCAGCTGGAAGGTTCGGCCGATGCCGCGGCGGCAGACCTGGTCGGGTCGCAGCCCCTCGATGTGCTGTTCATCGAAGATGACCGCGCCATGGTCGGGCGCCATCGCGCCGGCAATGATGTTGAACAGCGTCGTCTTGCCAGCGCCATTGGGACCGATGACCGCAAAGATCGATCCCCGCGGCACCCGAAAGCTGACATTGTCGAGCGCCAGGAGCCCGCGGAAGTGCTTGCCGATCCCTTGCACGTCGAGAAGGACGCTCATCGCCGCGCGCCGCTTACGCCAAGCCTCGCCGCGAGCCACGGCCACACGCCGTTGGGAAGCATCAGCACGACAACGAGCAGGCAGATTCCATAGAACACCTGCTTGGCGCCCGGCACGTCGAGGCCAAAGGCCGCCAGCAGGTCCTGCATGATCTCGGAAAGCCCGGTGAGCAGCAACGCGCCGACGATCGGGCCGAACAAGGTGCCGATACCGCCGATGACGGGCCCCAGGATGAGCTCGATCGAGCGCGAGATATGAAAGACCTGCTCGGGAAACAGGTTGTTGTAATAGAATGCGAAGAACACGCCCGCGATCGCCGTCATGCCGGCCGAGATCACCACTGCGATCATCTTGTAACGGAAGCTGTCGATGCCGAGCGAGCGCGCGGCCTGCTCATCCTCGCGTATGGCCTGCCAGTAGTAGCCCATCCTGCTGCGCAGCAGGAGGTGGCAGAGAACGAACGCCGCGACGGTGAGCCCAAGCATGACGTAGTAGAACATCATCGGGCTGCCGCGCAGATTCCAGAGGTCATTGCGGGAATAGTTGGCGACCGGCAGGAAGAAGCCGGCCGAGCCGCCGACCCAGCCGATGTGGTCGAAGCCGATGCGGGCGAACTCGGCAAATGCAATGGTGAGAATGGCGAAATAAACTCCTCCGACGCCGAAGCGAAAGGCAAGGAATCCGATCGCCGCCCCGCACGCCCCCGCAATGGCGATCGCAGCGAGCATTCCGATCCATGGCCCAATTCCGAGATAAACGTAGAGCAGCGACGCCGCATAGGCGCCGAGACCCACGTACATCGCGTGTCCGAGCGAAAGCTGTCCGGCAAAGCCCATCATGACGTTCCACGCCTGGCCGGTATAGGCGAAATAGAGAATCGTGATGAGGACCGTGAGCAGATAGTCCCCGGCGAGCCACGGCGCGCCGCATAGGACGACAAGCAGGATCGCGAGCAGCGCAAGGCCACGGCGCGGCGCTCCCGCGAGCGCATCCCGCAGCATCACGCCCGCTTTCCCAACAGGCCCTGCGGGCGAAACAGCAGCACCAGCACCAGCAATCCGAACGAGAACATGCTCTTTGCCGAGGGCGTGAAGAGGAGGCCCGCGAGCGCCTCGGTGAGACCGATCAGCACGCCGCCGAGCAGCGCGCCCGGCATCGAGCCAAGGCCGCCGGTGATCACAATGACGAAGGCGAGCAGCGTGTAGGCGGGACCCAGCGCCGGGGTCACATCGATCAGAAGCACCAGCATGGCTCCCGCCGCGCCGACGCAGGCGGCGCCGATTCCGAAGGTGAGCGCGTAGAGCCGCTTGATGTCCAGCCCCACGACCAGCGCGCCGGTGTAGTTGTCGGCGCATGCCCGTATCGCCTTGCCGAGCGGCGCAAAGCGAAAGAACGCAAACAGCGCTGCCGCGATGAGAACGCTCACGCCCGCGGCATAGACCTTGGTCGCGTCCACGATCAGCGCGCCCAGCGCGAAGCTGTCGAACGAATAGGAGGTCTGCACGCTGCGGGCATCGGGCCCGAACACGATGAGGAGCAAATTGACAATGATCAGCGCGACCGCGACCAGCAGGATGAACTGGCTGTGCTCCGGCCGGTTGATGAAGGGATTGATGATGCCCGCCTGCAGCGCGTAGCCGAGCGCGAACAGCGCGCCGGCGAGCGGAACCACCATGATCAGCGGATCAAGCCCGAATGCGTTGAACGCCACGATGGCGAGATACATCGCCACCGTCATCATCTCGCCGTGGGCGAAATTCACCACCCGCACCACGCCGAAGATCACCGAGAGTCCGAGCGCCATCAGGCCATAGACGAGGCCCGTCAACAGGCCGCTGACGGTGACATTAAGATAGATGCTTGCGGCCACCGCCTGGCCCGCGGCGCTCCGGGTCAGGCGCGCTTGTCGTAGGCGGTCATGGGCAGTTCGGCCTGCGCGTTGGAAGCAGCCTTCGGCGCTACGGTGAGGAGCTTGCCGGCGCGGTTCTGGATCGCCGCGTTCTTGAGCTTGTCGTTCTGTCCCTTCTCGTTGAACTGGATACCGGGGCCGATGCTCACGTTGTCGGTGATATGGGTGGCACGGATGGCATCGGCGAGCGCCTTCGGGTCGGTCGAGCCGGCCCGCTTGAACGCGTCGGCGGCAACGAGCAGCGCTTCGAACGTGAAGACGTGATTGGTGTTGAGATTGATCCCGGGATAGGCTTTGGCCAGTGCCGCTTCGAGCTGCCTGCTCAGCTTCTTGTTGGGGTCGTACCAGGGCACAAAGCTCAGCGGCCCGTCCGACATCTTGCCCAGCGTCTTGAGATACTGGTCCTCGTACCACCCGGGCCCCATGCTCAGCACCGCCATCGGGCTCCAGCGCTGCTTGATCAGCTCGCGCGTGATGAGGATGGCATCGTTGAGACGGCTGACCATGAGCAGCGCCTCGGCGCCCGTCGCCTTGGCCTTGGCCACTTCGACCGAAAGGTCGCGCGCGGTCGCGTCATAGGCGATCTGCTCGACGAGCTTGTAGGGCATGTCGAACTTCGGCAGCACCGAGCTGATGCCCTGGTGCATCGAGGTGCCGAAGGTGTCGTTGACATACATGAAGACGACCGACTTCGGCGCCGAGCCTGCGGCCTGGAATATTTCCTTCTGGTTGGCGAAGGCATCGCCCAGGATCATGGGCGCGGTCGGGAAATTGCGGAATACGAACTTGTAGCCCTGCTCGGTGATCGGCGGCGCCGCGGCAATGTTGATCACGAACGGGATGCCCTTCTGCTCGGCTACCTGGGCGATGGCGGTGCTCTGGCCGGAATCGAAGGCGCCGACCAGGAGCTGCGCGCCATCGTTGATGAGCTTCTCGGCCCGCGCGCGCGCCACCTCAACGTTGGTCTCGGTGTCCGCGTTCATGATGGCGAGCTCGGGCAGATTGAGCTCCTTGAAGATCGCCGGCGCGATCTCGACGCCGCGCTGGCAGTCCTGCCCGATGCCGGCCTGCGCCCCCGAGCGCGGCAGCAGCACCCCCACCTTCAATGCGCCAGCCTGGGCACGCGCAATGCGGAACGGCGCGCTGCCGGCAAGCAGACCGCCGGCGGCGGCGCCCGCGGCAAAGCTGCGGCGGGAGATGCCGGCACGGGCACGCTTTGGCGAGATGTGGGTCATTGCAGGTCCTCCCGGAGTTTCTGGCGATTGGCAGCAGGTGCCGTATTTCTCGTATGCTGCAAGGCGATATGCAATGGGTCAAAAAGTCATGGAAGACAAAACCGTCCTCATCGAGCAGCACCCCGGCTACCGCGTCGTCACGCTCAATCGGCCGCGGCGGCTCAACGCATTTTCCGAGGCCATGCACGGCGAGCTCAAGCGCGCAATCGACGCAGCCGAGAGCGACGGCGGCACCCGCGCGCTCCTCCTTACCGGCGCCGGCCGCGCGTTCTGCGCCGGGCAGGATCTGAGCGAGCGCGTGAGCGCGGACGGTCAAGCGATGGTGCTGGGGAGCTCGCTCGAGACCTGGTACAACCCGCTCGTTCGCAGGCTGCGCGCCCTGCCGTTTCCCGTCGTCGCGGCCGTCAACGGTGTCGCGGCCGGCGCCGGCGCCAATGTCGCGCTTGCGTGCGACATTGTGCTGGCGGCGCGCTCGGCAAGCTTTGTGCAGGCCTTCGTGCGCATCGGCCTCATCCCTGACAGCGGCGGCACCTGGATGCTGCCGCGCCTCGTCGGTCCCGCTCGCGCGCGGGCGCTGGCGCTCACCGGCGAGCCGCTGCCGGCGGAGAGAGCGGAGGACTGGGGCCTCATCTGGAAGGCGGTCGACGACGACAAGCTCATTGAGGAAGCGCACCGGCTCTGCCGGCATTTCGTCACGGCGCCCGCGGCCGCGCTCGCCCTGACCAAGCGCGTGCTCGACGAAGCCTGGAGCAATGATCTCGACGCCCAGCTCGATCTCGAGCGCGAGACGCAGCGCGAGGCAAGCCTCACCGCGGATTACGCCGAGGGTGTGCGCGCCTTCCTGCAGAAGCGCCCGCCGGCATTCGGCGCACGGCGGGGAAGCTGATCGCCCCCCTGAACATACCATATCGGCATGACGCCTTGCCGAGCCGACCTTGCCAAGCCGCGCCTGTCTAAAGCACACTCATCCCGATCCATGAGAATTTAGCACAAGGCCTATCGCACATGAGAATTGGAGAAGCCCGATGAACCCGGTCGTCGCCGTCATCGCGCCCGGCATGATGGGCGCAGCCGTCGGCGCCCGGCTTGCCGACCACGGCCTCAAAGTGCTCACCTCGCTCGAAGGGCGCAGCGCCGAGACGAGGGAGCGCGCCAAGGCCGCCAGGATGACCCCAGCGAGCGACGAGGAGATCGCGGCCTCCGATTTCATTCTTTCCATTCTGCCGCCGGGCGATGCGGTCGCTCTGGCGCATCGGTTTGCGCCCGCGCTCACGGCGAGCAACAGCAAACCGGTGTTCGTCGACTGCAACGCGGTGAGCCCGCGCACGGTCGACCGCATCGCCACCGTGATCGTGCCGACCGGAGCGCCCTTCGTCGATGCCGGCATCATCGGGCAGCCCCCCAAGGGAGACGATGCGGGGCCGCGCTTCTACGCCTCGGGCGAAGCGGCGCATCGCTTCGCGCGGCTGCGCGAGTTCGGCCTCGACGTGCGCGTGCTCGTGGGGCCGATCAGCGCCGCCTCCGCAATGAAGATGTCCTATGCCGGCATCACCAAGGGGACGCAGGCGCTCGGCGCCGTCATGCTGCTTGCGGCGACACGCGCCGGCACGGCCGACGGTCTCTTTGCCGAGTTGCAGGCGAGCCAGCCGCAGATGCTGGCCTGGCTCAAGCGCGGCCTCTCGCAGATGCCGCCGAAGGCCTATCGCTGGGTGGCGGAGATGCACGAGATCGCCGATTTCGTCGGCGAGGACCCCGCAGGGCACGAGCTCTATGTCGGCGCCGCGCATTTCTACGAGCAGATCGCTGACGACTTCGCAGCCGACAAGGACAAGGTCTCGGCGCTGGAGGCGTTTCTGCACAAGGGGGATGGAGGGAGCTGACGGCGGGGGCCGGGGCCGGCGGGCGGCGGTTGAAGCAGCGCCGCACGTGTGGTTTGAAACTCTAACGATTTCAATCTGTTTTACGGCAGGCTTTCACTTCTCCTTTAGCACAGTCGGGATAACCCAGATCTTAATGCGCTACGCGCGCGCGTAGCGGCCGCGGGCGAAGAAGCGGTCCTTGTCGTCGTCGGAGGCAGTCTCGCGCGTCGACTTGATGGCGGCGACCTTGGCGAGCGCGGCCTTGACCGCGGGACGCTCGCTGATGGCATTGAACCAGCGCGCGAGATTGGGATGGTCGTCCCACTTCACGCCGTGGGCGTCGTGATTGCGTGTCCACGGGAAGGTCGCGATGTCGGCCAGCGAGTATTCCTGCCCGCCGAGCCAGGGCGCCTGTCCGAGTCGCTGCTCGAGCAGCGCGTAGAGCCGCTTGAGCTCGGAATTGTAGCGGCCCATGGAATATTCGGTGCCCTTCGGCGCGAACAGCTTGAAATGCGTCCACTGCCCGAAAATCGGTCCGACCGTGGTGAGCTGGACCAACAGCCACTGCAGCACTTCATACTTCTTCGCCATGTCCTTGGGCAGGAACTTTCCGGTCTTCTCGGCGAGATAGAGCAGGATGGCGCCGGATTCGATGACCGTAAACGGCTTGCCGCCAGGCCCCTCCCGATCGACGATGACCGGAATCTTGCCGTTGGGATTGAGCTTGACAAACTCGGGCTTGAACTGATCGCCCTTCCAGACATCGACGAAATGCTCCTGATAAGGCAGGCCGCACTCTTCGAGCATGATGTAGATCTTCTGCACGTTCGGGCTGGTCAGGGCGTAGAGATCGATCATGATGTTTTCCTTTGTCTGTGCCGGAAAACGCCGACGCTAGCCAGCGGCGCCGGCCGGAGCAAGCAGCTCGCTCGGTTGCAGTCGCTACGTCTGCTCGGGCGTGAAATTCATGGCCACGCCGTTGATGCAGTAGCGCAGATGCGTGGGCGGCGGCCCGTCCTCGAACACGTGGCCGAGATGACTGCCGCAGCGGCTGCAGTGCACCTCGGTGCGCACCATTCCGTAGCTGCGGTCGCTTGACGTCTCGACCGCGCCGGGGACGGGATCGTTGAAGCTCGGCCAGCCGGTGCCACTCTCGAATTTCTTCTTCGATGCGAACAGCTCCTGCCCGCATCCCGCGCAGGCAAACGTGCCGGAGCGTTTCTCGTAGTTGAGCGCGCAGCTGCCGGGAGCCTCGGTCCCATGCCGGCGCATGACATTATATTGCTCCGGTGTGAGCAGGCGGCGCCATTCCTCGTCGCTGCGGGTGACTGCGAATGCCTTGTCCTGCATGGCGTTTCCTTTCGATCGCTGCGCCGGGCAACCCGGGTGTCGCTGACGCTCCATCCGGGCTACAAATCTACGATAGCAGAAAAGGAGGCCGGCACGTGGTGCAAGCTTTGATCGCTCGCGCGATCTTGATCCTGGCGCTGGTCGCGCCCGCGCGGGCGCAGACTCCCGAAGAGTTCTACAAGGGCAAGACCATCGATTTCGTCATCGGCTATCCGACCGGCGGCAGCAATGACGTCTGGGGCCGCCTGCTGGGCCGCCATATCGGCAATCACATTCCGGGCCGGCCGAACGTGGTGCCCAAGAACATGCCGGGCGCCGGCAGCTTCCTTGCCGTCAATCAGATATTCAACGTGCTGCCCAGGGACGGCACCGTCATCGGGATCGCGGCTCCGACCATCGCGCTCGACGAGCGGCTGCAAAACCCGGGAGTGCGCTTCAAGACCGCCGAGCTCAACTGGATCGGGCGCGCCGATACCCTGATCAACATGGTGTTCATGTGGAAGACCTCGCCGGTCAAGTCGGTGGCGGATGCCATGCAGGTTCAATCGACCCTTTCGGGCACCGGGGCGGGCTCGACGGTATCCATCTATCCGACCGTCATGAACCACGTGCTCGGAACAAAATTCAAGCTGATCATGGGCTATCGCGGCTCGAACGAAGCCATGCTCGCGGTCGAGCGCGGCGAGGTCAACGGCCACTCCACGTCCTATACGGCGCTCAAGGTCGCGCACCCCGACTGGATCCGCGACAAGGCGGTGACCATCCTGGTGCAGTTCGCGCACCGGCGCCACGCCGAGATGCCGGATATTCCAACCGTCGTCGAGCTGGCCCGCAGCGACGACGAGCGCGCGGTCCTTTCCGCCATCACCAATGCCGCCGAGGTCGGAACCGCGTTCTTCACCACGCCCGCAGTGCCGCCGGAGCGCGTTGCCGCGCTGCGCCACGCATTCGACGCCACCATGGCGGACCCGCAATTCCTCGACGATGTCGCGCGAACCGGCCTTGCGACCTCCCCGCTTGCCGGCGAGGAGCTGCAGAAGCTCATCGCCGAAGTGAGCAATCTCGCGCCTCCCCTGCTGGAGAAGGTGCGCGCGGCCTACACCGTGGCGCGGTAGGACACGGTCAGGACAGGCCCCCCTCATCCGGATCGCGCAAGCGCGATCCGACCTCTCCCCAGTGGGGAGAGGTCAACCGTGTCCGGGGCAACGTCTGAGAATACCCTCCGCGGCCTCACGAGTTGCGCTGAACGAGCCGCAGACTCCATCACCTCTCCCCGGCGGGGAGAGGTCGGCGCCGAAGGCGCCGGGTGAGGGGGGCCGGAACAACCGTCGTGTCCCCCTCACAACCGTGCGCGCGGCACGGCTTGAGGTTACGACGCGTTGCGGTCGAGCAGCTCGATCGACACGCCTTCCGGCGCGCGCAGGAAGGCGACCCGCACGCCCGGCCGCACCGTGGTCGGCTCGCGGGTGAACTCGGCGCCCTTGGCCTTGAGCTCGGCGACGACTGCGTCGATGCCGCTCACGGTGAGCCCGAAATGATCGAGACCCTGATAGGGCGTGGTCGGCGGCGGGTTGACGCCGTCACCGGGCGCAACCGACGCGATGAAGATATTGGCGCCGCCCAGCTTGAGATCGATGCGCGGCTTGCCCTGCTGCATGCTGCGGACAATCTCGGCCCCGAACATGCGCTCGTAGTACGCGGCCGTCTTCTCCGGGTCGGGGCTGCGCAGGTGGATGTGGTCGTAGGTGAACTTAACCATGCCGATGCTCCGTTTTGCGCTTCACATATGTAGCCCGGATTGAGCGCAGCGAAATCCGGGAACGATCGTCCCACATGTCGCTTGCGCTCCATGCGGGCTACGGAAATTTGCTCAGGTGCCGCTTTTGGCCGAGGGTGGGGTCACTGTCGCAATCCGCGTTGCGGTATGCATGTGGCCGTCCCAGCGCTTGGCGAAGGGGGCAGGAATATCGAACTGGTCGAGCACGCGCGCCACGATGTGATTGACGATGTCGTCGACCGTCTGCGGCTGGTTGTAGAAGGCAGGCATCGGCGGCACGATGGAGGCGCCCATGCGGGCGAGCTTGAGCATGTTCTCGAGATGCACCTCGGACAGCGGCGTCTCGCGCACCACCAGCACCAGCCGGCGGCGCTCCTTGAGCACGACGTCGGCGGCGCGGTGGACGAGATGCTCGCCGTAGCCGTTGGCGATGCAGCCCAGCGTGCGCATGGAGCAGGGGATCACCACCATGCCGTCGGTCTTGAACGAGCCCGACGAGATCGAGGCGCCCATGTCGCCGGGGCTGTGCACCACATTGGCGAGCCCCCTCACCTGCTCGACCGTGTAGCGGGTCTCATGCTCGAGCGTGCGCTGCGCCCATTTGCTGATGACCAGGTGGCTCTCGATGTCGCTCGCCTTGAGCGCCTCGAGCATGCGCACGCCGAAGATGGCGCCGGTCGAGCCGGTCATGCCGATGATGAGGCGCCGCATCCCGCAAATCTCCGCAATCGAGCGCCACAGCAAGCGCACGAAATCCGCCTGCTGGCAAGCGGCAATGCGCCCGACCGTTAACCCGGCGCTTTCAATCAAACACGCCCTGCCGGCGGTAGGTTTCGTATTCCGCCTCGCTTAGTCCGACGAGGTCGCGGAACACGAACTCGTTGTCGGCGCCGACGCAGGGCGCGGGCCCCACGATGTCGCCGGGCGCCTCGGCAAGATCGAAGCCCGGGAAGCAATAGGCGTGGTCGCCCATCTCCGGATGGCGGCGCACGCGGAACTGGCGCCGGGCGGCGAGCTGCGGGTCGGTGAACAGGCCGGACATGGTGACGACGGGATACGAGGCGACCGAGCCTGCCTGAAGGCATTGCGCGACCTCGTCCGCCCCGCGCGTCTGCGTCCAGCCCGCGATCAGGGCGTCGAGGCCGGCCTTGTTCGCCCGACGCGCGGAGGGGGAGGCAAACCGCGCATCGGCGGCGAGCGCGCCCTGCCCCATCGCCTGCGCGAGCGCCGCGAACTCGGCGTCCGACCAGCACGAGAGCGCCACCCATCCCCCATTGGCACACGGATAGGCGCCATGGGGAGCGGCGACGGGATCGTCGTTGCCGCAACGCTGCGCCACGCGCCCGCTCGCGTGGAACTCGTGCAGCGCCGCCCCCATGAACATCAGGCCGCATTCGTATTGCGACAGGTCGATGAGCGCGCCCTTGCCGCTCCTTCGCACGCGCAACACGGCCGCCATGGCGGCGGAGGCGCCGAGCAGCGAAGCTATGTAATCGATGTAGGGCCCATAAAGCAGCATCGGGGGACCGTCAGCGACCCCGGTCATGCCGCACAGGCCCGCGAGCGCCGAGAGCTGCGAGCCGAAGCCCGGCTGGTCGGCGCGCGGACCGGTCTGTCCCATGTTGCAGGTCGAGAGCATGACCAGGCGCGGGTTGAGTGCGGAGAGCGTGGCGAAGCCCAGGCCAAGACGATCCATCACGCCCGCTCGCATGTTCTCGATGACGAGATCGCACCATTGCGCCATGCGGTACGCGAGCGCCACTCCCGGCGGCTTCTTGAGGTCGACGGTGACGCTGTATTTGGAATCGTTGAAGAACGCGAAGCAGCCGCTGCGGTTATAGCCGGGGCGGTCGTCCTTGAACGGCGGATATTGAATGCGAAAGCCGTCGGGCCGCTCGCGCGATTCCACGTGGATGGTGCTGGCTCCGAAATTCGCCAGCACCTTGCCGATGTGGGGCCCGGCGGCATAGCCGCCGAACTCGAGCACCTTGAGACCGGCGAGCGCCTGCGCGACGGCGGTCACGAGCGCCTCCGCGCTCGCATCTCGCCTTTTGCAGAGGCGAGTTTCAAACCCGCCCCTGCACGCTGCGGCAACGCGAATGCCTCGCCGGGCGAATGGCGCAGCGGCGGACGCACGCCGTCGATGACGGCGAAGCTGCCGCAGAAGGCCTCGGCCGCGCCGGCAACGCTCTGGAAGAAGCCGCGCGCCGCAAGCTGCGGATCGCTCGCGATGTCGGCGACGGTGGACACTGGATAGCCCAGCATCTCCCGCCGGTGGCCTTCGGTGAGAAATTCGCGCTTGGTCATGCCGGCGAAGAATTTCATCACCGGCGCCTCGATGGCGTCGACCTCGGCCTGGTCGGCGCGGGTCGCATCCCAGACCTTCCAGTCGATGGCGGCAAGCGCGCCGAGCTCGGCGCCGCGCGCGCGCATCCAGGCGACGAGCTGCTCGTTGGTGCGCCGTCCCGCCGCCCCGCCGTAGAAGATGAAATCGATGTAGCCGTCGCGGCACGGCCAGAACACGCGGTAGCGCGCGCCCGTAATCGAGCGCCCGGTCATGAAGGCACCCGCGCGCGTGGGCTCGATGCCGCTCAAGTCGACGAAGGCGGGCGCGTGCGAGAGCGCGGTCACCACGCAGGCCTGCGCGGAGACCTCGACCAGATCGCCGCAGCCGGTCGTCTCGCGCTTGTAGAGCGCAATCACTGCGCCGCATGCGGCCTGCGCGCCGGCCCAGGCGTAGGATTGCGGCTCGCTGATGCGCACCGGCTCGCCGTCGGGCTCGCCCGCGAGCGCCATGGCGCCGCCTGCCGCCATGATCTCGAGATCGCTTCCCTTCCATCCGCTGCGCGGCCCCCCCGCGCCGAACGAACGGATCGCAACCACCACAAGGCGTGGATACGCCGCGCGCAGCGCGTGGGGATCAAGCTCTGCGGGCGCCTGCGAAGAGCCCGGCGTGAGCAGGCAGATGTTGGCGCAAGCGAGCAGGCTTGCGAGGTTCTCGCGGTCGGCGGCCTGCGTCGCGTCGTGCTCGACGACGCGCTTGTTGACGTTGACGGCACGCCATTGCGATGCGCTGCGCTCGCTGTCCTTGCGCTCGATCTTGATCACGTCCGCGCCGAGGTCGGCGAGCAAACGGCCGGCCAGCCATCCCATCCGGTCGGTTGCATCAATGATCAGGACGTCAGTGAGCAGCATCGGGAATTGCTTCGACCAGGCTGACGCAACCTCCGTTCACCTCTCCTCGCTGGGGAGAGGTCGGAATGGGCGCGCAAGGCGCGCCCATTCCGGGTGAGGGGGGGACCGGAACCACTGCAGCCGCGGGGCCCCCCTCACCCGGATCGCGCAAGCGCAATCCGACCTCTGCCCTCCGGGGAGAGGTGACGCTCGCTGCAAGAGCTCGCAAATAATTCAAATCAGTGCGCTCTTCGGCCTACCGGCTCACCTCCCGCTGCGGGCGAGCGAGTGCACCCAGCCTGCCATGCGCGATTTGGCGTTCTCGATGTCCTTGCGGCTGAAGAAGTCCTCCGGCTTGACCTTGTCGACCGGATAGACCGGGCGCAGGAAGTCGCTCTCGTAGCCGAACGGCACGGTCGCATCGATGCCCATGCCGCCTTCGAAATTGGTGTTGGAGGCGGTCCACTGCTTGGCGCCCGCGGTCATGCGCTCGGCCGGCATGAAGGTCTGCCCGCGTCCTCCCGGGATCGGATTGAGGATGTCGGTGCGCGGGTTCACGCGCGTGGTGAGGCACCACATGATGTCGTCCATGGAATAGGGATCGACGTCCTCGCTCACCGCAATCGCCAGCCGCATGCCCTGCGAGCAGGACAGCGCCGCGCCCATGAAATTGCGCTGCCAGCCCTCGTCGAGCTGGTGGCGCTTCTTCACCTGGATGATGCAGCCGCCCCAGTCGGTCATGCAGTAGGGGATGACCACGTTCTGCACGATCCCGGGCTGCAGCCGTTCGCACAGCTCGTAGATCGCAGCCTCGCGCACGGTGGTGTCGATGTTGTGGTCGTCGAGCGTGTGCACGCCGAGCGCGAAGATGATCGGCTTGCTCTTTGGATCGCGCATGGTGACGGCGGTGACGTGGAAGGTCGGCGCCTTGTAGGCCTTGCCCATATAGCCCGCCCACTCCGGATGGAAGTGGAAGCGCCCCTGCACGCCGGCGTCCTCGGACTCCCTGGTCTCAAAACGCCGGTCGCGCGGATTGACGTAGCCTTCGAGCACAAGCTCGCAGTCGGCGAGCGCCATGGCACTGACGGTGCGCGCCTTCACCAGCCGGATCGGCGCACCCTGCACGGCGCCGGCGATGCCGATCTCGTCGCAGCCCATGGGCAGCACCGCGTAATCGAAGCCCGCACCGGCCAACAGCGTGCAGGCCGGCGGCACGCCGAAGCACATCGTGATCGGGACCGGCTCCTCCGACTTGTAATATTTGTTGACGACCTGCCACATGTGGGAGCCGGGCGAGATCTGAAAGGTGCCGACATTGCCCCAGCGGAAGTTCATGCGGTTGTAGCCGAGGTCGGAGCCGCCGTCGAACTCGGGACCGGTGACGCAGCGAATGCCCGAGCCGACCGTGGGCTCGGGCTCGTAGGTGGTGTGCCGGATCGGCACCATGTGCTCGTTGACGTCCTTCGGCGCCTTGATCACGTGCTCCTGGCACGGCGCCTCGCTCTGCGGGATCTCGACCGGCTTGAGCGGATGGCCGAGCGCGTAGGCGAGCCTCTTCACCCGCTCGGCGTCGCTCTTCCAGCCGAACATCTTGTTGATCACCTTGATGTCGCCGAACAGGTTGGTGAGCACGCGATGGTTGGGCTTGCCCTTGACGTTGTTGAACAGGATCGGGCAGCCGCCATCGAGGTGCTTCTGCAAGCCGGTGACCTCGAGGTCGGGATCGACCGTTTTCTCGGTCTCGATCAGGTCGCCCTGCGCGCGCAGCCAGTCGAGCACGCTGCGCAGGTCGAACCCGCGCTCTTCTCCCTTCACCGGGCTGAGTTTTTCCTTTCGCATGGCTTTTTGCATAGGCACATCCTCCGTATCCACCTCGATCATAGCAAGGAATGTCCCCCTGCGCTCAAGGCGCCCTGCCCTGGAACACGAGGAAATACTGCCGGGGCAGGAACAGAGCCGCGCCACAAGATCGGTTGTACCTCGCCCCGCAACGCGAAGGTATGACCCGAAGCTTATCGCGCGACTCGTCTCCATAACTGCTGCACGGTTGGATGGCTGTCCATGACTTAGGTCAATGAACTTTCTTGGCGGCGTGGATGGCGCCGCGTATCGTTGCCAGCGCACATGGAGGCGGCGCAGTCGCACGTGTCGCCTTGTGCGAACACCGGGAGAAGATGACATGCGCGCCGCAGTCCTGACCGAAGTCAACAAGCCTTTGCAGATTCTTGATCTGGAGCAGGAGCCGCCGAAGGCGAACGAGGTGCGGGTCGAGGTCAAGGCGGCCGGCGTATGCATGAGCGACTGGCACATCATGAACGGCGACTGGCCGCTGCCGCTGCCGATGGTGCTCGGGCACGAGGCCGCCGGCATCGTGGTGGAGAACGGGCCGGGCGTGAGCGCAGTCAAGCCGGGCGATCACGTGATCTTCTCGTTCCGCCCGCACTGCGGCCACTGCCGCTACTGCTCGTCCGGGCGCACCGTATTGTGCATCGGCCACAACGATACGCCGCGCTGGGTGATGTACGACGGCACGACGCGCGTGAAGCTCAACGGCGAGCCGGTCAACCAGATGGCACGGATCGGAACATTTTCCGAATTCGTCGTCTGTCCGGCCGAGCAGGTGGTCAGGATACGCAAGGACCTCCCCTTCACGCATGCGGCGATCATCGGCTGCAGCGTCGCGACCGGCGTGGGCGCCGTCATCCGTCATGCGCGCGTGGCGGCGGGTGAGAGCGTGCTGGTGATCGGATGCGGCGGCGTCGGGCTCAACGTGGTGCAGGGGGCAAAGCTCGCCGGCGCGCGCACCATCATCGCCTGCGACCTGCTCGACAACAAGCTCGCCTATGCGAAGGCCTTCGGCGCGACGCATACGATCAACGGCAAGACTGCCGACGTGGTCAAAGAGGTCCAGGCGCTCACCGGCGGGCTCGGCGTGGATGCGGCGTTTGACGCCATCGGCGGCGAGGCAACGGCGCTGCAGGCGCTCGACGCCGTCGCCCCCGGCGGGCACGCCGTGCTGGTCGGCATCCCGGCCTTCAGCGTGCGCGCGCCGATCGCCCTGTCCGCAATGGTGTATGCGGAAAAGACGATCAGCGGCACCTATTACGGATCGGTGCGTCCCGACATCGATTTCCCGATGCTTGCCGATCTCGACATGGACAAGAAGCTCAATCTCGATGATCTGATCAGCCGCACCTATAAATTCGACGACATCAACGAGGGCTTTCGCCTGATGGTGGCGGGCTCGGTGGCGCGCGGCGTGATCGTGTTCGATTGATGGAAGGAATTCCTCCCCGAAGGGGAGGGTGGTCGAGCGAAGCGAGACCGGGTGGGGCTTGCGCAGCATATTGATCGTTGCCTTCGCGCCAGACGAACCAAGGCTGGGTGGGAAGAATCTCGACCTATTGCGCCTGTCGCGATTTCCCCCACCCGGCCGCCTTCGCTGCGCTCAGGCGTCCACCCTCCCCTTCGGGGAGGGATTCAGGGCGCTGCCGGAAACACCAGCTGCGTCTGGGTGACGACTGCGACCAGCCTGCCGTCCGCCGTGGTGACGCGCGTCTGCCACACCATGGTTCGCCGCCCGCGGTGCAGCGGGGTCGATTCGCCGATGACCTTGCTGCCGGCAGGCGCGGCGGCGATGAAATTGGTCTTGCTCTCGATGGTGGCAGTACGCAATCCATCCGTGAGGTTGGCGATTGTTCCGAGCGCGCCCAGCGTGTCGGCAAACGCCATGACCGCGCCGCCGTGCAGGACGGCGCCGCGCGTGCAGAGCGCGTCGCGCACCGTCATTTCGGCGACGATCCGCTCGGGTGAGGCGGTGACGATCTCGATGCCGAGCAGGGTCGCGAACGGCAGCGGCTCGCTCATCAGGCTCGCGCGCAAATCCACCTTGATCCTCCAATAATTGCGATGCGCAGGAGAGTCAGTCTATACGCGAGCGCGAACGCCGGGGGAAATGCGCCGTGCTGACCATCTATCCGCAAGCCGATCGTTCCGTTCCCACCGGTGCCACGCTGCCGCAGGACGCCATCTGGATCGATCTCCTCAATCCGACAGACGAGGAAAAGGCGTTCGTCGAGTCGCGGACCAATGTGCGCATCCCGTCGATCGAGTCGCTGAGCGAGATCGAAGCATCAAGCCGCCTTTCGGTCGACGCCGAGACGGTGTACCTGAGCCTGCCGGCGGTTGCGCAAAGCGACACGGCGGATGCCCATCTCACCCCGGCGGGCCTGATCCTCACGCCCGGCCTCCTCATCACGGTGCGGTTTGCGCCGCTCTCCACCTTCGACATCGTGGCCGGGCGGGTGCGCGGGGATGAAGCTCCGAAAAGCGCGGCCGGCGTCTTTGTTGCGCTGCTGGAAGCGATGGTGGACCGCGGCGCGGATGTTCTGGAACAGCTCGCCGGCGACCTCAACAGGGTCTCGCGCTCGGTATTCCGGGGCGATCCGTCCCGGCCAAGACACATGGTGCGATCGAACAACGCCTTGCGCCGGGCGCTGGGCGCGGTCGGCGCCACCGGCGACCGGCTGGCGCTGGCGCGCGATGCGCTGCTCGGCATCGGCCGCATAGCTCCCTTCGTGCTGAGCCTCAAGAAGAGCTGGATCGCTTCGGAGCTTGCGACGCGGCTCGATGCGGTGGCCAAGGACATCGCGTCGCTCAACGATTATGAGGATCATCTCTCCAACAAGGTGCAGTTCCTGCTGGATGCCATCCTCGGCTTCATCACCATCGCGCAGAACGACCTGTTCAAGATTCTCACCATCGTGTCGGTGGTCGGCATTCCTCCAACGCTGGTCGCCGGCATCTACGGGATGAACTTCAAATACATGCCGGAGCTCAACTGGGTGGAGGGATATCCGTTCGCGCTTGCGGCGATCGTTTTGAGCGCCGTCCTTCCGCTGCTCTGGTTCAAGTGGCGCGGCTGGCTGTAGGGGATAGATGCACCATCGTCGTTTGGTAGGGGCGGGACCGGGGCCCCGAAAACGCTGTGCGTTTTTGGGTGCCCCGCAAACCCGCCCTCTCGCAACATACGCGTCATTGGATGGAGGGCGGGTTACAAACCCGCCCCTACCTGGTGAGAGACACGAGCATCCAGGCAAAGCAGCTCAGCGCAGCGGCTCGAACGCGGTCTCGCGGATTCTCAGCACGACCAGGAACGTGATCGCCGCCGCAGCGATGAGGTAATAGGACGGCGCGAGCTTGCTGCCGGTCACGCCGATCAGCCAGGTCGCGATGAAGGGCGCAAACCCGCCGAACACCGCAACCGCCACATTGTAGCCGATCGAGAGGGCGGTGTAGCGCACCCGCGTCGGCAGGATCTCGGAATAGGCGGCGGGACAGGCGCCGGAAAAAAACGACAGAAACACGATCATCAGCATCTGCGCCGTCAGCGCCAGCGCAGCGCTGCCCGAGGACGCCAGCATGAACAGCGGATAGGCGAGGATGACGTAGCCGCCGGAGGAGAGCAGCAGCAGTGGCTTGCGGCCGATGCGGTCGGACAGCGCGCCCCAGATCGGGATCAGGATCACGAACACCAGAAGGCAGCTGGTGCCGATCCACAGCGCCGAGGACGGCGGCAGCTTGGCGACGGTGACGATGTAGCTGGTCATGTAGATGATCGGGATGTAGTAGGCCACCGTGTTGTGCAGCGTGAGGCCGAAGATGGTGAGCACTTCGCGCCGATATCTGGTAAAGGCCTCGCTCAGCGGGGCTCTCGCGACTTCCCCGTGCCGCTCGATCTCGGTGAACTTGGGCGTGTCGGCGAGCCGCCAGCGCAGATAGGCCCCGAGCGTGCCCACCAGGATGCCGAGCAGGAACGGCACGCGCCATCCCCACGCAAGGAAGGCGGCGGGCGAGAGCGTGGAGCTCAGCAGCGCGGCGGAAAGCGAGCCGAGCAGGAAGCCCGAGCCGACGCTGACCTGCTGCCACGAGCCGATGAAACCGCGGCGGCCATCGGGTGCGTATTCCACGATGTAGGAGGTCGAGCCGCCCCACTCGCCGCCGGCGGAGAGCCCCTGCAGGAGCCGCAGCACCACCAGCAGGACGGGCGCCAGCACGCCCGCCTGCGCGTAGGTCGGCAACAGCCCGATGGCGAGCGTCGAGAATGCCATGAGAAAGATCACCGCGCTCAGCGCAAGGCGCCTGCCATAGCGGTCGCCATAGATGCCGAACAGGATCGAGCCGACCGGGCGCATGACAAAGCCGACGCCGAACACGGCAAACGCCTTGAGCAGCGAGATGGTGGCGTCCTCGCCGGGAAAGAAAAGCTGCGACATGGTGGTGGCGAAGTAGCCGTAGACGCCGAAGTCGTACCATTCGAGCACGTTGCCGATGGTGCCGGCGATCACCGCCTTGCGGTTTTCGGAGATCGTTGGGATGGCAAGCGTGGCTGCCGTCATGTGCGCCTCACCGGTTCGAGGACCGCGTTCCCATCCTACCCGAAACGGCAGCACGCGGCAGGGGTGTTCGCGGCCGCAGCCGACATGGTGGGAATCTAGGCGCCTCCGGGACGCGGTCGCGGGAGCGGCACGGGTGGCTCATCGGTTGAGACAGCCGCATCGGACACAAGCACGTCCCACTGGCAAATTCGATACCCGCTTCTGCGCTCCGCGAGATCGACATGAATGTGGTCCTCATGAAATCCGTCCGAGCCCGGGCCCAGCACGGTCATGAAGCGGGCGCAGGTTGCCTTGCGCAGGTTGTCGCGAAAATCCCTCGACAGCTGCACATCAGTGAGCGCAACCACCCTGCCGTTGGCAAGCTTGAGCGAACGGATATCGAGCGCGTTGGCCTTCCCATGCTCCGACAGGAGGGCACCCTGCACGTTATTGCGCCCGCGGCAATCATACGAAGCGTAATTGTCGATGCTCTTGAGGGATCCACCGAGCGAACCGGCGAGAGGCGTCACATCCTTTCGCACCCATTGCACAATGGCTTCGGCCAGGCTGCAGCGAAGGATTGCGGGCGGAGTAACGGCGATACGGCTCCGGTTCGGCAGCACGACCGCCTCCAGCTGCACCAGGTCATCCGCTCCGCACCCGCCGGGACCCTGGATGGCCGGCAGCGATGGAGCAACCGCAAGATCGTCGGTCATTCGCAGTCGGCAGGCTGATGCTTCGACGGTCGGGTCGGCCCGCCTTGCGGCTTGCGCATCTTGTGTCATTGCGGGCGCAACCGGGCGCGGGCGCGGCAACGGCGGTGTCTGGGCGGCGGCAACACTGCACATCGCGGTCGAAGCCGCGAGCACAAGAAGCCTTATCATCATGACCATGCCGCTTGCAGGCATGCTCGCGCCCCTGCTCACGCGCGCTTCAGCAGGCCTCCAGCGGCGCGACCATGCGCACGCCCGGCAGCACGATCCCTCCCCGGTTTCCGATCTCGGTGCCGCCGTAGCGGTCGGCGAAGACC
>Ga0306924_10001560_pt1 | contig 21093 bp, 17 predicted proteins | sample sta12Can44000111_FD_203756 | JGI IMG/M metagenome (GOLD analysis project Ga0306924, IMG submission 203756) | Lab enrichment of tropical soil microbial communities from Luquillo Experimental Forest, Puerto Rico - statanox.12C.anox.44.000.111 (v2)... | ecosystem: Environmental > Terrestrial >...
GTATGCGCGACAGCGCGGTGCAAGAAAGCGGCGGCGGCGGCGAGCCCACCGCGCGCCTGCGCCCGGCCGGCAGAGCGCTCGAGCTCCAGGGCGACCTGCTCGTCAGGACCCGGCGACGCAGAAGCCAGGTGCCACGCACGACGGTCTGGATCGACGCCCCGGTCGGTCGCCTCCGCCAACGCCAGGTGGACGGCCCGGCGCTCCCGTCTTGCCGCTGACCCGTACACAGCCGACCGTACCAGCGGATGACGGAACCTCACCCGGTCGCCGATCGCCAACAGCCCCTCTCCCTCCAAGTCGTCGGCGGCCGTCGGCCCAATCGCAAGCTGCTCAGCCGCCCTCCACAGCAGCAGCGGATCACCAGTCGGCTCCGCTGCCGCAAGCAGCAACAGACGCCGCGCGGAATCAGAGAGCACATTCAGGCGTCGAACGAAGCTGTCCTCGATCCGGCCCGAAAGAACCCGCGCGCCGAGCAGTCCGAAGCCACTCGCCAACTGCATCGCCGTCAACCCTCGAGGTAGCTCGAGCAACGCCAGCGGATTCCCGCGCGTCTCGGAAATGATCTCATCACGCACCCGCTCATCCAGCCTGAACTGCACTGCCGAATCCAACAGCGCGCGGGCGTCGCCCTCGCGCAACCCCGACACGCGCATCTCCGGCGCATGCCGAAGCTCCTCCCCGGGCTCTCGCGCAGCGAACACGAGCCCCACCGGCTCGGCCAGCAGCCGACGTCCTACGAACCCTAGCGTGAGCGCGGAGGCCCGGTCGAGCCACTGCGCGTCGTCAACGACACACAACAGTGGACGCTCCAGCGCCACCTCGGAGAGCAAACCCAACACCGCCAACCCCACGAGAAACCGATCCGGGGCCGCACCCCCACCCACGCCGAACACGATCTCGAGCGCCTGCCGCTGCGGAGCCGGCAGCGTCACCATTCGATCAAGCATCGGCCCGCAAAGCTGATGCAAGCTGGCGTACGCCAGCTCCATCTCCGACTCCACTCCGACGGCCCGAGCGATCCGCACATCCGACGCCAACTCGACCAAATAGTCCAGCAACGCCGTCTTCCCGATCCCAGCCTCGCCCCGCAAAACCAAACACCGACCCTCACCCCGACGGACATCGGCCAACAACCCATCCAGCAAGCCGCACTCCTCCGCCCGCCCGCGCAAGGCGCCACGCCGCCCCGATGCGGCAACACCAGTCTCCATAGCCCACAGCGATCCTATAGAAGCCAGCCACCCAAACCGGCCGCCCGAGCCTCACCCGCGCGCCACGATCAGGCTGCCGCGACCCTCGCGCGTCGGACTAGCTGAACCCAGCTGCCTGCCCCCTTGCAGCGGACGAGATCCAGAGGCGCCGCCCGGCCGATCAGAGGCGGCTCCACCCCCCACGACGATCCGAAACGCTCATGACCATCAGCTCCCGCGGAGACCTCCTTTGCCGCTCGGACGAGCATCTCGTCGCGGACGGCCACAGCCTCCGGAAGTGTCCGAGGATCTGTGTGGGCTTGATCGAAAGAGACGGTCATGCTTACAAGCAAAGAGAAGTCTTCATTTCAGCGAGCGAGGGTTCCTGACCTGCCTGGCGCCGGCGGCGAGCGCCCAGGCGAGCCGCCGGCGCCCGCTCGTGGGCTCGCAAGCCACGTTGGGCCTCTGAACGGGGATCGGGTGGCGGCGATGCTCGAGCGGCCGGCGCTGAGCGAGGAGCTCGCGGAGGACGCGATCGGGCGAGCTCGGCTGCGCGGAGCGCTCGAGTTGCCCGACGGCGGCGAGATTCCCGACGTGGTGATCGATGAGCTGCTGGCCGGCGCCCGGACCGAGGAGGAGATCGCCGGGCCTGGCGGGGTGCTGGCGCAGCTGACCAAGCGGCTGATCGAGCGGGCGCTGGAGGTCGAGTTGACCGACCATCTCGGGTACGAGCCGCATGTCGAGCCGCCCGGTGGTGCCGGCAACACGCGCAATGGCACGACGCCCAAGACGCTGATCACCGATCAGGGCCAGGTGCCGATCGACACCCCGCGCGATCGCAACGGGAGCTTTGAGCCGAAGATCGTCAGAAAGCGCCAGCGGCGGTTCGTCGGGTTCGACGAGAAGATCCTGGCGCTCTACAGCCGTGGCCTGTCCACGCGCGACATCGAGGCGCACCTTCAGGAGATGTACGGGGTCAAGGTCGGCCGGGACCTGATCACCAAGGTCACCGACGCGGTCATGGACGACGTCCGCGAGTGGGCCAAGCGGCCGTTGGAGGACGTCTACCCGGTCATCTTCCTCGACGCCCTGGTGCTCAAGATCCGCGAGGGCGGCTCGGTGCAGCGCCACGCCTGCTACCTGGCGCTCGGAGTTACCGTCGAGGGCGAGCGCGACGTGCTCGGGATGTGGTTCCAAGAGACCGAGGGCGCCAAGTTCTGGATGCAGGTTCTGACCGATCTCAAGCAGCGCGGCGCCGCGACATCCTGATCTGCTGCGTCGACGGCCTTAAGGGCTTCCCCGAGGCGATCGAGGCGATCTTCCCCAAGGCCACCGTGCAAACGTGCATCGTGCATCTCTTGCGCCATTCTCTGAAATACGTGCCCCGCAAGGAGCGCGAGCAGGTCGCTCGTGACCTGAAGCCGATCTACACGGCCGTCGACGCCGACGCCGCCCAGGAGGCGCTGGAGCGCTTTGACGAGAAGTGGGGACCTCGCTTCCCGGTGATCACCAAGGCCTGGCTGGACGCCTGGGAGTACGTGACCCCGTTCCTGGCCTTCCCCGAGGAGGTCCGCCGGGTGATCTACACGACCAACGCGATCGAGGCTCTCAACCGGCAGCTGCGCAAGGCGATCAAAACCAAGGGGCACTTCCCCAACGAGGACTCCGCGCGCAAGCTGATCTACCTCGCGCTGGTCAACGCCGTGCCGCAGTGGACCCGGTGCCGCAACTGGACCACAGCGCTGTTAGCGTTCAAAATCCACTTCGGTGACCGGCTGCCTGACACTGCAAACTAACTGTCACTGGTTGACACTCACGGAGTCACTGTTACACTTAACATAAGCCGCCTACACAGAAAGACGGACTGCCTCCAGCCTCCTTTTGCGCGGTTGGCGGGGACGGAAGTCGTGTCATGACGCCGCCTACGATCGGGGCGGCGGCTGAGACGCGCCTGCCGCGCAAAGCTGGTCAGCACCGCTCGAGCCCAGGGATGCTTGTAGCGCACGGAGAGCAGGTCTCTGCGACTACTCAGGCGCTTCCCGCGCAACTATCCGCGCTGCCGGGTCACGCCTGGAGCCGCAGTCAGCTGGTCGGCTCGCTGGTGGCTGCTTTGGTGGCCGAGCAGAAGAGCGCCGACCATAGCGGCGGGCTTCTCCGATTCGTCCAACGTGATAACGCCGATACCGGTGTGCGGCGCGCTCGGAACGCCATGCACAGCGGCGGCGCCGGCTCGGGGCCAGCCAGTGCTTGCTTCCGGGTGCGATTGCGAGACCGCCGGTTGGCGAAGGTCGTGGCCGCCGGAGCTACGCCCGTGCATGGGTACAGATTGGACAACTGGGGATCGCGCTGCTTCGGACGGTGCCCGCGAGCGGCGGTGGCCGGACTCGACCACTGGAGACGCCCGTCGGTTACCCCCGAGCGGGCGAGAGCGTCGCGGTGGAGCGGTCGGCGCGTCTCAGCGAGCACGGGTGCGACCGCTCCACTCTCGGGCGAGTCGGGCAGCACGTGGACGCCGAACAGCGCGCGTTGGTGGACGTCTACGCGGCCGAGGAGTCGGGCGGCCGCGGTCGCCGGTGGGGCGTCAGTCCTCGCTGGCGCTGAGGGGGAGGAGCACTCGCATGGTCGTGCCGGCGCCCGGGGTGCTGTCGACCTCGATCGCGCCGTGGTGGGCGTCGGTGATCGTCTTGACGATCGCGAGGCCGAGTCCGGTGCCGGAGATGGCGTGCTCGGTCGCCGACGTGGCGCGGTAAAAGCGGGTGAACAGGCGCGGGATCTCATCGGCGGGGATGCCGATGCCGGTGTCGCGGATCTCGATGACGGCGTTGCTCTGGTCTTCGTGGCCGCGGACCTCGACGTGGCCGCCGTCGGGTGTGAACTTGATCGCGTTGGATAGCAGGTTCGCGGTGAGCTGTGCGAGCCGGGCTCGGTCTCCTCGCACGGTTGGCACCGCGTCGGTGTCGGTGGTCAGGGCTATCCGTCTGCGTTCGGCGGACGGCTCGCAGGCCTCGACCGTCTCGGCCACTAGTTGGGCCAGGTCGACGTCCTCGGTTTGCAGGGTCAGCTTGCCGGCGTCGACGCTGGCGAGAAACAGCAGGTCGCCGACGATCGTCGAAAGTGCTCGGGCGTTGCGGTCGATCGTGTTGAGGAAGCGCTCCTGGGTTGGGGTGAGCGGCCCGGCTTCGCGGTCGAGAAGCGGCTCGAGGTAGCCGACGATCGAGGTCAGTGGGGTGCGGAGCTCGTGCGAGACGAGCGCCACGAACTCGTCCTTCATCCGGTCGAGCTCGACGAGCCGGGCGTTCTGCTCGATCAGTTGCTGGCGCGCCTGCTGGGTCAGCGCGAGTTCGCGTTCCCTCATGCTCCTCTGGCGTTTCTGGGCGGTGATGTCGAGCACCTGGCCGACCACGTTCAGCGGCTTGCCATCGCCGTCGCGGACGAGCGCAAGGTGTACCGAGACGTCGATCGTTTGACCGTCGGCGTGCAGGTAGCGCTTGTAGACCTTGTAGCTGTTCAGCTTGCCGGCGCCGAGCGAACGTAACAGCGAGTCGCCCAGCTCGCGATCGTCGGGATGGGTGAGCGCCGCGGGCGGGAGCTTGAGCAGCTCAGCGCGCGTGTACCCGAGGAGTTTGCAGAACGCCGGGTTCACGCTTGTGAACCAGCCGTCCACGTCCGAGATCCCGACGCCTATCGGCGAGTGCTCGAACGCTTTCGCGAAGCGCTCCTCGGCCGCGTGCGCCTGCGCCTCGATGCGCTTTTGCTCGGTGATGTCGCGCGCGACCGAGCACACGCCGACGATCTCCCCGGCCTGATCGCGGTACGGCGCGACCTGGAGCTCGTACACGATCCCCTGCCGGGGCAACTGCTGCTCTGTGAGCGTGCTCTGCCCCGCGAGCGCGGCGCGGTGCAGAGGTTCGAGGTCCCCGAGCCGCTCAGCCTGGGTTATTTCAGAGAGGGTACGTCCGACGAAATCTTCGGCGGCGAGCCCGAGGCGGGGGAGCATCGCCCCCTCGATCAGGAGCAAGCGCAGATCTCGGTCGTAGAGCGAGAACAGCCTGTCTGGAAGGTTCTGGACGAGCAGGCGGTGACGCGCTTCGGATTCCCGGATCGCCGCCTCGCTCGCTCGTAGCCGGTCGGCGCGCTCGCGGGTGGCGGTCACGAGCCGCTGGATGGTGACCCCGACGATCGGAGCGATCAGCAGGAAGATCGCGACCCGTCGCCATTCGGCGGACGGGTACCGTGGTGCTCCGAACAGAAGGATGGGGAGGATCAACGTGAGCGCGAGCAACAGGAACGCGGCGGTCAGCTGAGGTCTGGTGCCGTACAGCGCCAGCCAGATGATGGGGAGAAGCACCAGCGGCGTGTACTCCTGCGTGTCCGCGGAGCTGTTGCGCAGCAGGAACACGGCTACGAAGTATGTGAGCGCGACCGACGCACGCAATGGCGCCGGCACGCTGGTCCACGGGATCGTGAGCGCGAGCGCGGTCAAGAGCGCTGTCAGGATGCCGCTGGCGATGAAGTCGGCGCTGCCGGCGTTCGCACCGACCAGAGGCGTGAGCAGAAACGGCGCTGCCGCAGCGATCGCGAACGGAAGCACCCGCCCCACGTTTCTGGGGTCGGAGAATGAAACGCCGGTGCGAGCGGCGATTTTGGATCTGTCAGCGCGGGCAGGACTGGTGCTCACACCTGCTCCTTTTTGCGCGCCTTAGTCGTGCGGACGGCGACGTCGGCGAAGCCGACGCGGCGGATCTCCCCCCAGGCCTTGTTGCCGCGGAGGTACGCGAAGAATCCGCGTACCCGGTAGCTGGTCATCAACTGGCGGTAACCGAAGTTCTCAGCCACGCTGTACGCGACCAGTTGCAGCAGCTCGCCGTTTCGTTCGAAGCGCCGGAATGCGAGGTCCTCGAGCAACACGGCCGTCAGCGACAAGAACACGCCCGACAGGACTGCGATCGCGAAGAACAGCACCGCGAAGGAGACATTGACGATGCCGAGTGCGAGCGACACCACGACGGTGACGTAGCCGAGCGTCTCGATGAACGCGCCGAGGAACTCGAACGCGACGAAGAACGGCAGCGAGAGCATGCCCACGGCGCCGTAGCGGGGGTTGCCGATCATCCGCCGGTGACGCCAGAGCGTGTCGACGAGCCCGCGGTGCCAGCGGTTCCGCTGCCCGCCCAGCTCCCGCAGTCGGGTCGGTACCTCGGTCCAGCAGACCGGATCGGGAACGAAGTCGAGCCGGTACGGGCGGTGCTCGTCCCGCGCCTTGCGGTGGAGCCGCACGCACAGCTCGAAATCCTCGCCGATCGAGTCCGCCGCGAACCCGCCGACCTCGACGACCGCCGCGCGGCGGAACACGCCGAACGCGCCGGAGATGATCAGCAGGCCGTTGATCGCGCTCCAGCCGGTTCGGGCGGCGAGAAACGCTCGGAAGTACTCCACGGTCTGGAACATCGCCAGCGGCTGGCGTGGGAGAGCCACCTGCATGACGTGGCCCTGCTCGACCCGGCAGCCGTTCGCGACGCGGATGATCCCGCCGGCGGCGACGGTCGACGGGCGCTCGACGAACGGTCGCACGGCCGCCACCAGCCCGTCGGGTTCTAGGAGCGAGTCCGCGTCCACGCAACAGATCAGAGGGCTCGTGGCCGCGTTCACGGCCGCGTTCAGCCCGTCGGAGCGGCCGCCGTTGACCTTGTCGATCACCACCAGGTTGGGATGAATGTCCGACCGGTAGACCCCTCGGATCGACGCGGTAGCGATCCCTGGCCGCAGCGGCTGATCCACGCGGCGCAGTTCGAAGTCCGCGATCAGGCGCTCGAGCGTTGCGTCGGTCGAGCCGTCGTTGGTCAGCGCAACCTCGTACCGTGGGTACTGGAGGTTCAGCATCGCCCGGATCGAGCTGACGATTGTCGGAGCCTCGTTGTAGGCCGAGACGCAGATCGTGACCGGCGGCGTGAGGCGCGAGCGCATCGTGCGGGTAAGCGCCGCCTGGGACCGTCGCCGGAAGTAATTCCTGACCTGCACGGCTGACAACAGCGTGACGGCCAAGTAACACAGCGTGAGCAGCCCGAAGTACCCGAGCGCCAGGTAGTTGAAGACCCGCAAGACATCTGCCCCGATCCCGCTCATGCCGTCACGTGGAACCCGGCGAGCACGTCGGACGCGTAGTTGCCCAGGCCCCGCCCACTCGCAGCGAGCTCATCGAGACGCGCGCGCACTCCGGCCGCGCCCGCCGCGCGCACGAAGCGGTCACATTCGGCGTCGCCCGCCGCCGCGCGGACGATGATCGGCTCCATCCGGCCGTCGACGTCGAGGAGCCCCGCGAAGTGCGCAACCCCCCGGTCGGTGATCGTGTCGATCGCGGCAACGACGGCGTCGACGCCGTCAGGGCCGAGCGCGACGAGCGCGCGCGCGGCCGCGTTTCGGAGATCCCATTCCTCGGCGTCCAACTGCTCGACGAGCGCAGGTGTCGCGGCCGGGTCCTCCAGCGCTCCGAGGGCCGCCGCCGCTGCGACCCGGACGAACCACGGCCGGTCGCCACGCATCAGCTCGATCAGCGGCGGGGTCGCGCGCGTGTCACCGAGCTGCCCAACCGCCCGGGCCGCGCTCGCCGCCAGCTCATCGTCGGCGTCGTCGAGCGCGTGGCGGAGCTCCGGGAGCGCCTGAACCGAGCCAATGTGGCCGAGGGCGACCGCGGCGAGTCGACGCTCGCCCGCGGACCCGCCGGCGAGCAGCCCGGCGAGGTAGGGGACCCCACTCGAACCGAAGGCGAGCAGGACCTCCTCGACGTCGCCCGGCTCGGCATCGACCTCGGCGAGCGAGGCCATGATCTCCGGCAGCGCATCGACCGCGCCCAGCTCGGCAAGCGACCGGGCACACGCCATCCGCAACAGTGGGTCGTTCTGATGGAGGCGCTCGACCAGCCACGGCTTCGCGTCAGGGACGTGCAGCGCGCCGAGCGCATCGGCCGCGCGGATCCGCGTCAGCGAGTCGCGGGAGTCCAAGTCGCGGTGGGCCACGTCAACCAATCCGGACCCGACGAACAGCGCGGTGACGCGCTCAGCCGCCTCGCCCTTCAGACTCGGCACCAACGCGACCAGGTCGCGGCGAAGCACCCGCTGCTCGAATCGGCCGTCTGGTGGGGACGGCGGGTCGTCTCGAACGCCGACGACATACGCGGTGAGATGGCCACGCACCTCGTGCTCGTAGCGGGCCACGCGCCACCGTCCGATTGCTGTCGAAACCCGCACAAATATGGTCAACCCGACCGTCAGACAAACCGCGCCCGCCGCGCACCAGAAAACGAGCAGGAGCAGGCTCATGATCCGCCTATCAGTCCTACCGATCGATCATCATTCGCTTAGGCTGGAACGATAAGGATGCACCCCTCTGCAACCCCTGCCAAGACAGTACTCGTGGTGGATGACGAACAGGACATCCTCGATCTCGTGCGTTTCCGCTTGGAACACGACGGCTACCGGGTGCTCACCGCATCCGACGGCCAGACGGGACTCGCGTTGGCGCAGGCAGAACGCCCCGATCTCTGCATCCTCGACGTGATGATGCCCAAACTGAGCGGACTCGAGGTCCTGGCGCACCTCCGCGAGGACCCGTCGACGGCGGCCGTGCGGGTCATCCTGCTCACCGCCCGGGGTCAGGATGCCGACGTCGACCGCGGCTTCGAGCTCGGCGCCCACGACTACGTCACGAAGCCATTCAGCCCGAAAGAGCTCCGCCGTCGGGTCCACGCCCAGCTGTCGCGTTGAGGACCACAGCCGCCCGGGACACGCGACGACGCCATCACCTTACGATCAAGGCACACTCCCCACAGAGCCAGGGTCACCGCCGCAACTTCACCCGCGCCAACACCCCGGCGCTCCTTCTCCGACCGGAACGCCGGGCCGTCGGCGGTCGCTGTTGCCCGACATCTGGTTTGCGCTGACCGAGCGTTCGAGCGCGATCGTCGCTCTCATGGGACCCGGCAGCCGGGCAGCAGTGCGACGCGGCGGTGGGGCCGCCGAAAACCCGTCCAGGCAAGCCCCCGGCCGTTTCAGCGACGATGAGGGGTACAACGACTGCCGCAGCCGCAGGCTGAGCCGGAAGGTCCACGAACGAGTCCGGGCTCTCTCTCTGAGAGCGGGTAGGCGATCCGCGCATGTCCAATCCATACCTACGCAGCGTCGGTCACGACATTCGCGCCGAGAGGGGCGCTCTCGCAGTAACCGAGAAGCAGCCACCGGCGAGCCCGAATCGCCGCCACTGCTTTGCAAAGCATTGCGAGCGCGCAGCCCGTCGGCCTCAGCGCTGTCGCGTTGGACGAATCGGAGAAGCGCGCCGCTGTGGTCGGCGCTCTTCTGCTCGGCCCCCCAAAGCAGCCACCAGCGAGCCGTCCGGCTGACGCAGGGTCAGCGGCGAGGCGCCGATGCCGGCCTTACGGCCGGTGGTCTCCTCACCGCTGCCCTCCGAACCGGACTTGCGAATCTCTCCGCATCCGGCTCTCCATCAGCGCTGGAGCGGTCGCCCGCTCGTGCAGCTAGCGTTCTCAGTGAAGTACCCGCTCCCCGTTCAGGCAGCAGCGCGCCGGTATTCACCGGCGACCTCCTTCCATCCAATCGTGCTGCTGGCTCACTGGACCCCTTCGCCCTGCAGGCGGCTTTCCCGCCCTCCCTGGTGGCGCGTAACTGCCACGACTACTACGGGTCCTCCGCCACGCCCCGACGGCAACAGCGGACGGTGCGCCTGCCCCGAACCCCAGACGGGTTCGGCGGGCACCGCCGGGGCGCTTCCCACGTTCACTCATTAACCAGTTGGCAGGGTCGGCGTCCAGCTGTACTCCGAGGGCAACGTCGCGCGCTACCGCAACACGGCACGCGACCTCGACCGTCCGAACAGTCACCAGACGGGCGAGACGGTCCTGAAGGGCAACCAGGACCAAGCACCCCAGCAGCCCACAGCCGCCAGTTTCCGGGCTGATTCCGTGTATCGGGGCTTCAAACACTGGTTCGTCTCCTACGCCTTTCTGCCTCGCTACCGCACCCGGCCCGCTGGCGGCGGACCGCTGCTCGATCGTCAGGGGCTGCTCCCGCCCTCCGTCCCACCTCAGACCTCGGACTGCCCCTCAGCTTCTCCCGACCGTTACGGCGGCCGGGGGTGGGTCCTTTCATCCCACCTGGTCAATGGCGCCTCGTGGCGCAGTACCCCTTTCGGGACAGACGCAGCCACGACACGCTGCGGCTCGGCATGTGCGCGCGGACACGAAGGCAGGGCGGGTCAGCGGCGGACGCAAGAGACCCGAGATTCGCCACCAGCGGGGGAGCCGTGCGTCACGGTCGTGGACCTGCTCGCTCACGAACGCGGGGCCCGCAGGGCGACTTGCAGGCATCGACCGGGACCGGTCGCTCCGACTGGATGTGGCGCGAACACAATCCCGGCTCGCCCCTGGCTTCGGCGGGATCGCCCGCATCCCTTCTCCATCTGCGGGGATGCAGCCACGAGCGAGCCGAACGGCTCGTGTCTCCTTGATCGCCGACGGGGCTGCGCTGGCCGACACTTCCGCTCTGGCGCCTCGCCGCGCCGAAGGAGAAGTCTGCGCCGCCCGCCAGTCCGCCGCCCATGTGGCTGGCCTTGCGCGGGATCAGTCACGTTCGAGCGACGGATCGCGTAGCTGCTGCTGGCGGGATGGAGAAGCCACGCGAACGATCCCGCGGGTCTCGGCGGGCTGTGCTCGCACCACAACCAGTTGTAGCGGCCGGTCCCGGTCGACGCCGGCAACTCGGCGATCGGGGCCTTGGGTTCGTGAGCGAGCAGGTCCGCCGACCGTGAGGCACTGCTTCGCCGCTGGTGGCAAGCAGCGGGGCTCTTGCGATCGCGGTCAAGAGACCTCCAGTTCTGAAAGCGGTGCGCGCGTTATGGCCACGCCGGCCGTGTCAGCGTGCCCACACTCAGGAAAGCGGGCTCGCCGGGCTGTGTTTCTAGAGCGCCCGACGGCCGGGCATAGGGCAAAGCGCCACAAGCGGGGCGCGGGGATGCGCGTTCCGGGCGCCCGGTGGTAGGCGGCGATACGGCGCACAGGCCGATGGTCGACCTAGCGTGGGCCCTGGCGGGCCAGCGGCCGTCGCGCGCGCCGTACGGCCCCGGGCTCGCCGGAAGGACGCGTCGAGGAGGGGGACCCACGGCCTGAGGCGAAGCGCGCGGGCGCCCGGGCGTCGAGCTGCTCGCTGGCCCACCGCGTGGGGTCATCGCCGCCCGGGCAGGAGCCGCAGGACCGCGAGCGCTCGCCGCGTCAGCGCGCGCATTCGCGGGCTCGTGTACCGGGCCTCGAGGTATTCATCTGCGGCTCGTGCGGGCCCCTCGGCTAGGGTCGGGTACGCGTGTACGGCCTGGGAGACCGCATCGATCTTCTCCCGGCGAGCGATCCGGGCGGTCAGCTCGGCGATCGCGTCCCCGCCGCCCGGTGCCGCGACCGTGGCGCCGACCAGCCGGCCGCGGGGGTCGCCGATGAGCTTGGCGAAACCGTACGCCTCGCCCGCGGTGATTGCCCGGTCAAGCTTCGCATACTCGAACTCAGTGATCTTGACCTTCTCGCCCCAGCGCTCCCGCGCCTGCCCCTCGGTCAGGCCCACGCGGCCCACCTCCGGATCGGTGAAGGTAACCCATGGAATCGTTTTAGAGACCTTGCCTCGGGCCTTGAACAGCGCGTTGGGGGTGGCGACGCGGGCATGGTGTGCGGCGACGTGAGTGAATGGCAGAAGCCCCGTGACGTCTCCGACGGCGAAGATCCCACGCGCGCTTGTTCGCAGTTGGCTGTTGACCGCGACCGCGCCACGATCGCCCAGCTCGACACCCACCGTCTCGAGTCCCAGGCCAGCCGTGGTCGGCGCGCGCCCGGTGGCGACGATGATCCGCTCGAAGGAGACAGCTTCGCCAGCGCCCTCGAGGACGAGTTCCTGGTCGCCGCCCGGGCAGCGACGCACCTCGCCGCCGCGCTGCCCCAACCGCACCTCGACGCCCTCCGCGCGCAGCCGCGAGGCGATCAGCTCGCTGGCCCGCGGGTCCTCTTTGAGCAGGAGCCGGTCGGCCATCTCGATCACGGTCACGTGCGAGCCGAGGCGGGCGAACGCCTGCGCCAGCTCGCAGCCGACCGGCCCGCCGCCCAGCACGACGAGTCTCGCCGGCAGTTCTCTGAGCTCCCACAGCGTGTCGGTCGTTAGCAAGGGAGCGTCGTCGAGGCCGGGTATCGGGGGGATGTGCGGGGTGCAACCGGTCGCGATGATCGCGCTGCGCCAGCGCAGCTCGCGATCATCAACCTCGATCCTGCCGGGGCCAGCGAATCGCCCGCTCGAATGGAGGAGGTCGATTCCGGCGTCGCGCAGTCGCTCGGGTGGGTCTTCCGCTTCGATCGTGCGGATCGCTCGCTGCACGTGATCCATCACACCGGCGAAGTCGACGTTCGGATCCGTTGGGGCGAGTCCTACTGAGTCAGCGTGGCGCATGCGGTGGGCGAGGGTGGCCGCGGCGATCAGGCTCTTTGAGGGGACGCATCCGGTCCACAGACAATCTCCGCCGACGCGGTCGCGCTCGATCAACGCCACGCGCGCGCCGACGTCGGCCGCGACGAGCGCGGAGACAAGGCCGCCGGTGCCGCCGCCGAGCACCACGAGGTCGTACCGATCGCTCACGTACGGGCCCGGCTGAACGCGTCGAAGCCTGACTGCTCGAGGTATCGGGACCGCGTGACCTCCGGCGGCACGCAGTGGTTGCCTTTCAGCACGACGGAGCGATCGCTCTTGGCGGTGGGCGTGCCGTTGCAGAGGTCGAGGACCCCACCGCCGGCTTGCTCGTGCCCGCCGACGATGCGACGGAGCTTCGTGTTGATCGCGCTCATCGCATCTCCAATCCGGTTGAGGCCTTCAGGTATGACCCGATCGGTCGGAATCGTCGCACTCCCACACCGGCTGCGAGCACCTTATCCCTGGGCCGTCGCGGTCGAGGGATTCAAATGACTCGGATCCCGCCTGCGGCTATCGCGCGACTCGCTGTGTTCTTCTCCCGACCCGGCGATGTTCTTGCGCCCTGCGGAGGCGGCGCGAGCGCGTGTAGGGGCGCCCCGTCCCGTAGCTGGTCGTCGCGGATCACTCCCGCCGCGAGTGGAGCACCACCCAAGCACCGCTGTCCGGGACCAGGGCCGTCCCGTACAGCCTCTGACGTTCTGGTTCGGAGCGGGCGGGTACGAGCTCGAAGCGATCGATGACCTGGCGGAGGATCTCGCGCAGCTCGAGCATCGCCAGCGAGGCTCCAAGACAGCGCCGGTCGCCCCCTCCGAACGGCAGCCATGTGTGCGGGTCCGGCCTGCCACCCCGAAAGCGCGTTATCTCAAACCTGTCTCCGTCCTCAGCCGCGGCTTCCTGGTGGATCAGCGGCGGCGGGATCAGCAGCAGCGCGCCCGCCGGGACGTTCCGGCCCGCCAGCCGTACGGGTGCGTTTGCCTGCCTGACGATGTCGACGAGCGGCGGGCGGAGACGGAGCGCCTCCCAGATCACCGCGTCGAGGGACTGTCGCTCAGAACCCGGGAGCTCGCGCGCGACGGCGTCTGCCACACGGGGAGCCCGCGCGAGCAACTCGATCGCCCAGGCAAGACCGGTGGCGGTTGTCTCATGCCCGGCAAGCAGAAGCGCGAACACCTCATCGGGACCCAGCGGCTCTCGCACGGACGCTCCGTCACGTGGATCCTCGCGCCGGTATCGGACCACCTCGTCGAGCCCGCGAGCGAATGTGCGACGATCCCGGTCGGCCACCGCCTGCGGGCTGAATGGCCCCAGGCGCGCCAGGGCGCTGATCTCCGACAGCATCGAGTACGGTCGCAGGACCTGGCGAAGGTGCAGCTCGAGATGGTTGATGCGCGCGGGGTCCTCGATGCCCAGGATCAGCCGGACGGCGACGCTCAGAGCCAGCCATCGCATGCGCGGCAGGACCGCGAACGGTCGTCCCAGTGGCCATCGCTCGACCTCGCGCTTGGCGAGCTCACGGATGACCGGTGCGATGGCCTCGAGCGCATCGCCGTGAAACAGCGGCGCGAGCTCCCGACGGCGCTGCCGGTGAGGCTCGCCGTCCAGCGTGAGCACGCTGTTCTCGGGCAGTACCGGCAAGATACGGCGGTTCGCAGCCCCCGCTAGATAGGTGCCGGGTGGGGCGAGAAGCACCTCGTGCGCGAGCTCGGGAGCACCGACAACGAGCATCCGCCCCGCCACGACGCTCGTCAGCGGGAACAGTGGGCCGCCGGTCCGCCGCCGCTGCGCCAGCGTCTCCACCGGCCGGCGCTGAAACGCGACGGCGTCTGTCAGTCGTACAAGACCAGAACGCCTTTCCAACTCGTCGATCGCATAACGGGCCCGAGCCGCGAACCCCCCATCGTCCGGACCGGCGATGGGGAGACGTTCTCTCATCGTGCGCCGGCCGGGACCCGGTTGGCGAGCTCCGCCGACTCGACGTGGAACGCTTCGGAGAAGGTCGGGACCGGTTGGATCGCGTCGATGAGCAACGCGAGCGGGACTCGCGCGCGGATTGCAAGCGTGCTGCGCGCCACGCGCTCCATGATCGCGTAGTCGCGGCCGACCATGGCGGCGGCGGCTTCACCTCGCACTTGCTCGGCGGCAGTCGAGCAAAGCGCGCCGGCACGAGGCTCCCACGAAGATCATCACAATGAAGCCAGAACAACCTCGTCAACGTGGGAGGCACACCATGAGCAGCGCCTTGAGGAAGCCCGTCGGGCGCCCGCATCGTCGTGGTCGCAGCTCGCGGACGGCGATGTCGCCGCTCGGCGCGGTCGGTCGCGGACTTGTTGCGGGGGCAGCCGGCACCCTGGCCATGGACGCGTTGTGGTTCGCGCGCTACAGGCGTGCCGGCGGTGACAGCGACTTCGCGGAATGGGAGTTCTCCTCGGGCGTGTGTAGTTGGGATCAGGCGCCGGCGCCGGCTCAGGTCGGCAAGCGCCTTGTCGAGGGCCTGTTCAAGCGCGAGCTCCCGGCGTCGCGGGCGGCACTTGTGAACAACATCACGCACTGGGTGTACGGGATGCTTGGGGGCACGCAGTACGGCATCGTCGCGGGATCGCTGGACCACCCGCGAGTCCGCTACGGCGTGCCGTTCGGCGCGAGCGTGTGGGCGGCCGGCTACGCGGTTCTGCCGGCCGCCAAGCTGTACAAGCCGATCTGGGAGTACGACAAGAAGGCGCTGGCGAAGGATCTGAGCGCCCACCTCGTCTACGGCGTCGGCACGGCCACCACGTTCGGGCTCCTGTCGCGGTCGAGAGGCGCCACGGCGTGACCAGCGCAGACAACGCGAACGAAGCAGCCCACTGCGACCGAGCGCAAGGCGCTACGCGGTGAGCCCGAGGCGGTCTTTGACGAGGCGCATGAACGGGTCACGCTCAGGGGTGTCGCCGTAGGGCTGATACATAGACGAGCCACGTGGCGAGCCCCAAGCCGGCGGCGGCTGCTAGCGCAAGCCAGAGACTGGTCTTCAGCACTAGCGCGCCGGCTACCGCCTCAGAAAGCAGCGCGAGCACTGCGGGGGCCTTGCGCACCGAGACCGTGCTGGCCCCGACGGTAAAAGGGCAGCTCAGCCGCTAGCGAGGCCAACGTCCCCGTGAGCATGACCAGCGTGAGTTCGACTCCGCCAAAGCGCGCGATCGTCACGGTGCGAACGCCCATCGCGAGCGACATCGGCGCGATAACGATGTAGCTGGAGGCAGCGCGCGGCGCCACGGCAACCGCCGCTGCGAGAATGGCCGCGATGCCAAGCAGCGCCACCTCGATCGCCAGCGATCGGCTGATGATGACGAGATGGCGCTGGCAGGTGCGCTTGGTGACCACGCCCGCGATGCCCGCGCCCACGAGGAAGGAGCCAGGCGACACTACCGGCGCGACGACAGAGAGGTCCCCTTCCCGGCGATGCCCGCGCGAGCAACACGATGTTTCCGGTCTGGTTTGCGGTGAAGACGTGACCGAGTCCAAGGTGGCTGGACACGTCGACGAGGCCGGTCGTGAACGTCAGCGCCGGGAGCGCCCTAACAAGCGGATGACCAAGGCTGACCGCTGCCGCCGGTAGCAGCTCCGGCTGAGGCCCGCTGGTCGGTCAACTGCCGTCGTCGCGCTCATCGAGGCACCTCCAACGCGTCGGTTTGCCCATGCGGAGCCGCACGCCCCGGATGAATGCCAAGAGCGGCGCGCCGCAGGTCCATACGGGTTGGTCCTTTGGTACGACCATGATCACGCGCAGCCCTCATCGCCGACATTGTCACCGAGTAGGGTCGGAACGAGTTTGACTACGCGCCTCGGGCGGAGCGGCTCTGGATCGTCGGCTCGACGAAAGTCCAACAAGGACCGTTCATTCACGGTCGCGGCGGACGGACCTGAGTCGCTGAGCACATACTCGAGCGCTCGCGGTTGACAGGGTAGGGGAGGACGTGTGACCGAGACCGATCACGGCTCGATGGCGTCACCTTCCAGTTGCTCGGCGACACTCCTCGGGCGGCGCCGTTGATTCCCGTTCGGCGGGGTGGGAGGATCGCGCTGTTGTGCGGTCCGATCGAGAGGACGAAGCGATGGCCGAAGTTCCGCGTTGGCGGCTGACGGGCGATATGTTCGACGTCTGCAGGTGCAGGGTCCCGTGCCGGTGTACGTTCGGCCAGGCCCCTGACGAGGACCAGTGCGACGGGATCATCGCCTGCCACATACGCGAGGGACGCTACGGAGATGTGACACTTGACGAGCTGAACCTCGTCGGAGTCATGTCGTTCACGGGGAACCTGTGGGCCGGCGCCAAGGCGGCGATGGGCTTCTTCATCGACGAACGAGCCGACGAGCGCCAGCGCGAGGCGCTCCAGACGATCTTTGGGGGGCAGGCGGGCGGCTGGCCGGCCAGCTTCGCCGGGATGATCGACGACGTCCGCGGGGTCGAGTTCGTCCCGATCGACTTCGAGATCGCCGATGATCTTGGCAACTGGCGTGTCGCGGTCCCAGGGAAAGCCAGAGGCAGCGCCGAAGCGCTGACGGGTCCGACGACTCCCGAGGGAACGCGCGTGCAGCTCCACAATGCGCCAGGTGCCGAGGCCGGACCCGGCCCGGTGGCTACGTGGGCAATCGCCCAGGAGGACGAAGTGGAGGCATTCGGCTTCAAATGGAGCTGGCCCGGGCGGTCGAGCAAGCACTTCCGCTTCGACTGGTCCGGACCACAGTAGCTCTGAGCCCGGCGCGCCGAGTCCGGTCATCAGCCCCAACCGCCGCCGAGCCGGCGGGTTGCGCATGACCATGATGGCGAGGATGATGAGGCGGGTGAGCTCGCCCGCCGGGACCCGACGTCGGAACGGGCCTGATCGCGCCGAGCCGTCGCGGGCGCGCAAGGCTGACCGCGACGAGGTGTTCCTCGAGTACACCAAGTCGATCTGCCCGGTCTGCAAGGTGGTCGTCGACGGGCAGGTGAACGTCCGCGACGACAAGGTGTACCTGCGCAAGCGCTGCCGCGAGCACGGCACGTTCGAGGCGCTGCTGTACGGGGACGCGGGCATGTACATGGATTCGCTGCGTTTCAACAAGCCCGGCACGATCCCGCTGACACTCCAGACCGAGACGGTCGAAGGCTGCCCACTGGACTGCGGCCTGTGCCCGGAGCACAAGCAGCACGCGTGCCTGGGCATTATCGAGCTGAACTCAGCATGCAACCTGGACTGCCCGATCTGCTTCGCGGACTCGGGCATCCACCATCCCGACCACTATTCGCTGACCGTCGCGCAGGTGGAGGAAATGCTGGACGTGTTCGTCGCCTCGGAGGGTGAGGCCGAGGTGGTGATGTTCTCCGGCGGCGAGCCGACGATCCATCCCCGGCTGCTCGAGTGCATCGACCGCGCCCGCGCCAAACCGATCCGCCACGTGGTGCTCAACACCAACGGGATCCGCCTGGCGCGCGACAAGGGGTTTGCGACCGCGCTCGCGGAGCGCGACGTGAGCATCTACCTCCAGTTCGACGGCTTCAAGGAGAGCACCCATCTTCAGATCCGCGGGCGTGACCTGCGCGGGCTCAAGCAGCGCGCGCTGGAGAACTGCGCCGAGGCCGGGCTGACCGTCACGCTGGTCCCGGCGATCGAGCGGGGGCTCAACGACGACGAGCTCGGGGCGATCGTGCGCTTCGGAATCGAGCATCCGGCCGTGCGGTCGGTTGCGTTTCAGCCGGTGACGCACTCCGGGCGCCACGTGCCGTTTGACCCGATGAACCGGATCACCAACTCCGACGTGATCCACGGCCTGTGCCGGCAGCTGCCCGAGTGGCTGCGGCCCAGCGACTTCTTCCCGGTCCCGTGCTGCTTTCCGACCTGCCGCTCGATCACCTATCTCCTGCTGGCCGGCGATGACGTCATCCCCGTGCCGCGCCTGCTGAATATGGAGAACTACATGGACTACGTGGCCAACCGCGTGCTGCCCGAGGAGCAGGCGATCCGCGCCGCGCTCGAACGGCTGTGGAGCAGTTCGGCGGTGGCGGGCACGGCGACGGTGGCGGAGCAGCTCCAATGCGCGAGCTGCGCGACCGGGGTCCCCTCGAGCCTCGCCGACCTCGCCGACACGGCGTTCATGGTCCTCGTCCAGGACTTTCAGGATCCCTACACGCTCAACGTCAAGCAGTTGATGAAGTGTTGCGTGGAGGAGATCACGCCCGACGGGCGGCTGATCCCGTTCTGCGCCTACAACTCGGTCGGCTACCGTGAGCAGGTGCGCGAGCGGCTGACCGGCATCGCGGTCCCCGACGTGATCCCCAACGCAAACACGCTGGCGCCACTGCTGGCCGACTCCGCGCACGGCTCGAAGCTCGCCGTCGAAGAGCCAGAGCGCAAGCGCGAACCCGCGACCGCCTCGATCAACCTCGGCCGAAGACTGCAGTGAGCCTGCAGACGGCGGCCGACGTCAAGTCCTGCTGCGCAGCCGCGTACAGCAGCCCGGCCGCGGCGTTCCTACTCGACGACAGCCTTCACCCGGGCGGGGCCGCGCTGACCCGGCGCCTCGCCGACGCCGTCGAGTTGCGCAGCGGGCAGCGCGTCCTGGATGTGGCCAGCGGGCGCGGGACGACCGCGCTGCTACTGGCCAAGGAGTACGCCGTGGCGGTGGACGGCGTCGACCTGAGCGACGCATCGGTACGGGAAGCGACAGCCGCCGCGCAACACGCCGGCCGGGCCGCCAGCGTCGCCTTCCATCTGGCCGATGCCGAGCAGCTGCCGTTCGACGACGGCACCGTCGATGCGCTCGTATGCGAATGCTCGTGGTGCCTGTTCCCGGACAAGGCACAGGCGGCGGCCGAGTTCGCGCGCGTGCTCCGCGCGGGCGGACGCGTCGGTATCGCGGACGTGACCGTGGGTCCGGCCGGCGTCCCCGACGGCCTGGCCGAACTCCCGGCCTGGATCGCCTGCCTGGCCGGCGCCCGCACCACGGAGGAGTACGTCGGCCTGCTCACCGCGGCCGGACTCACGGCCACGCGCGTCGAGGACCACCGAGATGCGCTGGCCGAGCTGATCGGCCGGATCCAGGCGCGGTTGAAGCTGGCGCGTGCCCTGAGCAAATCGGGCGCGCAGCAGGAAACACACGCCATGGAACGCGGCCTCGTGCTCGCCGCACGTGCCGCCCAGGCGGTGAGCCAAGGGGCACTCGGCTACTGCCTGATCGTCGCACGGCGGGATCGGTGAGCGGAGCCGGCGCCCTGCTCGAAGCTCACCCGTCCCCCTCCACCAACAGCTCCAGCGGCCGAACTCGACGGCGCCTCCATTTCGATCATTTGCCCTCCATGACGAGGCGCAGCGGCGCGCCCTAACCGCTTCGCAATCCGCCCGACCCGGTCCGGTCCCACCGCGCTCGGCCATGCTCGACCGCACACGACGCCTCCGGCGACCCCCAAGACAACGGTCCGGTCGTTCAACAACGGCCACACCAGTCATCGCTTGATCGCCGGCCGTTCGGAACCCATAACGACCGCACCTCGACACCACGAATGCGTGCTCAGCGATCCGGGAGCTGTCGACGCGAGAGCACACGACTCGTCGAAGGGCCACCGCCCAGCAGTAGTAGGCGAGACGAGCGACCGTTCACCGCCAAGTGACGCAGCCAGCACGTCCGCGGCTCACTGCCTCTCGGACGTCCTCGCGGGCGAAGCGCTGGCCGTGACGATGTACGCGCTCGCGGCCGCGGGCTCGTCTGCCTGGCACGCACGCCCCGCATCGCAAGCACGCGACGCCGACGCGACCGGCTCCTCGGCCGCCTGCGTTCGCCGACCTCTGACAGGCGACCTCAGAAAGCCCGGGACCAGCCGACGCCACCGGTTTGAAGGGGAAATGAGCCCAGTCGTCCAACCGGGTGACGGCGATCTCGGTTTCTTGCTAGACCCGATGAGGCGCTCCGCCGAGGCGGAGCCGCGGCCGTATTCGTCGGCCTCGCTGCCCCGAATGCGCCGCTCGTTCCCGCTCCGAGACGGTTTCTGAGCGTCGCGCACGAATAGCGTCGGGCTCATCATCCAAACTGGGTGATTACGGGCGTGCCGGCGTCGAGCACACTCCTTGGAGAAGGTCACCAGCGCCGAGACATGATTGGTTTCCACCGTCGGTTAGGAGTTCCCCCGCTCGCGGCGACCCGGGCTCGCCGGCGATGTGTGTGCGCGCGGTGGGGTCTGCGTCACGATGGCGGAGGGGCTGGAGTCCGCCGCGCGATGAGTGTGGACCAGGCTACGTCCGACAGATCGGCCCGCGGTGGTTAGGGCTCGCACAACCGCTCGTGAGGCGTGCGGTTGAGTGCGGACACGCCCGCGCCGGCTGATTCGGAGCCGAGAGCGCCGAGCCTGCTCGACGCGATCCTGCCAGTTGCCGTCCTGATCGCGCTCA
>Ga0306924_10001563_pt1 | contig 21080 bp, 13 predicted proteins | sample sta12Can44000111_FD_203756 | JGI IMG/M metagenome (GOLD analysis project Ga0306924, IMG submission 203756) | Lab enrichment of tropical soil microbial communities from Luquillo Experimental Forest, Puerto Rico - statanox.12C.anox.44.000.111 (v2)... | ecosystem: Environmental > Terrestrial >...
GGCCGCTTGCACGAATGCGGGCCGCTGGTCGAAGATCGTGCTCCGCTCACTCATCACCCTCAAGGCGCTCACCTTTGCACCGACCGGAGGGATCGTCGCCGCCGCGACGACCTCGCTGCCGGAGAGCATCGGCGGCCTGCGCAACTGGGATTACCGTTTCTGCTGGGTTCGCGATGCGACCCTGACGCTCACGGCCCTCATGGGCGGCGGTTTTTTCGAGGAAGCCAGCGCCTGGCGCGACTGGCTGGTGCGGGCGGCCGCCGGCAGTCCCAATCAGTTGCAGATCATGTACGGGATCGCCGGCGAGCGTCGGCTTTGGGAATGGGAGGTGGCCTGGCTCGCTGGATACAAGGCCTCCAAGCCGGTACGGATCGGAAATGCCGCGCATGCGCAACTGCAGCTCGATGTGTTTGGCGAGCTGATGGATGCGCTCTATCAGGCGCGCCGCAACGGGCTGCCAAGGTCGGAGCCGGCCTGGGCTGTTGAGCTCGCATTGCTCGAGCACCTGGAATCGATCTGGCGGAAGCCGGACAGCGGCATCTGGGAGATGCGCGGCCCGCCTCGCCATTTCACGCACTCCAAGATGATGGCGTGGGTAGCCTTCGATCGGGCAATCAAGAGCGCTCAAGAGTTTGGAATGCCCGGGCCGATCGAACAATGGCAGCGCGTGCGAACGGAAATTCACGACGATGTTTGTCGCAACGGGTACGATGCAGAGCGCAATGCCTTCGTTCAGAGCTATGGCTCGAAGGAGCTCGATGCCAGCCTGCTGCTGACGCCCGCAATCGGGTTTCTGCCTGCGAGTGACCCACGGGTGCGCGCGACCGTGGAGGCGGTGGAGCGCGATCTGCTGGTCGACGGGTTTGTGCATCGGTATCGCACGTCCCGCGCGGACGATGGCTTGCCGCCCGGTGAAGGCGCTTTTCTGGCCTGCAGCTTCTGGCTGGCAGACGCCTACTGTCTGCTTGGCCGCACACGAGATGCCGAGCAGCTTTTCGAGCGACTAGTGGGCTTGTGTAACGATGTCGGCCTGCTCTCCGAGGAATACGACCCGCATGGCAGGCGCATGCTGGGCAATTTTCCGCAGGCATTCTCCCACATCTCGCTGGTCAACACGGCGCATAATCTCAGCCATGAGGAGAAACCATCGGAGCAGCGAGGGCACTAAGCAGCGCGGGTGTGCTCTACGTACGGCCCGCGTCCATCTCAAACGCCGTTCGCAGCGGTGTGGTCCGCGCCGTTAGGGAACAGAGCGTAAGCGCGACAGTTGATATCAAGGGCATATCGCGCCGACTAATCCGTTTGAAGAGAAAGCCTTTGCATGACCGCAAGGACCTCCCCCACCCCGCTAGGCAAGCAAGCCGCCGCTACGGAGAATTGGGGTGCGCAAGACATCCTGTGCGTCAATACCATTCGCACACTGGCCATCGATGCGGTGCAGAAAGCGAATTCCGGCCATCCGGGCACTCCGATGGCGCTGGCGCCGGTTGCTTACATCCTTTGGCAGGAGTTCCTGCGCTACGACCCGGCCGACCCGCTCTGGCCCAATCGCGACCGATTTATTCTTTCGGCGGGGCATGCCTCGATGCTGCTCTACGCGGTGCTGCATCTTTCGCAAGTGCGCCGCCTGGATCGCCATGCCATTACCAACAAGCCGGCAGTCAGCCTGGATGACATCAAGCGATTCCGTCAGATCGACAGCGTAACCCCCGGACATCCTGAATACGGTCTGACCACCGGCGTCGAGACCACCACCGGACCGCTCGGGCAGGGATGCGGCAACAGCGTGGGATTCGCGATCGCCTCGCGCTGGCTCGCCGCCCGTTACAACCGGCCTGGGTTCTCGCTGTTCGATTTCGACGTCTATGCGATCTGCAGCGATGGTGATCTGATGGAAGGGGTAGCGAGCGAGGCGGCTTCGCTCGCGGGACATCTTGGCCTGTCGAACCTGTGCTGGATCTATGACAGCAACACGGTGACCATTGAGGGTCATACCGAGCTTGCCTTCAGCGAGGATGTACAAAGCCGATTCAAAGGCTATCGCTGGAATGTGCTGCGAGTAGGCGACGCGAACGACCGGGTAGCGCTTGTGGATGCCTTGACAACGTTCCGGCGCACATCGGATCGCCCGACCCTCGTCATCGTCAACAGCACGATCGGCTATGGTGCGCCGCATAAGCAGAACACGGCTGCTGCTCACAGCGACGCGCTCGGCATCGAGGAGGTACGCCTGGCCAAGCGTTCGTACGGGTGGCCCGAGGATTCCGACTTTCTGGTCCCCGACGGCGTCTATGACCGCTTCCGCACGGGCATCGGTCAGCGTGGCGGTGCGCTGCGCGAATTGTGGAACGAGAGGTGGACAGCATACCGCGGCGCGCACGCCGAAAGCGCATCCGAACTCGCGCAGCTTTGGTCCCGCGATCTGCCGAATGATTGGGACAGCCAGCTGCCGGTATTCCCGGCTGATGGCAAGAGCATGGCCACGCGCGAGGCTTCCGGCCACGTGCTCAACGCTGCCGCAGCGCGGATTCCCTGGCTGATGGGCGGTGCCGGCGACCTTGCCCCCTCCACCAAGACAAAGCTGTCCGTCGACGGCGCGGGAACATTGACAGCGCGCGAGCCAGGCGGCCGCAACATGCATTTCGGGGTGCGCGAGCACGCGATGGGAGCGATCGTCAACGGCCTTGCGCTCTCCCATCTACGTGCATTCGGCGCAACTTTCCTGATATTCAGCGACTATATGCGTCCGCCGCTGCGTCTAGCGGCCTTGATGAAGCTGCCGATCCTGCACGTCTTCACGCACGATTCGATCGGCGTCGGGGAGGACGGCCCCACCCACCAGCCCATCGAGCAGCTCGTTGGGCTGCGCGCCATTCCCGGCATGATCGTGTTGCGGCCGGCTGACGCCAACGAAGTATGCGAAGCGTATCGGCTTATTCTACGCCTGCGGGACCGGCCCGCCTGCCTCGTACTGAGCCGGCAGGCGCTGCCCGTATTTGACAGAAGCCGCTACGCGCCTGCAAGTGGACTTGCGCGCGGCGCCTATGTCATGGCCGACCCTGAGCATGGCGAGCCGCGCGTGCTGCTGATCGGCACCGGCAGCGAAGTGCAGCTCTGCGTCGAGGTTCACGAGCGGCTCCGCGCAGAGGGCATCGGAGCGAGAGTGGTGAGCATGCCGTCCTGGGAATTGTTCGAGGCGCAGGATGCCGATTACCGCGAAAGCGTGCTGCCTTCGCGCATCAGCGCGCGGGTCACCGTCGAGCAGGGCTCCGTCATCGGCTGGGACCGCTATGCAGGCGCAGGTGGCGCGATCATCGGCATGCATGGATTTGGAGCATCGGCGCCGCTCAAGGACTTGCTGAAGAAATTCGGGTTCACGGCCGACCTTGTGATGGAAGCCGCACGAGGTCAAATTGAAAGACGCAGATCGCAGGGAAACGACGCCGCATGAACCCTCTAAAGCAGCTGCAGGATTACGGCCAGTCGGTGTGGCTCGATTTTCTTGCGCGCGGTTTCATCGCCAAAGGGCATCTTAAGAAGCTCGTGGATGAAGACGGATTGGCGGGGGTAACCTCCAATCCGTCCATCTTCGAAAAGGCGATTGCCCAGACCGACGAGTACGATAAGGCGATCGCGCGGGTGATGGCGGGAAACGACCGCGCAGTCGGCGAGCTCTACGAGGGGCTTGCGGTCGCCGACATCAAGCACGCAGCCGACGTGCTGCGTCCCGTCTTCGATGCGCGGCAGGGCGCGGATGGCTTCGTCAGCATCGAGGTATCTCCATATCTTGCGAACGATACCGAGCACAGCCTGGACGAGGCGCGTCGCCTCTGGCGGGAAGTCGATCGCAAAAACCTGATGATCAAGATCCCGGCTACTCCGGCCGGACTGCCCGCTATCCGGACGCTGATCGGCGAAGGCATCAACGTCAATATCACGCTGCTGTTCTCGCAAAAGGTCTATGAGCAGGTGGTGGAAGCCTATCTTTGCGGTCTCGAGGCGCTTACTGCCGCTGGACGTGATCTCGACTCGGTCGCAAGCGTCGCGAGCTTTTTTGTAAGTCGCATCGACACCGCAGTTGACAAGCTGCTCGACCAGAAAATCGCTCAAGCCAACGATCCCGATGAAAAGGCGCGGCTCGCAGCGCTGAAGGGCAAGGTCGCAATCGCCAATGCCAGGCTCGCTTATCGGCGCTATCAGCGGCGTTTCACCGGGGAGCGCTGGCGCGCGCTTGCGGCAAAGGGAGCAAAGCCGCAGCGGCTGCTGTGGGCCAGCACCGGCACCAAGAACAAGGCCTACAGTGATGTCTTTTATGTCGAGGAGCTGATCGGGCGCGATACGATCAATACCACGCCGCTTGCCACGCTCGATGCATTCCGAGATCACGGCAAACTGCGCCCAAGCCTTGAAGAGAACCTCGGAGCTGCAGAGCACGTCTTGGACGAGCTTGCGCGCGCCGGCATTTCTCTGGACGCCGTTACGGACAAACTGATCGAGGATGGCGTCCAGTTGTTTGCCGATGCAGCGGATGCGCTCTTGAGCGCTCTCGCGAAAAAACGCGCCGCACTGCTGGATGATCGCGCCGATCGGCAGAAGCTCCTGCTGCCGCCGGCAATCGATGGGCCGACCAATCAGGCCGTGGAAACCTGGCGTGCGCAGGGCAATGTCCGCCGGTTGTTCCGTCACGACAAGACGCTGTGGACGAATGCGGACGAGAACCGATGGCTCGGCTGGCTCGACTGCGTGCAGACAGGACTCGATCGGCTGGGCGAATACCAGGCATTCGCACAGGAAGTGCGAAATGAAGGATTTACCCATGCGCTCCTCCTGGGCATGGGCGGATCGAGCTTGGGGCCTGAAGTTCTGGCGCAAACCTTCGGCCATCAGCCTGGCTGGCCCAAACTGCGCATCCTGGATTCCACGGACCCGGCGCAGATCAGGGCCGAGGAGGCCAAGCTCGATCTGACGCGGACATTGTTCATCGTGTCGAGCAAGTCGGGCAGCACGACCGAGCCGAACGTACTGAAGGACTATTTCTACATGCGCGCCGCCGATGCAGTCGGCAGCAACAAGGTCGGGGGACACTTCCTTGCGATCACGGATCCCGGCTCGGCCCTGGAGGCGACCGCAAAGCGTGATCGCTTCTGGCGCATCTTTCATGGCGAGCCGAGCATCGGCGGACGCTATTCGGTGCTTTCGCCGTTCGGCCTCGTGCCCGCGGCTGCAGCGGGAATTGACGTCGCGCGCCTTCTCGGAGCAACCCGGACAATGCTGCGTTCCTGCGGGCCCGATGTGCCGCCCGCCGACAACCCCGCCGTTCGGCTGGGCCTTGCCATCGCGACCGCGGCGCAGGGCGGGCGCGACAAGGTGACGATCATTGCATCGCCGCGGCTTGCTTCGTTCGGCGGCTGGGCAGAGCAGCTGATCGCCGAGTCCACGGGAAAGAACGGCAAGGCTCTCATTCCCGTGGACGGCGAGCCGCTCAGCGATCCTGCGGTGTACGGCGAAGACAGGTTCTTTATCGATCTGCAGACCAACTCTGTATCTGATCCTGCACACGAGGCGGCGCTTGCGAAGCTCACCGAGGCCGGTCATTCCCTGGCCCGCATTGTCCTGCAATCGGTCGAGCATGTCGGCCAGGAATTTTTTCGGTTCGAGCTTGCGGTCGCGGTCGCAGGCGCAGTGCTCGGCATCAACCCCTTCGATCAGCCCGATGTGGAGGCGAGCAAGACCAGGACGCGCGAGCTCTTGGCATCATTCGAGAAGACGGGAGCACTGCCCGCGGAGGCCCCGGTGTGTTCGAGCAACACGCTTGAGGTTTACGCCGATGAGAGAAATGCCGAGGCGCTGCGTGGTGCCGGTGCGGATGGGAGCGTCGAGGGATGGATCAAGGCGCATCTCGCTCGGCTGCATCACGATGATTATGCAGCGCTACTGGCCTATATTGCGCGCACCAATGGGCATGCCGACCTGCTTCAGAAGTTGCGCCTGGCGGTGCGCGATCGCAGGCGCGTCGCCACCTGTCTCGAGTTCGGGCCTCGTTTTCTTCATTCGACCGGACAAGCCTACAAGGGTGGGCCGAACACCGGCGTTTTCCTTCAGATCACGGCCGATTCGCCCGATGACCTGCCAATTCCAGGTCGTGCCGCAAGCTTCGGCGTGGTGAAAGCCGCCCAGGCGCGCGGCGATTTTGACGTGCTCGCGACCCGCGGGCGGCGCGCGTTGCGGGTGCACCTGAAAGGCAAGATCGAGAGTGCGCTGGGTGCGCTCGATACGGCGATCCGAGGCGCGCTGGCCTGAACAGGAGGCGAAAGTCATGCAGATCGGCGTGGTCGGGCTTGGCCTTATGGGCGGCAACATTGTCCGGCGACTGATCAAGCATGACCATCAGGCGGTCGTGCACGATCGCAACAGCAATGCCCACATCGAGCCCGACGTCCAGCATAAGGTCGCGCAACCGTGACAGCGAAGGCGGCGGCAAGCCAGGCGCGGGCGGCGGATCCGTGCTGCTTCGTGGTTTTCGGGGCCTCCGGCGACCTCACCCGACGCCTGCTCGTCCCCGCCCTCTACAACCTCGCCGCGGCAGGTCTGCTGCCGGAGGCGTTCTGCGTCGTCGGCGTGGGGCGTACGCAGCTTTCTACCGAGGCCTTCCGAAAACATCTGGAAACGGGCTTGCGTGAGTTCGCCACCCAAGCGGTGGACAGTGCAATCGCTGCAGAGCTGCTCGCGTGCGTCACCTATCTGGCGGGCGAAGTAGAAAGCAGCGAGACCTACAAGCAGCTCGGTGCTGAGCTCGCACGCATCGAGAACGCACGTCACACCGCAGGCAATCGTCTGTTCTATCTCGCAACGCCTCCAGCAGCGTTTGCTCCGATCGGCACCCGGCTTGGCCAAACCGGCCTTGCCCGCGAGGCTGACGGCGCCTGGCGCCGCGTCATCTTCGAGAAGCCGTTCGGCACCGATCTCGCCTCGGCGCGCAGCCTCAACCAGAGGCTGCTCGAAAGCCTCGCTGAGCATCAGATCTACCGGATCGATCATTATCTCGGGAAGGAAACGGTGCAGAACATTCTGGTTCTGCGCTTTGCCAACGGGCTGTTCGAGCCGATCTGGAACCGGGACCACATCGACCATGTGCAGATCACAGTGGCGGAGGCGCTCGCCGTCGGGCACCGCGGTCGCTTCTACGACGTCACTGGTGCGCTGCGCGATATGGTTCCCAACCATCTGTTCCAGCTGCTGTCGCTGGTGGCCATGGAGCCCCCCGCGCGGTTCGATGCGAAAGCCGTGCGCTCGGAGAAGGCGGAGCTGCTCGACGCCACCCAGGTTCAGAGCGAGACCGAAGCAATGCGCAATTCCGTGCGTGCACAATACCGCGCGGGCTACGTAGCCAACCAGGCGATCGAGGACTACCGCCGGGCGAAGGACGTCAATCCCAACAGTGCGACAGAGACCTATGTCGCCCTCAAGCTCATGATCGACAACTGGCGCTGGGCGGGCGTGCCGTTTTATCTGCGCACCGGCAAGGCGCTGCGTTCCCAGCACACGGAGATCGCGGTCAAGTTCAAGCAGGCGCCCTTCGCCATGTTCCGCGACACTCCGGTCGACCGCCTGGCGCAAAACTTCCTCGTGCTCGGCATCCAGCCGGACGAATGCATCAGCCTCAAGTTCAACGCCAAGGTGCCGGGCCCCACGATTGCGATTACGGGCGTCGACATGACATTCAAGTACGAGGACTATTTCGACGCGGCGCCGAGCACCGGCTACGAGACGCTGATCTACGACTGCATGATCGGGGATGCGATCCTTTTTCAGCGCGCCGACGGCATCGAGGCGGGCTGGCGCGTGGTGCAGCCGTTCCTGGATGCCTGGCGCAATGCGGGAGCCGCTGGACTCGCGACGTATCCGGCCGGCAGCGACGGCCCCCAGGCCGCCGACGAGCTGCTCGCGCGCGATGGCCGGCGCTGGCGGCCACTGGAATGAGAGAACCGAATCTTGGACTCGCAAGCACGCAAGATCATTGTCGCCCGCGACGAAGCCGAAATGGCCGGGATCGCCGCCGAGCGGCTCTGTGACCGCATTGCTCAGGCGAGCGAAGCGCCGGCTGTGTGTCTTACCGGTGGATCGAGCCCCGAACCGCTCTACCGCCTGCTTGCGCGCGAGCCCTGGCGCAGCCGGCTCTCCCTCGATCGCACGCATTGGTTCATGGGCGATGATCGCTTCGTGCCGCCGGACGATCGCCTGAGCAACATCGGCATGGCGCACCGCCTCTTTCTCGATCGTGTCGGCGCGCCCGAGGAGCACATCCATTCGATCCCGACCGATTGCGCGAGCCCGGATGCCGCGGCATGCCGCTATGAGAGTGAGCTCAAGCGCTTCTATGGAAGCGACCGGCTCGATCCCGCACGCCCGTTGTTCGCCATCGTGCTCATGGGCCTTGCTTCGGATGGGCATACCGCCTCGCTGTTCCCGCACGCGCCCGCGCTCACGGAGCGGGGGCGTTGGGTGGTGGGAGTCGATCAGGCAGGACTTGCCCCGTTCGTGCCGCGCGTGACACTCACATTTCCGGCGCTCGCATCCACCCACGAGATGTTGTTCCTGGTGAACGGGCAGGAGAAGCGCGAGGTCGTTTCGCGCGTGCTTGGTGGCGAGGATCTGCCCGCCGCCCGCGCGCGATCCGATGGCGACCTGGTGTGGCTGATCGAGACCGCGGCGGCGCCCGCGCAGCTCCAGGCCGGCTGACATGCCAGCGCATGAGCCATCGGTCGTGGTCGTCATGGGGGTATCGGGCTGCGGCAAGAGCACCGTCGCCTCCTTGCTCGCGCAGCGCATGCATTGGATCTACGAGGATGCCGACTGGTTCCATCCCCGGTCCAACATCGAGAAGATGCACAGTGGCCTGCCGCTGACGGACAATGACCGCTGGCCGTGGCTCAACGCCATCGCCGCCTGGATCGATGCGACGCGTCACATCGGCAATCATGGCGTGATCGCCTGCTCGGCGCTCAAGCGCGCCTATCGCGACATTTTGATCGGCGAGCGGCGCGACGTGCAGCTTGTGTTCCTCAAGGGGGATCGCGAGCTGATCGCGCGGCGGCTCGCCGCCCGCGATGGCCATTTCATGCCGTCCTCTCTGCTTGAAAGCCAATTCAAGGCGCTTGAGGAACCACAGGAGGACGAGCATCCGATTGTGGCCTCGATTGTTCCGCACCCGCGCCAGATCGTGGAGCAGATCGCAAAAGAGTGCACGGGTAATTGCGCGGGGAACCGTAGCCCGGATTGAGCCCCGTCATTGTCGCGCGCGGCACGCCCGAATGGGTGAAATCCGGGGCTATCTCTCCCCGGATGTCGCAGCGCTCCATCCGGGCTACGAAGCTCACTACCTTGCGTCGATTTAATGCCTCGTTCAGGCGGTCGTAATTCGCGCCCTCCATGTCTCGCAAGAGGCCGCCTCGGCCTCACGTCCATGCATGGAGATGAACAACATGAATCAAAATCGACAACCATCCCCAAAACGCAGGTTCCTTCGCGCGCGTCGATTGACGCTGCTTGGAACCACTGCGGCATTGGGCATCGCGCTTCTCGCCGCCGGACCTGTCAGCCATGTGAATCTTCCGCTCAGCGCGCCGGCAGTCGCGGCCGAAGCTGCGGTGCAGCCAGCAGGCTTTGCCGATCTCGTTGCCAGGGTGAAACCGGCCGTCATCTCGGTTCGCGTGAAGCTCAGCGAGCCTGCCAGCGGGCTCTCGCAGAATGCACTGCCCTTCCCGCCCGGCTCGCCCATGGAAAAATTCTTCCGCCAGTTCGGGCTCCCCGGCAATGGCAATGGCGGCAAGCCGCAGATTGTCACCGGCGAAGGCTCGGGCTTCTTCATCTCGTCCGACGGCTATGCGGTGACCAATTTCCACGTCGTTGACCATTCCACATCGGTCAAGGTGACGACCGACGACGGCAAGACCTACGACGCCAAGGTGATCGGCACCGACGAGAAGACCGATCTGGCGCTGATCAAGATCGATGGCAACAATTTCCCCTATGTAAAATTCGCCGATCACGAGCCGCGCATCGGCGACTGGGTGGTCGCCGTCGGCAATCCGTTCGGGCTGGGCGGCACGGTGACGGCAGGAATCGTCTCCGCGCGCGGGCGCGACATCGGCGCGGGCCCCTATGACGATTTCATCCAGATCGATGCGCCAATCAACAAGGGCAATTCCGGCGGGCCGGCATTCGACATCGAGGGCAATGTGATCGGCGTGAACACCGCGATCTTCTCGCCCTCGGGCGGCTCGGTCGGCATCGGCTTCGATATCCCCGCCGATACCGCGAAATCGGTGGTGGCCCAGCTCAAGCAGAACGGTCATGTCACCCGCGGATGGATGGGCGTGCAGATTCAGCCCGTGACTGCCGACATCGCCGACAGCCTCGGCATGAAGAATGCCGAAGGTGCGCTTGTAGCCGAGCCGCAAGCGGACAGCCCCGCGGCCAAGGCGGGCGTCAAGGCAGGCGATGTCATCACCAGCGTCGACGGCGCCGCGGTCAAGGACGCCCATGCGCTCGCACGAAAGATCAGCGCAATGCCGCCCGGCACCTCGGTGAACCTCGGCATTCTGCGCAACGGCAAGCAGGAGAGCATGAAGCTCACGCTCGGCGAGTTGCCTGAGCAGCGCCAGGCACAAGCGGCCAACGGCCAGGGTCCAAACGATGTTCCCCATCTCGGGCTCTCGCTTGCACCGGCGGGCGAGGTGGCGGGAGCGGTGGGTCCCGGCGTGGTCGTCACGGGCGTCGAACCCGGCGGTCCGGCGGCGGAGCATGGCTTCAAGACCGGCGACGTCATTCTCGACGTCGGCGGGAAGGCTGTGTCCAAGCCCGCCGAGGTCCGTGACACGCTCCTGGAGCTGCGCAAGGAGGGCAAGCACAGCGTGCTCATGCGGGTGAAATCCGCGCAGGCGACCCGCTTCGTTGCGGTACCGATCGGGTGATTGCGCCCCGGTCTCAAAGCCGTAGCATCGTAGCCTGGATTGAGCAGACCGGTCCGCGCGAAACGCGCTCCAACAGCGACATCCGGGGACCATCCCCGGATGTGGCTACGCTCCATCCGGGCTACGAATAACCGCAATCACCGTGGCGGCGGAGCCGTCCGCTGCACGACCGGGCGCCTCGCCGGCGCTGCCGCCGGTTTGGCGGGGGCAGCCGCGGCAGCCGGTGGCTCGGGCGGCGCAGCGGCCGCCACGACCGGATTTTTGCAGTCAGTCAGCCACACATCGTAGATCGGGTGCTCGACCGCGTGCAGCCCCGGGCTAGCCGCGAACATCCAGCCGGTAAAGATGCGCTTGACCTCTCCTTGCAGCGTCACCTCGTCGACCTCGACGAAGGCGTCCGTGTTGGGGGTCTCCGTGGGCGGCCGCGTGTAGCAGGCGCGGGGCGTCACCTGGAGTGCGCCGAACTGCACGGTCTCGCCAATGGCGGCATCGAAGTTGATGATGCGTCCCGTGATCTTGTCGAGGCCCGAGAACAGCGTGCCTTTGTTCTCGATCTTCTGCGGCGGCGGCGGCTCCGCCATGACCTGGTCTCCCGGCTGCGGCGACGCGTCGGCCGGCAGCGGCGCGCCGCGCGGCGGGCGCTGGCCGGGCGCATAGGGATCAAGTGCGGCGCTGCCGGGTGGTGGTGGCAGCGATTCGGATTCTACGCCGCCCGGCGGGGGCGCCCGGCTGGCGGGCCCTGGATATGACTGGCCGGGATAGCGCGCATCGTCGGGGTAGCCCTGCTGCGGTGCCGGCTGTCGAGGTACCGGTGCTGGCGGACGACCGAACAGCGCCTCGAACGGATTGAAGAACTGCGCTGCTACCGGAGCGCCGCTCAGCATCGTCGCTGCGCTCGCCAGCGCAGCGGCGACAGGCAGCGAGCAACGCAATCCGCGCATCGGTCAGGTCCGGTTTTCCATGTCGAAGCGCGCCGGCGCGCCCCGCCCCTTCTGGCTCTCCCGGTTAATACCGCGAATGCGGCAAGCACAGGGCGCCCGATACCCTTGAGGTGACGATTGTAGTCTCAATTTGGTACAACCGAGGCGGGAATATCCCTCACCGCTCCGGCGACCACGCCTTGTAGTCTCCGGTCGCCTTCGGCCGCCGGCCCTGCGCAAGAATGGAGCCGGTGGGACGATGCGCGAAGGGCGTGCCGGTGAGGTTGGGCCGGTGCGGCTTCCACCAGGGGCGCGGCGTCACCTTGTCCTGCGTCGGGGGCACATCAACCGTGTGATGCAGCCAGCCGTGCCAGGACGGCGGAACGGTCGAGGCTTCGGCGACGCCATTGTAGATCACCCAGCGACGCTCAAAGCCGAGCGAGGGATCGATCCTGCCGCCGCGGGTGCGGAAATAGCGGTTGCCGAACTCGTCCTCACCCACGAGCTCGCCATGCTTCCAGGTCCAGAACTGGGTGCCGAAGGTCTGGCTGTTCCACCAGGTGAAGAAGCGCAGCAGAAACGCCTTCATGCGCACATGCCCTCGCCACGTTGCGAGGGGTGATGCCATCGCGGGCGTACGGAGTCTATAGTCGCAAGTATTTACAGCTCCGAAGCAGGCCCGGAGGCAAGGCATCGGGCGTCAACACGCGCCCCGCGCGCTCGCCCCGCCCTACCGGCCCAACGCACGAACGGGAGGACAACATGAATTCATTGCGCACCGGGCTTGCCGCATTGGGCGGGGTTGCGCTCGCGACTGCACTCGTCGAGAGCGCACTGGCGCAGGCTCCGCTGCCGCAGCCGAGTGCGGCCCATCCATGGATTCAGGGTGCGCCGTTCCCCGACCCGTCGGAGGAGGTGCTCGGCGCGACCGCGGCCGGCAAGCTCTACGTGTTTGCCGGTCTCGCGCCGGGCTGGAAACCCAAGGCGATGGTCGTGGAATACGATCCGGCTTCCAATGCGTGGACGAAAAAGAAGCCGATGCAGCTTCCCTCCCATCACGTCGCGCTGGCGAGCCTCAACGACAAGATCTACGCGTTCGGCGGCTTCGCCTATCCCGGATCGGGCCCGCCCGGCTGGACGCCGGTGAACAACGTCTTCGAGTACGATCCGGCAGCGGATGCGTGGAAGGAACTTGCCCCGATGCCGACCAAGCGCGGGGCGGCGTCAGCGGTCGTGGCAAACGGCAAGATCTACGTGACCGGCGGGGTCAACTCGCTGCCCGGCGTGACCGAGAACGGCGTCCATCCCACGCGGGCGCAGAACGTCGTGGCGACGGTCGAGGAATACGATCCCGCGAGCAACAGCTGGAAGTCGCTGCGGCCCATGCTGGTTGCGCGCAATCATCATCTCGCGCTGGGCGCCGACGGCAGGGTCTATGTCATCGGCGGGCGCATCGGCTCAGGCTTCATCTCCAGCGGCAGCAACAATATCGATCTGGTCGAGATGTACGATCCGGCAACCGACATGTGGACGCCGCGTACCCGCATGCCGACTGCGCGCAGCGCGATTGCCGGGGGCCTCTACAACGGCACGCAGCTCCTGGTCGCCGGCGGCGAAGGGCAGGACGCGCGCTTCCTCGCAGCATTCAAGGCGGTGGAAGCCTATGACACGAAGCTCAACCAGTGGCAGAGTCTCCCATCCATGCCGCATCCGCGCCATGGCCTCGCAGCCGGCATCATCGGCAACCGCCTCTATACCGTGAGCGGCGACGGGCAGTCCGCCGGCAACGGCATCGAGCATTCTGCCGTCGCCTTCAACGAGATTTTGCAGCTCGACCTCGTGTTGAAGTAGGGGCGAGGCCTGCCTCGCCCCTACGCAAACTGCTGAGTCGGGTGAGGAAGCCGACACAAATTGCGTTCGGAGAGCAGGAATCACGTCCGAGACGGACGCGCCAGCCCAACGCCGCAATACGGCACCCCTTCTCGGACGTAAGATTTTTATGCCTTCGACAGCTTTCCATGACAGAGCCGTGACATGGCTGTGGACGAAAGCCTTTCAAATCCGGCCGCGTTATCCGATACTTGGGCGGACACGGGTGAGTCTCTCCCCGATTTTCACCGACTCCCACCACATTTAGAGTTCCTTCACAGCTGCCATACTAGTTCTTGACTTTCGACAGCGTGGCGTCCTAGCTTGGGCTGGTTCGGCGCGAGTGGTTCGAAGTCCCGCCGGGCGCTCTCCTGAAAGGGTCTGCGTAACCGCTCCGGGCGCCGCAACGGCACCGGACCGCGGCTTGCGTCCTCCTCGCCAGGAGGAAGGCGCGAGAAGGTTGGTACCAAAAAGCGGTGGCCGGGCGTCGGGCGTGAAGGCCGGCCGCGACAAGGCGTCAAACAGCTATCGACGAGCCAATCCGTACGCGGCCGGGGGCCAGGGCTGCGTCGCGGGCAGCATCGCGGCGACCTCCTTATATCGAGGGGGCATTCGCGCACGGGTCGCCGCGCCAACGGTGAAGAGGCAAAGATGCGGATAGAGCGGCGCTACACCAAGGAAGGACAATCGCCCTACGCGGGCATCGAGTTCCGGCTGACCGCAAGCGAGATTCGCAATCCCGACGGCTCGGTGGTGTTCCGCGCCGAGAACGTCGAGGTGCCGAGCGCCTGGTCGCAGGTCGCCGCCGACGTGCTGGCACAGAAATATTTCCGCAAGGCGGGCGTGCCGGCGCGGCTCAAGAAGGTCGAGGAGGAGACTGTCCCTTCGTGGCTGTGGCGCTCGACCGCCGACGAGACGGCGCTTGCAGCGTTGCCGGAGAAGGAGCGCCTTACCTCCGAGCGTTCGGCGAGGGAGGTGTTCGAGCGGCTTGCCGGCACCTGGACCTACTGGGGATGGAAGGGCGGCTATTTCGATTCAGAAGCCGATGCGCGCGCATATCGCGACGAGCTCGTCTACATGCTCGCGATGCAGATGGCGGCGCCGAACTCGCCGCAATGGTTCAACACCGGCCTCTATTGGGCTTACGGCATCGACGGCCCCAGCCAGGGCCATTTCTATGTCGACTTCAAGACCGGCAAGCTCACGCGCTCGAAGTCCGCCTATGAGCATCCGCAGCCGCACGCGTGCTTCATCCAGTCGATCGCCGACGATCTGGTGAACGACGGCGGCATCATGGACCTGTGGGTGCGCGAGGCGCGCCTGTTCAAGTACGGCTCTGGCACCGGATCGAACTTCTCGCGCCTGCGCGGCGAAGGGGAGCGGCTCGCGGGCGGCGGGAAATCCTCAGGGCTGATGAGCTTCCTCAAGATCGGCGACCGCGCGGCTGGCGCCATCAAGTCGGGCGGCACGACACGGCGCGCGGCCAAGATGGTGATCGTCGATACCGATCATCCCGACATCGAGCAGTTCATCGACTGGAAGGTGATCGAGGAGCAGAAGGTCGCTTCCCTCGTCACCGGCTCGAAGATCAATCAGAAGCGCCTCAAAGCGATCATGAAAGCCTGCGTCCTGTGCGAGGGATCGGGTGATGACTGCTTCGATCCTGACAAGAACCCGGTGCTTCGCCGCGAGATCAGGGCGGCGCGCAAGGACCATGTGCCCGACAACTACATCAAGCGCGTGATCCAGTTCGCCAAGCAGGGCTACAAGGATATCGAGTTTCCAGTCTATGACACCGACTGGGATTCAGAGGCGTATCTCACCGTCTCGGGCCAGAACTCCAACAACTCGGTGCGCGTCACCGACGAGTTCCTCAAGGCGGTAGAGGCCGACAGCGACTGGGACCTCACCTGGCGCACGCGGCCCGGCAAGATCGCAAAGACAGTGAAGGCGCGCGAGCTATGGGAGAAGATCGGCCATGCCGCCTGGGCCTGCGCCGATCCTGGCCTGCAGTTTCACACCACCATCAACGACTGGCACACCTGCCCGGCGGCAGGGCCGATTCGCGCCTCCAATCCCTGCTCCGAATACATGTTCCTCGACGATACGGCCTGCAATCTCGCGTCGATGAACCTCCTGGCGTTCCGAGCCCCCGCCCTACCCTCCTCCGCAAGCGGGGGAGGAGTTTCAGCGAGCGTCTTCCCTGCAAGCGGGGGAGAAATTGCGGGGCGAGCCGTGTCTGCAAACACGGAACGAAACCCGGAGCGGACGACGGAGCAATTCGACCTCGAAGGCTATGAGCATGCAGTGCGGCTGTGGACCATCGTGCTCGAAATCTCGGTGCTGATGGCGCAGTTCCCCTCGCGCGAGATCGCGCAGTTTTCCTACGAGTTCCGCACTCTCGGCCTCGGTTACGCCAATCTCGGCGGCCTCTTGATGTCGTCGGGAATTCCCTACGATTCGGATGCAGGGCGACAGATCGCAGGCGCGCTCACCGCGATTCTCACCGGCGTGAGCTATGCCACCTCGGCCGAGATTGCGCAGGAGCTTGGCGCCTTCCCCGGCTACAGGAAGAACCGCGAGCACATGCTGCGCGTCATCCGCAACCATCGCCGCGCTGCGCACGGCGAGCGCACGAGCTACGAGAAGGTGGCAACCCCGCCGGTCCCGCTCGATCACAAGGCCTGTCCGGATGCCCGCATGGTGGTGCACGCCAAGCGCGCCTGGGACCGTGCACTGTCGCTTGGCGAGGAGCAGGGCTACCGCAACGCGCAGGTCTCGGTGATCGCGCCGACCGGCACCATCGGCCTGGTGATGGACTGCGACACCACCGGCATCGAGCCCGATTTCGCGCTGGTGAAGTTCAAGAAGCTCGCCGGCGGCGGCTATTTCAAGATCATCAACCGCGCGGTGCCGCAGGCGCTGCGGGTGCTGGGATACTCGCCGGAAGAGATCGCCGACATCGAGATCTATGCGCTCGGCCATCGCAGCCTCGCCGAGGCGCCGGCGGTCAATCACACAACGCTGGCCCAGAAGGGGTTCACCCCTGACGCGATCGAGAAGATCGAGAAGGCGCTGCCGACCGCCTTCGACATCAAGTTCGCATTCAACAAATGGACGCTGGGCGAGGAGTTCGTGGCCACGCTCGGCATTGCGCCCGAGAAGCTTGCCGATCCCCGGCTTGATCTTCTCTCCGCACTCGGCTTCAGCCGGCGCGAGATCGACGCCGCCAACGTGCATGTCTGCGGCGCCATGACGGTCGAAGGCGCCCCGCACCTCAAGGCCGAGCACTACCCGGTGTTCGATTGCGCCAATCCCTGCGGGCGCAACGGCCGGCGCTATCTCTCGGTCGAGAGCCACATCCGCATGATGGCGGCAGCGCAGCCGTTCATTACGGGGGCGATTTCGAAAACCATCAACATGCCCAACGATGCGACCGTCGCCGACTGCAAGGCGGCGTATCTCCTCTCCTGGAAGCTCGCGCTCAAAGCCAATGCGCTCTACCGCGACGGCTCGAAACTGTCGCAGCCGCTCGCCTCCCAGCTCATCGCCGACGACGAGGAGGACGACAACCTGATCGAAGCCTTCATCGAGAAGCCGACGGCGGCGCGCGCGAGCGCACTGGCCGAGCGGGTGGTCGAGAAGGTGGTCGAGCGCATCGTGGTGATGCGCGAGCGCGAGCGCATGCCGGACCGGCGCAAGGGCTATACCCAGAAGGCGGTGGTGGGCGGCCACAAGGTGTACCTGCGCACCGGCGAGTATGATGACGGTCGCCTGGGCGAGATCTTCATCGACATGCACAAGGAGGGCGCGGCACTGCGGTCGCTGCTCAACAATTTCGCCATCGCCGTGTCGCTCGGCCTGCAGTACGGTGTGCCGCTCGAGGAATATGTCGACGCCTTCACCTTCACCCGCTTCGAGCCCTCGGGTCCGGTGCAGGGCAACGACTCGATCAAATATGCAACCTCGATTCTCGATTACGTCTTCCGCGAGCTCGCGGTGAGCTACCTCGAGCGCTTCGACCTCGCCCATGTGGAGCCGACCGAAGGCGGCTTCGACGCGCTCGGCAAGGGCGTGGTGGAAGGCAAGCCCTCCCCTTCGGCGACCAAATACGTCTCGCGCGGGCTCACGCGCTCGCGCACCGACAAGCTCTCGGTCCTCTCAGGAGGTGCGGCGGAGGGGGTGCCATCGCGGGCATCCCCGGCGGAACCCGGGGCCGCCCGCGCTGCGCCGCCATCGGGCAAGGTGACCTCGTTTGCGCCGCGCGAGGCGCGCGCGGAGATCGCCGGCACCGCGGCGCTCAAGGCCGAGGCCGAGCAGAGGCTCTCGCCGGCCGAGCAGCTGGAGAGGGAGCCGCTGCCCCCGGCGCGCAGCGAGGAGCGCGCCGTGGCACGCGCGCTCGCCGCCGGCAAGCGCGCCGAGGCGAAAGCGCGCGGCTACGAAGGCGAAGCCTGCGGCGAATGCGGCAACTTCACGCTGGTGCGCAACGGCACCTGCCTCAAATGCGACACTTGCGGCGGCACGACCGGGTGCAGCTGAGCGCGTAGCGTAGCCCGGATCGAGCCAATTGGTCTGCGCGCAGCGCGCAGCAATGCGAAATCCGGGAGGCGTGAGCCAATCCAGACCGGATTTCGTTTCACTCAATCCGGGCTCCGGGGCTAAGCGCGTAAGTGCCGCCCGACGCGGGGCGAGTCGCAATCCGGGGTACAGGCGGTCGATCGGAGAAATGGCATGAACATTTCTGCGATGTCGGTGACCTTCGATCAGCACAACATGTGGGTCGAGCTCAGCGACGGGCGCACGCTGGGCGTGCCGCTTACGTTTTTTCCTCGCCTGCTGCAGGCCACCCCCGCCCAACGCAGCCGCGTGGAGCTCAACCGCCTGGGCCTGCATTGGGACGAGATCCACGAGGACATCTCGGTCGCCGATCTGCTGGCGACGGACGTGACATGAGCAAACAGTTTAGCATCGCCGCGGCGTCTTGGCGCCGCACTGAAAGCCAATGCCGCTATGCCACAGGTCGGCGCCGCCATCACGCATGAGCTCCCGCAAGCACGTCGCCCCATCTATATGGACTAGCAGCTGATACGACTGTACGATCTGACACGCGCTGCAGGGCGGAATGATCGGTAAGCACCGGCTCGCGCCGGACGACCATCGCCGGCCTTCCTCCTCGTTGTCGGGTGCCGTTCAATGATCCTTGCGACCGCACCATGACCGCAAGTGCCGGCTATGCGCTTGCACGCGTACGCAAGCTCTCGTTGGGCGTAAGACCGACCCCCCGGCTGAAAAAGCCGGCGGAGATCGTCTACGGTGTTGATGATGTCCCACCCCTGCTCGTAACCGTTCTTGGCGGTCTGCAGCACGTCGGACTGGTCACCATCTTTCTCATCTACCCGCTGCTCGTCGTGAAGGAGATCGGCAGCTCGACTGCTTTGTCTGCAAACATCCTCAGCCTTGCCTTGATCGCGCTCGGCGTCGCTACCGTGCTGCAAGGCTTGCCGAAGGGACCCGTCGGCAGCGGCTTTCTCTGCCCTGCCAATCACACGGCGGTCTACCTGGCGCCCTCACTCGCGGCCGTGAAAGCCGGCGGCCTGCCTTTGCTTTTCGGGATGACGTTTCTTTCTGGAGTGATCGAGTGCGGTCTCTCCCCGAGCCTGCGTCGCCTTCGGGCAGTGATGCCGCCGGAGCTGAGCGGGCTCGTGATCTTCTTCGTCGGAATTACGGTCGCATCGGCAGGATTTCGCTACGTGACCGGGATCGGCTCTGCCAGGCCGCTCGAACGACTGGACCTGATTGTTGCGGGTATAACACTGGGTCTGACGGCGGCACTGAGCGTCTGGGCCAAGGGCAATGCGCGTCTGTTCTGCGCCCTGATCGGCATGGCGCTCGGATATCTGACGGCATTTTTGGCCGGCACACTGACCTCAAGGCAGCTTGCCGATCTTGCCGGGCTGCCGATGGTGTCGTTTCCGACATTCGATCACGTTTCCTGGGCGCTGTCGCTCGACATGACTCCCCCGTTCGTGATCGCGGCGGTGGCCGCCACTCTCAAGGCCATCGGCGTGGTCACGGTATGCCAGCGCATCAATGATGCCGGCTGGGTGCGCCCCGACATGGCCTCGCTCAGCCGCGGCGTTCTCGCCGACGGGCTCGGCACCGCGTTCTCGGGGCTCATCGGCTCGGTCGGGCTCAACACCTCGACCCCCTGCACGGGCCTCTCCGCGGCAACCGGCCTCACCAGCCGCCGTGTTGGCTACGCGGCCGGAGGCATCCTTATCGCGCTGGGATTCCTGCCGATGCTCAACGGGCTGTTTGCGATCATGCCCCGGCCTGTGATGGGCGCCTCGCTGCTGTTCGCAGCCTGCTTCATCCTGATCAATGGGCTGCAGACAATCACTTCACGCATGCTCGATGCCCGCCGCACGCTGGTCATCGGTCTTGCGATGTCGACCGGGCTCGCGGTCGAGTTCTTCCCCGACCTCGTTCGTGACATGCCCGTCGCCGTCCAGCCGATCATGACCTCGTCGCTGGTGGTCGGCACCATCACCGCCTTGCTGCTGAACCTGTTGTTCCGGCTGGGACAGCGGGTGCGCGCAAGCCTCATCGTCGAGCCGGCCTCGCCCGACGCGCTGACCAAGGTGGCAGAGTTCTTCGATGCGCGCGGGCGCTCCTGGGGTGCCCGCCGCGATGTGATCGAAAGGGCCTCGTTCGGGGTCAGCCAGGCGATCGAAACCATCCACGACATTTGCGGGCCGCTGGCAGCGGTGCGAATCGATGCTCGCTTTGATGAGTTCAATCTCGATGTAACCATCAGCTATCAGGGCGACCTGATCGAGCTCCCCGAGCGCCGTCCCTCGGACAAGGAAATTATTGAGAGCCCTTCCGGTCACAATCGGCTGGCCGGCTTCATGCTGCGGCGCAATGCCGACCGGGTGACGGTTTCGCGCAACGGAAGGGAGTCCGTTGTGCATTTCCACTTCGATCACTGATTGGCGGTCAGGGGCGGCGGGCGCTGTTTCTCGCCAGCACGGAATTGATCTTGCCCAGCAGCCGATCGAAATCGACCGGCTTGGTGTCGAACTCGTCGCAGCCGGCCGCAAGCGCCTTCTCGCGCGAGCCGGACATTGCATGCGCGGTCAATGCGATGATCGGGATGTGGCGCGTCTGTGGATTGCTCTTGAGCTGTCGCGACGCTTCCCAGCCATCCACCACCGGCAAATCAAGATCCATGAGAATGACGTCGGGTTTCTCGGCAATCGCTTTGGCGCAGCCGGCAGCCCCATCCTCCGCCACCAGCATCTCGAAACCCTCGACC
>Ga0306924_10001565_pt1 | contig 21058 bp, 12 predicted proteins | sample sta12Can44000111_FD_203756 | JGI IMG/M metagenome (GOLD analysis project Ga0306924, IMG submission 203756) | Lab enrichment of tropical soil microbial communities from Luquillo Experimental Forest, Puerto Rico - statanox.12C.anox.44.000.111 (v2)... | ecosystem: Environmental > Terrestrial >...
CATGTCGTGGGTGGTTAATGGACTTGCCTTTCCCCCCATGAGACCTTCGTGGTGCTCGACGTGTGGCCCCGTCGGGTTGCTGACGTACCAGTTGTGGTCGGCGAAGACCCACAGGTCGAGCCCATATTGGCAAAGGTGATCCGCTACCTTCTGCGCATCGGGGGGGCGCATCGGTTGCTGACGTAAAAGGCTGTCATCGGGAGCGACGATTAATGCCCCATTGAAGCAGGCGACCGGCTCCGCCACCTGCAAGTCGTGGATCAGCTGTTGTGTCAGACGGGGAGGACGGGCGCTGGCGATCGTGAATTGTATCCCGGCCTGGCGAAGCCGGGCCACCGCGGCCGGCGCGCCCGGTGTGAGATTCTTTTGCGGATCGAGCAGCGTGCCATCCACGTCCGAGATCACCAGGGCAATGGTTTTGTTGCCAGGCGGAGCGTTCATCAGAGTCTCCACCCATCCTTGTCCTCCAGCGGTCGCCAGCGGTGGCGATCGTACTGGATGAGTTCATCGGCCTCGGGCGGCCCCTCGCTGCCGGCGGCGTAGTTGGCAAACCTTGGTGGCGGCAGCTGTGCCCACGCTTCTTCGATGGGCGTAATAATACGCCACTCGGATTCGACTTCGTCACGCCGCGTAAACAGCGTTGCATCGCCGCGCATTGCGTCGAGGAGCAGCGTTTCATAAGCCACCGGCGTCGCAGCGCCGAACGTATCCCGATAGGAGAAGTCCATGGTCACAATGCTGGCACGCATGTGCTGCCCTGGCGTCTTGGCACCGAACGTGAGCGAAATACCTTCATTCGGCTGGATGCGCAGCGCCACAACGTTGTGATGCACATCCTCTGGCCGTTGCGAAAACAGCGCCTGCGGCGTTCGTTTGAAATGGACAGCGACCTCGGTCAGCGGCCGTGAGAGCCGTTTTCCCGCCCGGACATAGAACGGAACCCCGGCCCAACGCCAGTTGTTGACGTGAAACTCAACAGCGACATACGTCTCCGTGTTGGAGTTGGGATTGACTCCTTCCTCCTGCCGGTATCCCTGAACAGGCTCGCCGTCGATCGTGCCGGGACCGTACTGGCCGCGGATAGTGCGTGCGGCTACCTGGTCCTTCGTCATGGGATGAATCGAACGCAGCACCTGTACCTTCTGCTCACGCACCGCGTCAGAATCGAGAGCGATGGGCGGCTCCATGGCGGTGAGGGTCAGCAACTGCAGCATGTGGTTAGCGACCATGTCGCGAAGCGCGCCGGTCTCCTCGTAGAACGCGGCGCGGTTTTCCACACCTAATGTCTCCGCAGCCGTAATCTCGATGTAGTCGATATAGTTGCGGTTCCAGACCGGCTCGAACATCGAGTTGCCAAAGCGGAACATGATGATGTTCTGCACCGTTTCTTTGCCGAGATAGTGATCGATGCGATAGACCGAGGGCTCGTCGAAGACCTGCGCGACCTTCTCGTTCAGTTCGTGCGCCGTCCGAAGATCGCGGCCAAAGGGCTTCTCCAGGACGATTCGCGTCCAACCCTCGCCATTCTGGGCAAGGCCGTCGGCGCCAAGTCCTTCCACAATCGGGGGAGCGAGGGAAGCGGGCGTGGAAACGTAGAACAGCACGTTCTTGCTGGCTCCCTGTTTCTGAAGCGCTTCGATTTTTGCTTTCAGATCTTTGTAAAACTCCGGCTGGTTGGCGTCACCGATGAGATAGTGCAGTCTCCGCTCGAAGTCCTGCCACCCTTCCTCGCTGAAGTTGCGTGCGTCCTTGGACTTTTCCGCCCATTCACGCAGTTGCCTGCGATAGTCGTCATCCGTGAGCCTGGTGCGTCCAATGCCGAGCACCTGGAAATCACGAGTCGTACAGCCCACGCAAGCCAGGTCATACAGCGCCGGGATCAGCTTGCGGCGAGTGAGATCGCCCGTCCCTCCAAAAATGACGACCAGGCAGGAGTCGGCCTTTGGCAGCAATGGTTGGCTGATTTTTTGTGGTGCCGGTCGAACGAGTGTCGTCATGGCTGCTTCTCCGGGATGAGACCATTACGGTCGCGCTGTTCTGTGGCTAAGGGATGACTCAGTTGCTAAAGGGTTACTTGGCGGCGACTTCGGCGGGTTGTGCTACCGCTGTCTTCACCAGGGACAGAAGACGTCGCAACCCTTTTTCCACGTCGCGTCCCAGATCCACGCGAATGGCTCGACGATGCCGATTTGTCAGCGACTCAAAATCGCCCATAGCCTGGACCTGCTTAAATACGCCGAAGGTGAACTTTTCCACCGGAATCTCAATGTCATTGATGTCGTCCGACGTGATCTGCAGGAACACCCCGTTGTCCGGACCGCCCTTGTGCAGCTGGCCGGTTGAGTGCAGGAATCGCGGACCATAGCCGCTGGTGGTGGCAACCCGCTTTTCGTCCCGGACAGCCGCGCGAATCTGTTGCAGCAGGGAATCGTAGTTTTGCAGCTCCTCGATGTACTGGGTGAGCGCAAAGTAGTCGCCGGGCTTGACCCGTTCAAGGTGGGTACGAACGATTTCCAGCAGGGAAGATCCGCCCCGGCGAAGCACGTCGCGAGTTTCGGCATCGCCATAGACCCGCAGCGACTCTTCCGCACAGATCAGGTTCTGCTGCTTCAGCGTGCCATTTTGAGCGTACTCGCCCAACAGGCGCTTGGTATTGTCCTTCGATTCCTGGACATTGGGCTGATCGAAGGGATTGATGCCGAGCAGCGCGCCTGCGACCGCCGTGGCAAACTCCCAGAGGAAAAACTCCTCGCCCAGGTCAAGCGGATCGTAGAGCGTGTGCCGTAGCACGGGATGTCCTGCGGCTTCCAGTGCCGCCAGCTTGGCTTCTACAGCGTCGGCTTTCAGGTTCTGCGTGTGGATGTAGACAAACACGCGATCGGAGCCGTACACATCCGGCGAGGCCAAGGGCTCCCCGGCGATCGGTACGATGCCTTTGCCTTCCTTGCCGGTACTTTCTGCGATGAGTTGTTCGATCCACAGACCAAGAGAATCAAGTGGCGGAGGCGTAACCAGGGTCAGCTTGTCGCGTCCATTGCGTGCCAGCGTACCCAGAGCCACGCCCAGGCGCGCCGCGGGATTCTCTCGGATCGTGACTGAGCCCGAGCACGCCTTCATCGCCTGGAGGGCGTGGTCGAGCAGGACGTTGACCTCACCGCCCATCACGGCGAACGGAACCAGGCCGAAATAGGAAAGCGCGGAGTAGCGGCCTCCGATGTCGGGCAGGTTGAGAAAGACCTTGCGGAAGTGGTCGCGTACCGCGTCCTTGGTCAGCTGGGTTCCCGCATCGGTAATGGCGACGAAATTCTCACCGGCGGAATCGCCTTTCACTCGTTTGACGCGATCATGGAAATAGCGATGAAAGATACGCGGTTCGGTTGTGTCGCCCGACTTCGAGGCGACGAGGAAAAGGGTTTTGCCAACGTTGAGCTTCTGTTCGAGATGCCGCACCGCGGCCGGCACCGTGGAGTCGAGAACACAAAGTTGCGGAAAGCCGTTCTTCCAGCCGAAGGTGCGCGCGAAGACCTCCGGGCAAAGGCTCGAGCCACCCATGCCCAGCACGACGGCATGTTCGAAGCCGGTCTCGCGGATCTCGTTCGCGAACTTGATCAACTCATCCACATGGGGTTGCATGACCTGGGGAAGGTTGAGCCAGCCTAGCGAGTTGACAATGACCGCTTCATGCTCCGGGTCCTCTTTCCACAGTTTCGGATCCTTCTTCCACATCCGGGTCGTCAGTCTCTGCCGGTTGAGCTGCTCGAGCGCTGCCTGGAAGTCACCTTCGTAATGGCCAAGCGACGTGCTATGCCGCGCCAGGATCTGGCGCGTCACTTCAACCCGGCGTGCCTCGATTACATCGAGCAACTCTGCGAATGAGTCAGAGAATGACTTGACACCATCTTCGGTCAGCTTGTCGGTAACTGCCTTCATGTCGACGCCGGCGTCATGCAATTCGTCGAAAATGCGATGCGCCTCGGCGAGACCGTCCTCAAGCGTAGGTTTGACTGTGCCATGGTCGCGAAATGCCTCAAACGTCGCCGGCGGCATGGTATCGACTGTATCGGGTCCGATCAGCGCATCCGCGTACATCGTGTCGGGATAAGCCGGATCCTTGGTGCTGGTGGAAGCCCATAGCTGGCGCTGCACGTGTGCGCCTTTTTCGGCCAATTTAGCCCAGCGTTCGCCGGCGAAGATGCGCTTGAATGCTTCATAGGCGAGCTTCGCATTGGCAATGGCTGCCTTGCCGCGCAGGCCGGTGATGCGCTCCTTCCGGGTATCATCGTTTGCGCTCTCCGCTAGCTGGGCCAGTTGCTTGTCGACGGCGGTATCGATGCGACTCACGAAAAAGCTGGCAACGGACGCGATCCTGTCGATCGGCTGCCCGGCTTCTGCGCGCCGCTCCAGGCCCTTGATGTAGGCTTCAGCGACTTGTTCGTACCTGGCGACCGAGAAGATCAGGGTGACATTGATATTCAGCCCCGAGGCGATCGCGTCCTCGATGGCCGGTAATCCGGCTGGGGTCCCCGGGATTTTGATCATCACGTTCGGCCGGTTCAGACGCGCGAAGAGGGCCTTGGCTTCGGCGATGGTTGCCTTGGTGTTGTTCGCAAGCAAAGGAGACACTTCGAGACTTACAAAACCGTCGGCGCCGCCTGAAGAGTCATACATGCCGCGGAACACGTCGGCGGCGTTGCCAACGTCCTGTACCACCAGCCCCTCATAAATCTGGGAGACGCTGCTGCCTGAGTTGGCGAGTGACTGCAACTGGTCGGCATAATCCTGGCTGCCGCTGATGGCTTTTTGGAAGATGGTAGGGTTGGAGGTCATGCCGCGAAGGCCGTCCTCGGCGATCAGGCGTTTGAGCTCGCCTGTGGTTAACAGCGAACGCTCCATCTGGTCGTACCACACACTCTGGCCTAAGGAATGAAGCTGTACTAGAGGATTGCTGCTCATTACGCCACCTCGGGGGTTGAGAAAACTTCAATTTGATCGTCGCCCGCGCCTATCCTCATAACCCCATGTGCGATCACAGCGGGCCTGTCTTGCCTATTTTAGATGGGCTGCCGCAGACGGCGGAATGAATCCATTGCCTTCGTCGAATGCCTGCTAGGATCCCTTGACCCTCTCCATAGCTTCGCGCGCTTTGGCGACGACATTGTCAACCGTGAAGCCGAAGTGCAGCATCACGTCCTTGACCGGGGCAGATGCACCGAAATCCGATCGGCCTACGACCAACCCGTCCTGGCCTACATATTCCTTCCATCCCAAGCTGGTTCCTGCCTCCACCGCCACCCGGGCGCGCACGGCGCGCGGCAGCACCGAACTCTTGTACTCCGGGGATTGTTGCTCAAACAACTCCCAGCAGGGCATGGAGACCACGCGCGCCCTGATGCCCTCGGCAACGAGCGTTTCATAAGCCCCCACGCAGAGCTGCACCTCCGAGCCAGTCCCCATCAGGATGACATCGGGTGTTCCGCCCGCGTTCGCCATGACATATGCGCCCTTCGCCAAGCCAGCCGCCGAGGCATATTTTGTGCGGTCAAAGGTTGGCACGGCCTGGCGGGTGAGCGCTACCAACGACGGCTGCTTCTTCAACTGCATGACAACTCGCCAAGTCTCCGCCACCTCGTTGGCATCGGCCGGCCGAAACGTCATGAGCCGCGGCATGGCCCGTAGCGACATCAGATGCTCGATCGGCTGATGGGTAGGCCCATCCTCACCGAGCCCGATGGAATCGTGCGTGTAGATAAAGAACACAGGAACGTCCATCAGGGCTGCCAGCCGAATCGGGGGCCGCATGTAGTCGGTGAAGATAAAAAATGTCGCCGTGTAAGGACGCAGTCCCGACAACACCATTCCATTGGCGATCGAGCCCATGGTGTGCTCGCGAATGCCGAAATGGAAGTTGCGCCCGCCGTAGTTACCCCTTTCGAAATCGGTCTCACCGCTGATCAGGGTCTTGGTCGAGGGGAACAGGTCAGCCGCACCGCCCAGCAGCCACGGCACGTTCTTGGCCACAGCATTCAGCACCTTCGAATTCGACTCTCGTGTCGCCAGGCCCTTGGCATCCGCCGGGAACGTCGGAATGTCTTTGTCCCAGCCGTCAGGCAATTCGCTGGCCGCCACCTGCTGCCACTCCCTGGCCAGGTCCGGGACGTCCTTGGCCCACGACTGGTAGCGCTGATTCCAATCCCGCTCCCATTGGGCGCCTCGTTCAACCGCCTGGCCCATGTATTGCTTCACCTCATCGGGCACCAGGAAATGTGCATCCGGAGGCCAGCCGTAGACGATCTTCGTGAGACGAACTTCCTCTTCGCCGAGGGCTTCGCCATGCGCTTCCTTTGTGTCCTGCCGGTGTGGAGAACCCCAACCGATGTGGCTATCGACGATGATGAGCGACGGTCGTTCGGTCTCTTTCCGGGCGATGTTGATGGCTTGGTCCAGTGCGTCGAGATTATTTGCATCGCCGACGTGCTGCACGTTCCAGTGCCAGCCGAGAAAACGCGTTGCCACATCGTCACTAAACGCCAGCGAGGTGTTGCCCTCGATCGTGATGTGGTTGTTGTCGTAAAGCCAAATGAGGTTGGAAAGTCCCAGGTGTCCGGCCACGGAAGCCGCTTCGTTGCTTACGCCCTCCATGAGGTCGCCGTCGCTGCAGAACGTGTAGATGCGATAGTCGAACAGGTCGTGACCGTCGCGATTAAAGTGAGCAGCCAGCCAACGTTGTGCGATGGCAAAGCCTACCGAGTTGCCGCAACCTTGGCCGAGCGGGCCGGTCGTCGTTTCGACGCCGGGGGTGAGGCCATATTCAGGGTGGCCCGGCGTCTTTGATCCCCATTGACGGAAACGTTTGATCTCGTCGAGAGAGAGGTCAAAGCCGGTCAGGTACAGCAGCGAGTAGAGCAGCATCGAGGCATGGCCGTTTGAGAGGATGAAGCGGTCACGACCCGGCCAGTGCGGGTTGCGCGGGTTATAGCGCAGGTAGCGGTCCCACAACGTGAAGGCCAGCGGAGCCAGGGCCATGGGCGTGCCCGGGTGGCCGCTGTTGGCCTTCTGGACCGCATCCATGGAGAGAGTCCGAATCGTATTGATACAGAGCTGCTCCAGCTTGTGCTGAGCGGCCGTCTGCTTGCCTGCTGGCCTTTCGGGCTCCGCACCTGTTCTCGCTGTAACAAGGTTGACTGGCGTCTGAGCGTGCTTCTCTGCGGAAGTGTCGATGTGGCTACTCACCCATTGCCGCCTTTCTCATGTTCAAGACCGTTTGTGCTGGGGGCGCAACCTCAACCTGGTAATTCTTGTCCTGCCATTGTGTGTCCAGTGGCCAGTAAAAGGTAAACCGCACGGGCTCAGCCTGGGAGGACTTGACGTTGATATCCACGTACTCGATTCCCACGGACGTCGGTGTTGAACCGGAATCCTGTACGGTCGCCCAGCCATCGTCTGTCCAGTGCAGCACGAAGGGAGACGAGGCCACAATCCGCAGCAGCCCGCCCGCGGGAACCGATCGCACCTGGCGGTTCATCTTCCAGACTTCGATTACCCGACGCGGCTCATCGTTGCGATAACGTTCCGCGACCGGTCCAATCAGCTCAAAGACCCGTTTGTCAGCCACGGAGCGCAATAGTTTGACATACTCCGCGTGCGCCCACATCAAGGGAATTGCTGCCCCGGTCGCCCTGCCAAAGCACAAGTGCTTTGCCGGCAGGTCAGGCGCGTCCCAAATCTGCTCGGGGATCAAGCCAATGCCCGTGGCAAAATTTTCTACTGCTCGCAGATACGGGCTGATGTCCCGTCCACAAGCCGCCTCGTAAGTCGCGCGCTCCAGCGTCAGCAACGGCCAGGGGCGTCCGACACCCCAGCCGGAGTACGAGCTTCCGTCGTCGCGCTGACCGTAACCGTCATGGTTGTAACGCTTCCAGCAGGGACCATACGGCGTATCAACCTTGAGTACAGCATCGATGACCTTCAGGGAATCCTCGATCAAGGGATCACCAGGTTTGCGCACCCCGAAACGAACCAGTTCAAGAAAGCCCGCATCCACGATCTGGTTTGCCGGATACTTGTCGCGATCGCCGGGCCTCTGGTTGGCGAGCTTCACCTCGCCCACATCCGGGTCTTCATCGCCCTCCGACCATTCCGAGCTGACAGCTGGATTGATGCGGATGTAGTGCCTCGTCACTCCGGGTACTAACGTTCCCTGGTTCGTGACTGTCCATTTCTCGACATGCGATTCCAGGAAATCGGCATGCGTCCGTACGAACTCTGCGGTGTCCTTGTCGCCGCGTGCTTCGATGAATTCCGCGGCACAAATGAGCGCAGCGATAACTGCAGCCAGGGTCGAAGGCGAGTAGCCACCAGCTTCCTCCCAGCGTTCCTGTGCGGTCGCGGGACCTTCGCGGATCAGGAATCCGCACGCCCTTACCATGTTGGGGTAAGGATTAAAGCAGGCCAGCGCGTTGGCCTTCCAGAGCCGCCACGCCAGCATGATTGGGAAGGAGACTTCATCAAGCTGAACTCCGGTCCAGTAGGGCTTGCCGTCGACCCAGAAGTTCTGATAAAAACCACCGTCCTCCCGCTGGGAAATAGCGAGGTAGATCAAGGCGCGCAGGGGTGTTGCCGTGTCGCCGACCGCGAGCAGGGCCGTGGCGCCGTTCACCATGTCGCGCGTCCATACCAGGTGGTAGCCGCCCAGGTCGTCGTCGCTTTTATCTTCTCCCCAGGGAATACTCATGCTGGCAATCATCGCTCCGGGATACAACTTGTCCTCGTGAGCCAGAAGGAGGTTGACGCTGCGAGCGTAAAGACCTCCATCTTGCGGAGCGATCTTATCCAGTAGAGTGAGCCGCTTGGCGGCGGTCCGGTGCCACTGATCGAGGAAGCTCGCCTGGGTTTGTGCGAACGGAATCGCCAGCGACTGAGCCAGCATTGCGGCCGCATTGTGTTGTGTATCGCCAAAACCCAGGCCGAGGGTGAACTCCGTTGTCCGCGAAATGTCGATTTCCGCGGTCAGGGCAATATTGCCGTCGAGTGCGCAATCGTACTCCCAGTCCATCGTGAAATTATGCGCCAGGTCGGTCCAGCCGTCGTTGACTCCCACGTATCCGCATGATGCCCGCCCCAGGGGCGCAGTAGCAGCGACGCAGAGGTAGACGTCGCCACGGTAGGCCATCAAAAATTTGTGCCCTTTCGTGGTTACGACCTCCCCGTTGTTGTGCCATCCGCCAATCTGCAGGTGAGGCGCACACAGCACGTAGAGCTTGAGCCTCCCCTGCCATTCCGGTGTGACTATGAATTTTGTATGAATTAAGACACAACTCAGATGGGGGTCGCCGAGGATAGTTTTCTCGAGCCTGTAGCGGCCCTCGCAATCGCAATTCGTAATCTTGAGGCCAAGCGCCGGACCGTCCAGGGACTGCAAGGTCGTGATCGTGTGACGACGCTCGTCGTGGAAGAAGGTTTCCCCATCCGTGACCAGGTACTGAAGGTCGCGGACCTGCGGTGAATCAATGGTGGGATAGTAGACCTCGGTGAGCACGCCATTCGCCACCGTGTACCATACGCGGCTCGACACTGCGTAGGCGGTGCCCACGGCTTCCTTGGCTCCGCGCGTCCACCTCGGCTCGATTCCCGGTCCACCGGGCGCTGGATTTGTGGTGCTCAAGCGTGAATGACCCCCTGGGTTTCGTAGTGTGCGATGCGGCAGACCCCTGGGCTCCGGTCCTCGTTGCTGAACTGCGAGGCCGGAATATTGTACCGTGTATTCGCGAACTGGCTTGGGCGGAGCTTCGACCGCAAGCGTGTCATTTACGCCAGACCGCCCCCGGCCATCCTTGGTAGGTTGGCAGATCACCGAAACAAGACCGCCCCGGCTCTGGTAATATCGATAACCTGTACGGGTCGTCCAATTGCAGCGCCCAGGCCCAGATAGATGGCAAGTGTTGATTCCGCTCGCTCTGCGCGGGGGGTGAGCGGTTGCGTAACACGCCTGGTGTCTAAATCCTGGCGCCTCCACATGGGCGACAGCCGAGTTCGCCATATGATGGGTGAGGCTGAAGCAACCCTGCGCAAGTACCTGACGCTGGCTGAAGTTTCCAGCGCAATCGCCTCCCATCGTGACCTGTCGGAGTTGTTCGACGCCCTGTCGGAATGCCTTCACCGCCTCCTCACCTTCAACTACCTGAGCGTGGTTCTTCACGACGAGCGTACGCAACTCATGCGCCTGCACGTGCTGCATTCAACCTCCGGCTCGCCGGACCTGGTGCGGCGCGAGTTTCCGGTCGGCGAGTCCTTCGCGGGCATGGTTTGGGAGACGCAGCTGGTCGTGAACGTGCGCGACATCGGCGCAGAGAGGCGCTTCCCCGAGGTGGTCAAGTTCCTGCAGGATCACCACGTGCGATCCTTCTGTAGCCTGCCTCTTACCACCGCTCACCGGCGCATCGGCTCCCTGGCCCTGGGGCGGCCTGACGTGGGCGGTTACGACGAAACGGACCTGGATTTCGGCAGGCTGGTCGCCGCCCAGGTTGCCGTGGCGATGGACAATGCTCTGCACTACGAAGAGAGCGTAAAGCTGCAGCGTGAACTCAAGCGCGAACGCGACCGCCTGCAGCTGGTGCTGGACGTCAACAACAGCGTGGTTTCCAACTTAAACCTGCGCGACATGTTTAGCGCTCTTTCCAGCAGTCTGCGACGGGTTCTTGTGTATGCCTCCGGTATCTTGCTGCTTCCGGACGGTCAAGTGCCTGACATGCTTCGTATCCACGCCCTGGATTTCCCACAGGGGCGCGGCTTCTTGCAGCAGGATGCGCTGGTTCCGATGACCTCGAATCCTGGCCGGGCATTTCTTAGCGGCCGCCCCCTCCTGGCAGGCAGCGGGCCCGGAGCTGTCCCCTTCAGGAATCCAACCAGCATCCGCATCGTCGGTGAGGGAATTCGCTCCAGCCTGATCACGCCGCTGCAGGTGGACGGCAAAAGTGTCGGGGTGTTGGCGCTCGCCAGCCGCGAAGAGGCTGCCTTTACGCAGGCGGACTTGGAGTTTGTGAGCCAGATCGCTCCCCAGATCGCGATTGGCGTTCACAATGCGCTCGAGCACCGTGACCTGTCGGAGAGCCGGGAACGCATCGTCGAACAGAAGTCTTACCTGGAGGACGAAATCCGCACCGAACAAGACTTCGAAGATATCGTGGGATCAAGCCCAGGGCTTCGCGCAGTGCTGCAGCAGGTGGACACCGTGGCGCCCACCGATTCCACGGTGCTGATCCAGGGTGAGACCGGGACGGGCAAGGAGTTGATCGCCCGTGCCATCCACGATCGAAGCGGGCGCCGGGAACGCACGTTCGTGAAGATCAATTGCGCGGCCATCCCGCTTGGCTTGTTGGAAAGCGAGCTCTTCGGCCACGAGAAGGGGGCGTTCACCGGAGCCATTGCCCGCAAGATCGGCCGCTTTGAACTAGCCCACCACGGCACCCTTTTTCTGGACGAAATTGGGGACATCCCGCTTGAACTCCAGCCAAAGCTATTGCGCGTGCTGCAGGAACAGGAATTCGAGCGGTTGGGCAGCCCCCATACACAAAGGGTCGATGTTCGCGTCATAGCGGCGACCAACCAGGATCTGGGACAAATGGTCGGAGAAGGCAAATTCCGCAGTGACCTCTTTTACCGGCTGAACATTTTTCCCATCGCTCTGCCTTCCCTGCGCGACCGCGCCGAAGACATCCCGCTCCTGGCCCGCTATTTCACCAGTAAATATTCCCGCCGGATGAACAAGCACATCGAGCGAATTGCTCCTGACACGCTCGAGGCCCTAACCCGCTATCCTTGGCCCGGAAACGTTCGTGAGTTGCAGAATTACATCGAACGCGCCGTAATCCTGGCCATTGATGCGCAACTGCGCACCCCTCCTCCAGAGGCCAAGTCCAACGGGAGCCAGCCAGGGTCTACGGACGACCTTCGTACTACCACGCTGCGCGAAGCCGAACGACGGCATATCGTGCAGGCGCTGCGTCAATCCAATTGGGTTGTCGGCGGCCCGACCGGTGCCGCGGCCCGCCTGGGGATGAAGCGAACTTCTCTGCTTTACCGCATGGAAAAATTGGGTATTTCGCGCCAGTCCCAGGGCTGAGGTTCGTGTCGGAAACCCGACACGGTGTCAGTCTTCTGACGACAGGAGTCCGACAGTTGAGGAGTCTTAAGTGCATTTTAAGAGGGCATTTCAGGCGTAAACCTCAGTCCGACATTTGCTTCCAGCCTTCAATTTGCATCCAACCTTTTGGTAACTCCCGTGCTCGGACCCTGGGTGTGGTGTAAGGGAGTGATGTTCACTTTTCATGCAGAAGGGCATTGCCCGCCAGTGCCAATTTCGTAAGTTGAAGAGGAGCACCCATGCTCAAGATCAGTGCCGAGGACACCGGGGACTCTCTTCGGCTGATGTTGGAAGGCCGACTGGTAGGACCGTGGGTAGCCGAATTGCGTCGCGTTTGCAGTGAGTACGGCGCGCCCGCCACGACCAAAAAGCTCACGATTGATCTCTGCGGACTGACGTCCATGGACGTGTCCGGACAACAGTTACTGCAGGATCTGTTCGATCTCGGGGCGTCTCTCCGCTGCTCGGATGTCATGAATCAATATTTGGTGGAACTAATGTCGCTCACAAAGAAGAAATCAGATGGTGCATGTCGCCCGTGCCAAGCGAGCGAGGCAGCCATGTCGTTATTGAACGAGAGGAGTTAAACGTGCGAATCGCAATCGGATCAGATCAGGCCGGACTTGCCTTGAAAGACCGGGTGGCCGCAAAACTGGCGGCCACCGGACATGAAATCGTGGATCCCGCTCTCCCTCTGGAGTCGCGGGCGCGTGGGGACTATGCCGAGCAGGTAGCCCTGGTGGTGCTACGGAGGGACGCGGACCGGGGAATCATCTTTACCAGCCGCGGCGTGGGAGCCTCAGTCGACGCCAATCGCGTTCCCGGGATCCGCGCCGCGCTTTGCAACGACGCATATTCCGCATTCCTCGGCGCCAAGGCTGAAGGCATGAACGTGCTGATCCTCTCCGTGCACTCCCTGGAATTGCAGCAAGCGGAAGAGATCGTCAATTCCTACCTCAATGCGACGCTGGCGCCGGTGGAAGTCACGGGAGGTTTGCCTCCTCGCCGGCTGCAGCGGGTCCTGAGTCACGTGCGTGAGAACGTCGACAAGGAACTGGCCGTGGGTGAGCTGGCGCAAGTGGTGGGTATGAGCCAGTATTACTTCTCGAAACTGTTCAAGATGAGTACCGGCACGACGCCGCACCAGTACGTGATGCGGCAACGCATCGAGCGCGCCCAGGAACTGCTTCGCGAAACCCAACTCGCCCTGGTTGAGATTGCCTCGCAGGTTGGCTTCGAGACCCAGAGCCATTTCACGAGTGTCTTCCGCCGGCTGACGGGCATTACGCCTAAGCGCTATCGCGAGATGCGCGGCGAGGTCCTGCCGGGGATGCAGACCTCCGCGGAACAGCAATCAGGAGGCGATCCTAAATCGTCAGCCACGGCGGCATAGCCGTTCGTCGGCCCTTTGTCCCGCGGTACGGACCAGTGAAACAATCGCGCCCGTAGGCTGTGCCCCCGGGCGCGCTCTCGGAAAACATCACGCCGCCGGAATGACGAGTTTCTGACCGACCCTGATCTTGTTTGGATCGTCCAGACTGTTCGCCTTAGCGATTGCAGGATATTTGTTTGGGTCACCATAGAAGTACTTACTGATCTTTGAGAGATTGTCACCCGCCTCTACAGTGTAGACTTGTTGTCCGGGAACGACTTGAATGTCGTGTTTAAGGTCAGCGTAGGTCGGATCTACCGACTTGATACTGTCCCAGATGCGGTCCTTGCTGGCGTCGGAAACGGCGGTCGCCTTCAAATAAAGCTGGTCGCCGGCTAAGCTAAGCTCGTTCAACTGGGCACCTTCCTTGGCAATCGCATTCAGCACCGGTTGGTACTTCTGTTTCAACTGTTCCAGGCTAGCGCTAGCCATGCAGAATTTCCTTTCCAGTGGCGCAGTTCCGGTGTCGGGTTGGTGAGTAGGCCCTTAGATAGCGGCCACGGCGTCTCTGCGGAACGATCGCCCGGCCCGACGATCGCCGTTTACCATCGTGTTCTCCTTATTATCAGCTACTTTTGCGGCGTCGGCGGCTTTCTCAGCTTCGAGTTGGCTTCTGCCGGGGTTGTGTCTCCAGTCAGCTCATTCACCAGCGCGTCCGCCTTATAAATTTTCCTGAGCGATTCGATTATGGCGCGCGAGTCGGTTGCCACGGAACGTCCCACCGCATCGTCGTACATGAAGTTCCACGACAACGACTCGATGTTACCGTCGAAAATGATGCCCACCACTTCACCATTCTTGTTGATCAACGGACTGCCGGAGTTGCCGCCAATGATGTCCGGTGTGGAAACCGTGTCGTACACGGTCTTCAGGTCAAGAGAAGACCTGGCTTTCAGCCAGCTATCGGGAAGCTGGTACGGGGGCTTGCTGCCGTGCTCCTGGGAATGCTGGAAGGCACCGCCGAGGGTAGTGAACCACGGCACATTCTTTCCCTCCAGTCTGTACCCCTTCACCGCGCCATAACTCAGCCGCAGGGTGAAGGTGGCATCGGGAGCCACGCTCAATCCTCCCTGAGCGAAGCGAGCCTTGGCAATATTGCCGGCATTTTTGCGCAGGACCGAGTCCACATCATCTTCGTTGCGCTTGCGTACGGCGAGAGCTGACGGCTCAACGCTGCGCATCAGAACGATCATGGGGTCCTGGCTTGCATCCACCGCAGCCTTGCCTCCTTCATATAACTGCTTTCGCACTGCGACATCGTCCAGCTTGGTTCCTTCGATCACTTCCTTGGCGCGATCGTCGGGGGATTTGCCTGCCAGGGCGATCTTTACCGTTTCGTTCTCTGCGCCGAGAACATCACGCATTTCGGCGAGGCTATCGGCGAGCTCCACCCGCTCCAGTGACTTGTATACCGGCGCCGTAGAGAACAGGCGCTGCTGCAAGGTAGGCAACGCGGAGTCCTGGTAGCCGCGGATGCGCTCGTTGCTCGGTTTTTGCCGTTCGCTGGCGGCACGGACGATGGTGCGACCGTAAGTCGCCAGCATGCCGCGGAATCCGCCGAGGTTCTCCACGTAATTCAACGGCTTGTAGATTTCCTTTTGCACCGTCACGGCGTTGCTGATCGCCACCCACGGATTGCCAAACTCCTGCTCTCGCCTGGCGTCGGCGTTCACGTATTCGCGAAGGTTCACCTCGTCGGCTGCCTTCTTCGCCATCAGGTCCTTGTCCTCCAGGCCGCCGTCATACCCTTGGAAAGCCTTGTAAGCATTCTGGATTCCGAACAGATCGTGCTCGGCCTCGCGGGCGTTTTCCTCCGACTGCGCGGCAAATTTCTGCAACACTCCGACGCGGCGCTTAAGGGAAGCCAGCACCATGGGGTACTGATAGTCCTTCAGGAATCGCAGTTGATCGACCGTGAGCAACCGGTTCGTGGTTCCCGGATGACCCGATACGAAGACCAGGTCGCCTTCCTTCACTCCGGTCTTCGACCATGACAAATAGTCCTTGATCTTTGCCGGCTGGTCGTTTTCGTAGGCGCGGAAGAACGAGATGTCGAGGTCGTACCGCGGATACTCGAAGTTGTCGGGATCACCGCCAAAGAAGGCGATGTCAAACTCCGGCGCGAAAACCAGGCGGATGTCGCTGTATTTCTTGTACTTATAAAGGTGGTAAAGTGCACCCGAGTACAATGTGACCACATCGCAGCGGAGGTCGCCGCCGGAACATTCTTTTTCCAGGTTCGACATGGCTTCCCGTTGCGCCTTGCCGGCGTCCGCATCTGACGCGCTGGGCTTGACCGCCTCGTTAACCTTCGCCGTCACGTCCTCGATCCCTTCGAGGACGATGAACTCAACGCCCGGACACTTCGGCTCTTCTGCACGCGTGGGGGCGTAGAAGCCGGTCTTCATGTAGTCTTTTCCGCCGGTGGACAGATCATGGATACACCCCTGGGCAATGTGATGGTTGGTGAAGATAAGGCCGTCGCCGGAAACGAACGACGATGACCCGTTAGGAGCGCGGGCCGACGATAACCGCACGTGGTCGAGCCACTCCCCGGTGGGCTCGAAACCGTAAGCGCCCTTGACTTTGTCCTTGGGGAAGGCCTCAAACAACCACATGCCTTCGTCGCCGAAGGCGTAGGTACCTAGTCCCAGGGTCCCGAGGCAGAGGAAAAGCAGGAGTACTGCAACACGTTTGTTCATGATAGCTCCGGGGGCAGAAACCGCGTCAATGATCGTCCAGACACGGTTCGTGTTAAGCAAAACTTCAACTATAAATCCCGATGCGCCCGGCAGCAATGCATGGCGGCGAGGATCGCCGGTCGCGGGCTAGTGCTGAGGTCAGTACCGGCTTCTTGGCCCAGGCGAAAGGGCGTGTACTTTTCCACGGTAATGGCGCAACACCGATGACGGATTTCTTTCAGTTGGCTGGCGAGTGCGTTATCGACCCCTTGCAACCGCAGTCAGACCTCGCGGAGCAACAACCGCTCGGGATAAGGTAGAAGCACCTTGCCGCGGCTCTTCCGTACCATGCCATCGCGCTCCCACTCGCTCATAATTCGGCTGGCCGTAAAAGGGGTGATGTTGGCGGCGGCTGCCAGTTCCTCGTTCCGGACGACAAGCTCGACCCCTCCCAATACCTCATGGCCGGCTCCGCTGGCCAGGTTGGCCAGCGCGACCGCCAGGCGTTGCCTGGCCGTGTGGCAACTCAGAGAGACTTGCGTGGCGATAGCCAGGTTCATGTAATTCGCCGCGATCGACAGGGCGTTGTCGAGCAGTTTCGGATAGTGTGCGGCCAGATTCCGGATGCTTACCCGGTCCCACACCAAGGTGTGGCTGTTCTTGACTGCTTCCGTGCTCGCAATATACTCAGAAGGTCTCGACACCAGCGCCATGCCGCCAAATATATCCCCTGGCGGGTACCAATGAATGTGCACTTTTTGTCCGCCTGCGGTCAGAAAGAAGCTCCTGGCACCTCCGGTAAGGACCATGAAGGCTTGCGTGGCGGGGTGTCCCTGATGGGTGATTATCGAGTTTGCCGGGAACCGTCGATGCCGTGCACCTGCCAGGAAATCGTTGATTTCAACCGGCTCCAGACCTTCCAGCAACGGTGGCCTGAGCTTCCTTACTAATGCAGCCAGCTCGGAGGCATTCATTTTTCAGACCACCCCGGTCCAGGCGCAGATTATCGGGGCGACCCTGCCAGCAAGTCAACTAGGAGCTTAGAAGCGGCACGAAATTCGCACTTCTGAAATGCGCCCGCTCGGAACGTAGCGGATTGTCATTTGTCGCGTGACGTGACAAAGTTGCAATCGGCGAACCTGCTGCCTACAAATCGCTGGTCGTTAATGACAGCCCGCATCGCCGGCAAGAGATCGAATGCGGCATCCGATTTCACAACATAACCGCGTGCCCCGGCGCTCAAAGCCCCTTGCACGAGGTCGGGACAATGGTTCTCGCTCAGGAACAAGATCTTTGAATTGGGAGCAATGCTCCGGATTGAGCTGGCCGCGAGGATGCCGTTGAGCTTGGGAAGCCCAATGTCCAGCAATATCAAGTCCGGCTGGAGCTGCCGGGTTTTCTGAACACCCTCTTCTCCATCCGAGGCTTCGCCGACGATCTCCCATTCGGGGTACTTCTGCAGAAGCCCGGCAATGAAGCGTCGCCAGGGCTCGAAGTCGTCGACGATCAGGATACGAAATGGCGATTCCAACTACTAGCCTCCGTAGTCAATGTTCACAACCGAAGTCACTGACCAGCGGTGCTGAACTGCCTCAAGCATGACACATCGAGCGGATGGAATCGTTGCCTGAAAGCAACTTGTTGGTTGCGCCCGGACAATGACATCGAACGGTGGAACAACCAAGCCCCCGGGAGTCGAGGCTTTTTCAACACTCATCGCGCAGAGATCTTTGCCCTGCGGGCACGCATCCCTGGGTGGCCCTATCTCTGACGGACCTCACGCCTCATTGCGGGGGTGACATGGCGGGAGTATAAAAGTGGGTTGCACACTCCCTGGCTTAGCCGTGCCCACATGCAGCCGCCCATCATCAATTCAGGATTCGCGTGAGGTTTTCATGTCAACCACTGCTGCCGGCCCGCGAGGGCTGGAAGGAGTTACCGCTACCAATTCCAGTATCTGTTACATCGATGGCGAACAGGGCGTCCTGGCCTATCGCGGCATCGACATCCATGAACTGGCCGATCACTCGAACTTCGAGGAGGTCTGTTACCTGTTATGGTTTGGCCAACTGCCGAACCGCCCTCAGCTACAGCAGCTGAAGCTGAACCTGGCGCGCGAGCGCAAGCTCGACGCCTCCATCATCAGCCTGCTGCGCCAGGCTCCCAAACACGCACTACCCATGGACGTACTGCGCACTATTGTGTCAGCCCTCTCGTTCTACGACCCGGAAGAGAAGGTCAATGACCACGAAGCCAACGTCCGCAAGGCGATTCGCCTCACTTCGCAGATCGCCTACGTGGTAGCTGCCTATGACCGCATCCGCAAAGACAAGCCGCTGGTCGAGCCGGATCGCTCACTCTCGCATGCGGGCAACTTCCTTTACTTGTTGAACGGCGAGATCCCCAGCCCCACAGCCGAGCGGGCCTTCGACATTGCTCTCATCCTGCATGCCGACCACGAGCTGAATGCTTCGACTTTCGCAGCGCGGGTGATCGCCGCTACTCTCAGCGACATGCACTCAGCGGTGACCGGGGCCATCGGCGCGCTGAAGGGACCGCTGCATGGCGGCGCTAACGAAGCCGTCTTTCGCATCCTGTCGGCCATCGACAGCTCGGGCGCCGACCCGATCGACTACGTTCGAGGAATGCTGGCGCAAAAGAAGAAGATTCCCGGCTTCGGTCATCGCGTGTATCACACAGAAGATCCCCGTGCGACCCACCTGCGGCGCATGTCACGCGACCTGGGACACTCCAGCGGGAACGCCAAGTGGTTTGAGATTTCGCACCAGATTGAGGAATTCGTGAAGTCCGATCGCAAGCTCAACGCCAATGTCGACTTCTACTCAGCCTCGACGTATCACACGCTGGGGATCGATATCGATCTGTTTACGCCGGTGTTTGCCGTGTCGCGCATCTCAGGCTGGACGGCCCACGTGATTGAACAGTTGAATGACAACCGGCTGATCCGTCCCCGGGCTGACTACCAGGGCCCGGTACACCCGAACCAGTACGTACCGCTGGAGAATCGCTGAGGCGCCCAGTCGAAAGCTGGCGGAGAGCGAGGAGATGCACGTCGCATCCAGCCTGGCTGCTGGACCTCAAGTGGATCTATCAGTGGATGTTTCGAAGCGGGTCGGATAGCATTCAGAACAGCAGCCTTCATGAATGCATGTTACCCCGTGCGGAAGCCAGCAATTGCCCCGGCCCAGAGTCGTGTTCGTAAAGAGCTCAGTGTGACCGCGCTGCAATCCGCGAGTGACGTTTTCTTCAGGGTTTAGGTTCGGTCGCAGTTAAGACCTGATCACCTTTGATATTTTGAAGCTCCTGTACCTGTCCGCTTGGCCAGCGAATCCGAATCGTCTTGGCTACTGTTTCCTTGCCCATACCAAACCGCACCAAGGGTTCACTGGAGGAGGCATAACCGACGCTGGTAGTGCAGTGGTTGTAGAGTTGGCGACCGCTCGGCAATGTCAGCTCCACCTTGGCACCAATGCCGTCACGGTTGCTGCGTGTCCCTCTCAGCTTTAGGGCCAGCCAGTGACCGGCTTCTGACGTGACGTTTCGAAAGAGGCGGGCTGGCCCATTCACGTTGACGACCACCGCATCCAGCCTGCCATCGTTGTCGAAATCAGCAAAGGCTACACCGCGGTACTGACCAGCCAGCTGAAAATCTGTTCCGGCGGTTTGGGAAACATCTTCAAATTTCCCATTGCCTTGATTGCGAAAAATTGAATTTGGCAGGGATGTCGCGTCCCCGGTGCGTCCAGACATGCCCGGAAATAGGGCATTAGCAGTGAAAATGTCCTTGAAACCATCGTTGTCGAAATCGTAGAAACCAACGCCCCAGCCGGTCAGCGCGCGAGTGACCGCTGCCAGGCCCGAGCGCGCAGTGACATCTTCGAACTGGGGTGACTTGCCGGAGTTGCGAAAGAGAGGATAGGTGTCGCCGATCATGGCGGTAAACACCAGGTCAGGGCGGCCATCATTGTCGAAGTCGCGAAAGTCCGTTCCCATGCTGGCGACGGGCCGGCCATCTTCGTTGAGTGCCACCCCAGCGAGCAGCCCGACCTCCTCGAACCTCCCATGCCCGAGATTGTGAAAAAGGAAATTGGGAACGGAATCATTGGCTACAAAAATGTCCATCAACCCATCACCGTCATAATCGGCGACGGCTACTCCCATGCCCTTGCCGAGATGTGCGCCCAGACCCGAAGTTTGAGTGATATCGCTGAAAGTCCCGTCGTGGTTGTTATGAAAAAGCTGGGTGGGCGTGTCGTGGTACGCGTCGGGGCGGCAGTATTCCGGGCTCTGAGGCTGGCCGCAACGGGGCTCTAACTGCGGGTCCCACTGAACGTAATTAGCGATCACCAGGTCGAGCCAACCGTCATTGTCCACATCTACCCAGGCTGCCGACACAGACCACAGCTTGCCAAAATGTGGATCGATGCCGCTGAGGTGAGCTTTCGCGGTCACATCTTCGAATACGCCATTCCCGAGATTGTGATAGAGGATGTTTCGATTGAGTCCTGCTACAAAGATGTCAGGATAGCCATCGTTGTCGTAATCTCCGATTGCCACTCCCATGGAATAGCCGTCTCCGGCTACACCAGCTTTTTCGGTGACGTCGGTAAACGTGCCGTCGCAATTGTTGCGAAACAGCCGATTGGAATATCCCGGATCGGTCTTCTTAAGAGAGGGCATGGCAGCACCGTTCGTGAAGAAGATGTCCATACACCCATCATTGTTGTAATCGAGAACCGCAACGCCCCCCAGCATCAGCTCTGGTTGGTGGAATTCGCCCTGAGC
>Ga0306924_10001570_pt1 | contig 21024 bp, 19 predicted proteins | sample sta12Can44000111_FD_203756 | JGI IMG/M metagenome (GOLD analysis project Ga0306924, IMG submission 203756) | Lab enrichment of tropical soil microbial communities from Luquillo Experimental Forest, Puerto Rico - statanox.12C.anox.44.000.111 (v2)... | ecosystem: Environmental > Terrestrial >...
GCCTGACCATTCCGGGACGGATGTAGTCAGCAGGATGTTGCCTATCACGGTCGTCTCTCAGCGCACGGCCAACATCAGCCACGGCGTCGCCACTACGGCGTAGACGAGGAAGCTGACTGCCGTCGTGATCGCGCCAAGCCTGTACAGATCGCCCTGGGAGAGGTAGCCGCTTCCCGCAAACAGCAGGTTGGCGCTCGATCCCTGTGGCGTGATCAACGAGAAATAGTTCGTCGCAAACAGCAGCTGAAACGCGAGAACGATGGGGTTGACGCCGAGCTTCACGCCGACGTCAAGGAACACGCCAAATAACGCGAGCAGGTGTGCAGTCTGGCTCACGAACAGGTAGTGCGCCACGATGTAAGCCGCCACGAGGATCAGCCCGGCCGTCGGCGAGGCGAGACCCGACAGCGCGGTGGCGAGGCGCCGGCCGAGAAATCCCATGAATCCCAGCTCGTTCAACTGGTTGCTGAGCGTGAAGAGCACGGCAAACCAGATGAACGTTGCGAGGACGTCGCCCTGTTGCCCGATGTCCTCGAGGGTGATCACGCCGGTGGTGAGGAAGGCGCCCAGGCCGAGAAACGCGATCGCCGTTGAGTCGAGACCAAGCGTCGCGGCCGACGCCCAGAGGACGACCATCCCCGCGAAGACGATCAGGACGATCCATTCCTGACGGGTGAGGGGGCCGAGCGTCGCGAGGGCCTTCCTGGCGGCAGCTGGGGCATCTGATGCCGCCTGCGCCTCGGGCCCGATGACCCAGTAGAGGAAAAGGGGCAGCAGCGCCATTGCGCAGATTGTGGGCACCGACGCCGCGAGCAGCCATCGGCCGAACCCAATTTCGACCCCGAACCCGCGGGCGATCTCGGTGCCGAGCGGGTTCGCCGCCATCGCCGTCAGCCACAGAGCGGACGACACGCTGAGGCTGGCGATGCCTGAGTACATGAGGAACGCGCCGAGCCTCCGCCGTTCAGGATGATTGGGCTTCGCGCCCGCCGCATCAGCCAGCGAGAACGCCAGGGGATACAGCACCCCGGAGCGAGCGGTGTTACTGGGAAATGCGGGCGCGATCACGGCGTCGAGTACGAAAATCGAATAGGACAGCCCGAGCGTCGACCGCCCGAACAGGCTGACCATCCAGTGTCCACCGCGGACGCCGAGGCCGCACTTGATCACCGCCCCGGCGACAAGAAACGCCACGACGATGAGCAGAATCGTGCCATTCGCGAAGCCCGCGTAGGCATCGTCGGGCCGAAGCAGTCCCGTGAGAACGGCCGCTCCGACGGCAAACACCGATGCCGCAAGGATCGGCAGTGCGCTGACGACGACTGAGAAGATCGCTGCCGCAAAAACGGCGAACAGGCGCCACGTCTGGAGCGTCAGTCCCCCTGGCGGCGGGCTCCACCACAGCACCGCGACCAGAATCAGCGTCGCGAGTCGCGCCACGATGGTCCGCCGGCGGCCGAGCGACGTCACCGACCGGCCTGTCCGGCCATGACGGCCGGGTCGAGTACCTTGGCGATCTGCGTCTCAGTCAGGATCTTTTTCTCCCGGACCAGTTCCATGATGCCGCGGCCGGTCTTCATCGCTTCGGTAGCAAGCTCAGTGGAACGCTCATAGCCGATAACTGGATTGAGGGCCGTCACGACGCCTATGCTGTAGTCGACGTAATGGCGACAGATGTCCGAGTTGGCCGTAATCCCTTCGACACAGTGCACGCGCAGCGTCCGCACCGCATTCTTGAATATCGTCTGCGCTTCGAAGATGCAGGCGGCAATTACCGGCTCGAAGACGTTGAGCTGAAGCTGTCCGCCTTCAGCGGCTAGCGACACGGTCAGGTCGCTGCCGATCACGCGGAAGCAGACCATGTTCACGACCTCGGGAATCACTGGATTGACCTTGCCCGGCATGATCGAGGAACCGGGTTGTTTCGCCGGTAAGCTAATCTCGCGCAAGCCGCATCGTGGCCCCGAGGAAAGCAGGCGGAGGTCGTTGCACACCTTCGAGAGCTTGATCGCCAGACTCTTCATGCAAGACGAGTAAAGGACGAAGGCCTGCGTGTCCTGCGTCGCCTCAATCAGGTTCTCCGCCAGGTGAATCGGGAGGCCAGTGATCGCGCCCAGATGCTTCGTGCACGCTTGCGCGTAACCGGCGGGGGCGTTGAGCCCGGTGCCGATCGCCGTGGCGCCCATGTTCACCTCACACAGCACGCGCTGAATCGCCTGCAGCGCCTGTACCTCGCCGGCAAGCGTCGCGGCAAACGCCTCGAACTCTTGGCCGAGCGTCATCGGAACGGCGTCCTGCAGCTGCGTGCGTCCCATCTTCAAAACGCCGGCCCATTCCTTGCCCTTCGCCCGAAACGCCGCGATCAGTTCGTTCACGGCGACCACGAGTTGCATGTTGCCGAGCGCCATGCCAACGTGCAACGCTGACGGATAGGCGTCGTTGGTCGATTGCGATAAGTTGACGTGATCGTGCGGATCGCAATACACGTACTCGCCCTTGTGACGGCCCATCAGCTCCAACGCGCGATTGGCGATCACCTCGTTGGCGTTCATGTTCGTCGAGGTGCCGGCGCCGCCCTGGAAGACGTCGAGGCGGAACTCGCCATGGAGTTTGCCGTCGATGAGCTCCTGGCATGCGCCCTCGATGCCCGTGAGGATTTCCTTGCTGAACTGGCCGCATTCGAAATTGGCGCGCGCCGCGGCCATCTTCACCATGGCGAGGGCTTTAATCAGGTTCGGATAAAGCGCCAGGTGCACGCCGGAGATGTGAAAGTTCTCAAGGGCCCGGGCGGTCTGGACGCCGTAGTAAGCATCAATTGGCACGGCCTTTTCGCCGAGAAGATCGTGCTCGAGACGTGTGGCGGTGTTCGACATTGCTCCTCCTCGGAACTCGACGCGTCGGGTCCAGAAGTTGGGATAGCAATGCCCTTACCAGCCCTCGCGATCGAGATTTGGCCGTGAAATGAAGAGATGGCCGATCAACGCCTTCGGGCGGGTAGCCCCGAAACTCCGACAGGCCGTAGGCCGTCGGAGGACGCGGGCGTGTACAGTGCGTTTGTTCGATTCGGTTTACGCGGCACGCCGATATTCGTGCACCCTCTCGCCAAGCCGATCCCGGCGCACCACGGTCAGCTGTAGCGGGTGGCGCGGATCTTCATTCACCGGCGGACTGTTGGGGGGCGTGAGGTTCAAGCTTCGGTAAGCCCGATGCCGGATGAAGAAGTACCAAGGGCCACGCCGGGCGGATCGGAAAAAGGAGGTGGGGCTCGTCGGTAAAACGAATTTCTGCAGCCACGGAATGTCGAACGCACTCAATTATCTCTTGACAGTGGTCAGGTCAAAACTGGGAGGTTGCACGTCGATGACCTCATGGACGTCATTGAAGTACACCCAAAGGACGCCACCCGTGGTTGTGTAGGTCCAGCGGAACCCGTCGACCTGGGTTGGCCTTCCGAGACGTTCTTCGACCGAGACTGATGTCGCGTGCCCTTCGCTCCCTGAGCGTCTTCGCGACCTGGGGCAGAAACGCTGCCGTGGTGAGGAACCCTGCGAAGTAGCCGACGAGCTCGTGAAAAGGTGTCATGGGTCAGAAAGTCTCTATGCGCGCGCTGATATCGCGGAGATTGCTATCGAGGCGTCTCCTGGCTTTGTGCTCGATGATCGATCGCCGCAGGCCAGCAATTGGCCCGCGTAGCGCACTGGCACGGGAGCGGTTGACATAGACCAGATCGAACGACTGCGGATCGCCGACGACGTCGCTGGCGATCATCAATGAGAGTGATCCGTCGATGTAGCGGCTCGAATAGACATCTCGGCTCGTCGCGATCGACTGGTGCGGTCCCGGCTGGACAATCGTCACGTGTGTCACCGAAATGAACGGGGCCAGGCCGAACTGCTCCTTTGACCAGTACAGAAAATCTTCGGCGCCGTCGAGGGGATTCGACCAGAGGCACGTGAGATGTGCCGACAGGCCGGGCTGCAGTCTGTCGAGATACGGCGACGTCCTGATCAGGTCGTCGCCGGCGACCTGCGGTAGAACCGGCGTCCGGCCATCGTCGTACTGGGTGAAGCGTCCCCGCGCACCGGTCAAGTACGACGTCACATGCGCGAGGAGCAGTTGCTTGAAGAGCGACGACGCCTGTGCGTGCGCGTCAGGCCTCCGCCAGTCGACGCTCGCGGCGATGCGTTGAATCTCGCTCGCCGGCAGTCGAATGTCGCAAGTGGCAACCTTGCAGTCGCGAAGGTCGAAGTCGTCACGGTTCGTTGTCAGCGCGTCGAGGTCGGAGGCGTCTGGCGGGTCACTGAAACGGCCGATCTCCAGCACCGCGGCGCTCTTTCTGAACGCGACGATGTCGCGGTACGCGGCGATGAGGCGTGCGTGCGATCCGTGCACTCGGACGGCGCCGGCCACTCCCACTTCCTCGGGCGCAGCGGGTGGCAGCGTGTGAGCGACGATCTTTCCCCGTTTGAGGTCAGCGAATTCGCTGGACGAAAAGTGCAGCTCGCGGGCGAGCAAGGTGTCGAGCTCCGGCTCGAGGGCTGACACGGGTTGGCCGCCGGTGCTGAGAATCGCGCCGGCAGCCACGAGCAGGACTATGGCCCACGCACCGGACAGGAGCGCATCGATCCGCACGAACGCGATCGTACTGAATGCATGCGTCGCCAGCGTTAACGACACGCGGCGATGGCGTATCTTTTTCAGGTTTCCGAATCCAGCACCGCGCCGCGCGCGTGTGGCGCGGAGATCAGCTGCGGCCTGGCACGATCCCCGTGCGGCAGCAACCCGATCCCAATTCCTGCGGCGGTGAGGCTTCGAAGCGTTTTGACAAGAGAGAGCGTGAAGCCGATCGCTGCGGGCATGCCGAGCCACGTGAAGACAACCGCGAATCCCATTTCGGTTGCGCCGACGAGTTCCACAACGGTGAGCGGTCTGGTCATGACCTCGATGAACAGGGCTGTCGGACCAGAGAGCGGAATGCCCATCGACCGCATCGTCCAGTAGACTTCGCTCACAAGGATGGCTTGCGCTGACAGTTCGAGCAGCAAGATGCGCGCGAGCACCCCTTTCCGGTCCGTGAGCGCAGAGGTGATCGCCAGCTGCATCTCTCGCATCTTCAACGGATCAATTCGTAGCCGCCCGAGAAAAGGCAACCGGGCCGCCAGGCGGGCACACGTTCCGAGAATGCGTACCCGCGAGACGACGATGCTGACGACTGCAGTCATATAGACGAGTGACCCCCAGAACAGGACGTGAGCAAGAACGGTCAAGGGGCCGCTGGGACTCCCAGTCAGCAGCGTCCATCCGGCGACGGCGACATTGACGGCGGCCGACGTGGCGCTGTTAGCCATGAGTTCGCCGGCCGTGGCCGAATAGCCATGCACCACGCGCCCGCCGCGGTTGGCAAGCAACCACGCGCGGGCGGGCTCGGCGGCAAGGGAACCGGTGCGCGTCAACGCGCCGGCAGCCTCGCCGAGGAATCGAATCCGCAGCAGTTCCGCGACCGGCGGTCGGGCATCCGCAGGCAGCCAGCGCGTAATCGCCAGCGTCCGCGTGAATTCGTGCGCGGCAAAAAGGGCGACGACCACAACGAAGTTGTAACCGAGCGACGTGAGCAGCGAGAGAACTCGGGTTGGCCCAAGTCGAAGGAAGAGCGTCACGAGCAGCACGACTCCGCCGACGAGAGCGGCCGTTCGGACCAGATCGGTCGTTTTCCGGGTCACGAGTGGACTCGATTGATTGGCCGCGGCGGCGACAAGGGATCGATCACAGCTGACCTTCGGAGATCGACATTGTCGATGGACGGGTGAGAACGACTGGGCCGCAGGGCATGGTAGATGCCTTGAGCGACCGAGTACCAGAGACTTTGTTCGCTCGACTGAGGCATCAAGTGAAGGTCGGCGCGCCGCGGTGGCGCTTCGATTCGAGGCTCGACTCGGCCTCGCATCTTCGCGAGGTCCACCGGATTCGAGTCGAAGCAAGCCCGGCAGATATCGGCGATGTTCTTTGCAGATCTTCCATCGTTCTGGAGAGGCAGCGTCTGCCGCAGGAACGCCGGATCGATATACGAATGGACTTCCTTGCCAAGCAGTGCAGCCGTGAAGGCGACGGTGGAGTACTGCGCCACAAGCGCCGTGCAGTTGGCGATCATGTGCTCCGTGTTGCCATCAGCCAGGATGACGGCGTCTGGCGCCATCAACCGGATTTCTCGAGCGGCGCGCTCCTGATCCTCGGCCGGGTGGAGCTTGAAGATGACCGGCCGGCCGGCCGCAATCTTCACCGCATCACTGAGGAATCGCATGCGGTTGTGGTACTTGAAGGTCTCGCGAGCATTCGACGTGCAGATCAGCACGAAGTCGCGGTAAGGGAAGTCGTTGTTCAGGTATCCGCTGACGTTGTCGAAATTCGGGATGCCAGTGATGATCATCTTTCTTTGTTGAACGCCCTTCGCCCGAAATAGCTCACGCGCGCCTGCCGAGGCGAGACAGAACACTTCGTAGCCGTCGGACAGGCCGAAAGCCGCGGTGTTGGCGAAGACGCGCGGAACACCGAAATACTTGACCAGCCAGTAGAGGAGCCCTTCCCGCTCGGTGAGTCCCTCCTGGACGAGTACGATGCGCTTGCCTTCGATGTTGTTTTGCAAAATGAGATCGGTGCAAGTCACGACGAGGTCGTAGTCGCGTGCTTCGCCGCGATCATCGATGGGCAGTTGCGCCTGGCGCATGAACTTGACGGTGCGCTCGCGCAGCGCGCCTGCCAGGACGGTGAAGTCGAGTTGTCCCCGTTCGCTCGCGCGCAGCAGATGACCATCACAGTAGAACGGCGTGTAGTAGCAGTTGTGATCGGCGAGCTCATTGCCGATCGTCATCATCGCCTTCGTCTGGTTCAGCGTGCCGCAGATGAGCAGGATGTGTCTGGCTGACATAACGCTTCACCCTTTGAAACGTTTCGCCACGTGTGGATCACGCGCGGATCGAAGATGACGCAATCACCCGGGTCGATCCGGTAAGGGACATCACTTTCGTCCCAATCAGCGCCTTAGCCGGTGGCAAGCAGCCGCTCATTGAAGATCACGGACCGGAACTCGGGGTGGCGATTGACGCCATCGGGCTCCGCCCAGGGCTCGACCGGGCCGTCAAGTGCCCGAAGCTGCGCGACGTAGTAGGCGACTCCGGGCGCGGCGAGCACGCGGACCACGAAGCCGCCCTGGGCGAGCTGTGTCCGGATTGGTCGATCCATGTGCCGCGGCCCTCCCGTACACACTATGCAGTGGTGATGTCATGACGACGCAACGTTAGCGTGACACTGGCTTAACGCTGCTGATGGAGAATCGGCAGGTGCGCGACATCCTCATCGCGGGCCTCGGATCGATAGGCCGACGTCACCTGGCCAACCTGCACGCACTCGGATGGTCGCGCATCCGTCTCTTGCGCACGCGAAAACAGCACGATGTCGAACCGGTTGGACTTCCGGTCGATCATGAGTTGCAGACCGCCTTGTCGCGGAAGCCCGTCGCGGTCATCGTGTCGAATCCGACCGCACTCCATGTCCCAGTGGCACTCGACGCTGCGCGCGCCGGATCTCATCTGTTCATCGAGAAACCGCTGTCGGACGATCTCCATGGAGTCGCCGATCTCGAATCGGTGATCGTCGACCGCGAATTGATCGCGCTCGTCGGTTTCCAGTTCCGGTTCAACCCCGGCTTGCGTCAGATCCGCGCTTGGCTACGTGCTGGGGCAATTGGATCCGTCGTATCCGCTCAGGTGCATTGGGGCGAGTACCTGCCGAACGCTCACCCATGGGAGGATTACCGCGCTGGCTATGCCGCCCGCCGCGAACTGGGAGGCGGTGTGCTGCTGACCTTGTCTCACCCGTTCGACTACTTGCGCTGGCTCCTCGGCGAGATCGAGCACGTGTCAACCCTCGAGTCGCGCTGCGATTCACTGGGGCTCTCGATCGATACGTGTGTGGACGTGACGGCGCGTTTCGCGAACGGCGCCTCGGGGCACCTTCATCTTAACTTCGTCGAGCGACCTCCTAGCCACCATCTGACCGTGATCGGGACTGAAGGGACGGTCAAGTGGAACGATGCGGATTCCGCCGCCCACCGATATTCGGTCGTCTCGAGACGGTGGGAAACCGTCCCCGCGCCGGATGGCTTTGAGCGGAATTGGATGTTTCGCGACGAGATGCGACACTTCCTGGCGTGTTTGCAAGGGAAGGAGCAGCCGCTCTGTACGATCGCAGACGGTCGTGCGGCGCTCACCATGGTGCTGGCAGCGAAGCAGAGTATCGGTGAGGCAAGGATCCCGGTTCACCTGTCATGAGCAACCCCTTCGACGTTTCCGGACAAACCATCGTCGTCACCGGCGGAGCCGGCTTACTTGGGCGAGAGTACGGGCGTGCTCTCGTCGCTGCCGGCGCGTCGGTTGTCTTGGCCGACATCAACCATGATCAGGTGGCGGCCGTCGCCGCGGATTTGGCTGGCCAGCCAGGATCTGCCATCGGCGTCGGCGTCGACGTCACAAATGAAGTCTCGGTGGCGGAGTTGGTCCGAAAGACGCTGGACGCCTACGGGCGCATCGACGGACTGGTGAACAATGCCGCGATCAATCCAGCCTTTGCCAGCGATCGGACCGCCGACTTCGATCTGCCCTTTGAACGGTACTCGCTCGATCTGTGGAACCGCACGCTGGCGGTGAATCTGACGGGCATGTTCCTGTGCGCCCGCGAAGTGGCGCCGACCATGCTCGCCCAGCGCCACGGCGTCATCGTCAACGTATCGTCCACCTACGGCCTGGTCGGACCGGATCAGCGACTGTACGAAGCCGAAAGGCCCGGCGAGCGGCGCGGATACAAGCCGGTTGATTATTCCGTCACCAAGAGTGGCGTTCTTGGCCTCACGCGGTACCTCGCCGCATACTGGGCCGGCACCGGCGTTCGGGTCAATTCATTGACCCCTGGTGGAGTACTCAGCGATCAGCCCGAAGAATTTGTGCGACGGTACTCGGCACGCACACCGCTTGGCCGCATGGCCGACCGCGACGAGTACTCGGCTGTCCTGCTCTTCCTGCTCTCCGACGCCTCGTCCTACATGACCGGCAGCAATCTCGTCGTGGACGGAGGCTGGACCGCGTGGTAAGGATGACTGGCACCGTCGCTGTCGTGCCCGCGCGCAGCGGATCCACATCGATCCCACGCAAGAACATCCGGCCCCTCCGCGGCATTCCGCTCTTGGCCTACAGCATCGAGGCCGGGCTGCGGGCGAGACTCGTCGATCGTGTCATCGTGTCAACAGACGACGAGGAGATTGCCGAAGTCGCGCGAGCGTGGGGAGCTGATGTCCCGTTTCTGCGACCGAGCGCGATCGCCGCCGACGCCACACCAGACCTGCCCGTGTTCCAGCACTTCCTCGACTGGCTGACAGCGAACGCGGATTGCCTCCCTGAAATCGTCGTCCAGTTGCGCCCAACATCACCACTTCGTCCACCAGATTGCGTCGATGCGGCAATCGAACTGCTCCGCCGCGACGAGAAGCTGGATTCAGTGCGCGGCGTCGTCGTGGCGGCGCAGAATCCGTACAAAATGTGGCGGCTGCAAACGGACGGCACGATGACTCCCCTCTTGGCCACTGAGGGACCGTCACCGCTCTACAACCGACCGCGCCAGGAACTGCCGCAGACGTACTGGCAGACTGGCCACGTCGACGCCGTTCGCACGAGCGTCATCATAGAGCAAGCGTCGATGAGCGGTGATCGTATCGGAGCGCTTGTGATCGACGCCGCGTACGCCTGCGACATCGATACCGAAGCCGACTGGCAGCGCACGGAGTGGCTGCTCGAGCACATCGATCGACCAGTGGTGCGGCCAGGGGCTCGCCGACCGTTTCCGGACGACCTTCGTCTCGTGGTCTTTGACTTCGACGGCGTCATGACAGACAACCGGGTGTGGGTCGGCCACGATGGCGCGGAATTGGTGGCGTGCAATCGAAGCGATGGTCTTGGCCTCGATGCCCTGCGCCACCTCGGTATCGATCTGTTCGTTCTTTCGACCGAGGCGAACACAGTGGTCGCCGCCAGATGCCGCAAGCTGGGCCTGCCCTTCGAACAGAACGTCCGGAACAAGGCCAACCGTCTTTGGGGCCTCTTGCGCGAACGTGGCATTGCGCCGTCAGATGTCGTGTACCTCGGCAACGACATCAACGATGTCGACTGCATGGGGATCGTCGGATGCGGCGTCGCGGTTGCCGATGCACATCCTGACGTGCGGCGAATCGCCGACGTCACGCTATCGCGTGCCGGAGGACATGGGGCGGTTCGCGAGCTCTGCGATCGGTTGGCCGCGCATCTTTCCAGCCGTCGTCGTTGTTGACTTCTTAACAGAGGCCTGTTCCCACCGACCGTTACTCAACCGGCTCGCGCAAGTTAAACCAGCGTCACACAAACGTCGCGCAGCGATGACATCACCACTGCATAGTGTGTACGAAGCGTCACCGCACGCGGGTTATCAGTCGTCGAAGAGGGCTTCACCGCATGAAACGACCACGCGTCCTGTTTATTTGCGGTTCCATCAATCAGACCACGCAGATGCATCAAGTCGCCCAGCAACTGGTCGAGTGCGACTGCGTCTTCAGCACCTATTACGACGACGGATATCCGGAGACACTGAAGCGGTTGCGGCTCACCGAGTCGACGCCGTTGGGCTACAAGCTCACGGCTCGGACCCTCGATTACCTGCGGCGTCATCAGCTCCCCCTCGACCAGGCGGGCCTCAACGGCCCGTATGTCCTGGTTGTGACCTGCTCGGATCTGATCGTTCCAGGAAACATCCGGCCTTATCCGGTTTTGCTGGTTCAGGAAGGGATGACCGACCCTGAAGGCTTCTGGTATCACGCGTGGCGAAGATACCGCTGGCTCCCTCGGTGGCTCGCTGGCACGGCGGTCACCGGCTTGAGCGATCAGTACACGCTGTTCTGCGTAGCGAGCGAGGGATACAAGCGTCACTTTGTCAGCAGAGGCGCGAACCCGGACAAGATTGTTGTGACGGGCATCCCGAACTTCGACAATTGTCGCCGGTTTCTCAACAACTCGTTTCCGCTTCGAGATTATGTCCTCGTGTGCACGTCGGATGTTCGCGAAACGTTCGGGCGCGAGGATCGCAGGGCGTTCATTCGAAACGCCGTGCGCATTGCGAATGGACGCAAGCTGATTTTTAAGCTGCACCCGAACGAACGGGTCCCCCGCGCTACACGAGAAATCAGGCACTACGCTCCGGACGCGCTCATCTACGCGACAGGCTCTGCCGAAGAAATGATCGCCAACTGCTCTGTTTTGATCACGCGGTTCTCGTCAACGGCGTACGTCGGACTGGCGCTCGGCAAGGAGGTCTATTCGGATTTCGATGTCGAGGATCTGCGTCAGAAGGTGCCGATACAGACCGGTGCCGCTGCGGAGGCGATCGCGGCAGTGTGCCGGCGACTGATGAATCGCGCGGAGCAGGTCAGTTACGAGCCTGCGCCACATGATCGGCACGACGCAGCGACGTCGTCGTACCGCCAGTACCCCCACAACACTCAGGAAGCCGTTCAATGAGAATCGTGGTGGTCGTGCAGGCGCGCACCGGTTCGACGCGCCTTCCGGGCAAGGTGATGATGCCGCTGGCCAATCGGCCGCTGCTGCATCGGATGCTCGAACGTGTGCTCGCCGCGAAGACGCCGTCGGCAGTCGTCGTGGCCACGTCCTCTGCTCGCGCCGACGATGTGATCGAAGAGGTCGCGACAGAGGCCGGCGTCGCCTGCTTTCGCGGGCACCCCACAGACCTGTTGGAGCGGCACTATTCGGCGGCCATCGACATGCGCGCCGACGCGGTCGTCAAGATCCCGTCCGACTGCCCGCTCGTCGACCCCGCCGTCATCGACCGTGTGATCGGCTACTACGTCGACCACGCCGACCGTGCCGACTTTGTGAGCAATCTCTATCCAGGCACATATCCCGACGGGAATGATGTTGAAGTCATCCCGTTCGGCGTTCTCGAAACGGCGTGGATCGAGGCTACCGCGGAGCACGAGCGCGAGCACACCACGCCGTTCATCTGGGAACGTCGAGATCGTTTCCGCGTGCACCATGTCGCCTGGGAGTCCGGGCTCGACTACTCGTCCAGCCATCGATGGACGATTGACTACCCTGAGGACTACGAGTTCCTCGCCGCTGTCTATAGCGCGCTCTGGAATGAAACGCGCCCGGTCTTCTCTCTGAGGGACGTGCTGTCGCTTCTCGAAGCGCGTCCGGACATCGCTGCGCTGAACGCGTGCCACGCGGGTAAGGCATGGTACCGCAAACACGCATGACGCCCGCCACTCGGGGCAACCTGTCAGCGCGCGCTCTTCGCGTTCGAGAGCGCATCGTTCGCATGTCAGTCGGGGGCGGCTGTTTCATCGGCGCGTCGCTCTCTTGCGCCGATCTCATCGTGTTCCTCTATGCGTCGGTTCTTCGCGTCGCGCCCGGAACGGAGTTGGCCGCGGATCGGGATTATCTTTTCCTCTCGAAGGGGCACGACGTGCCGGCGCTATACAGCACGCTGGTTGACTTCGGCTTCTTCGACGAGGCGCGGCTGGCTCACCATCTGAGCCCTCGCGACTCAATCTACTGGCATCCGAACCGCGCGATCCCGGGCATCGAATTCCATTCGGGCTCGCTCGGTCACCTCCCGGCGGTTGCGGTGGGCGTCGCACTGGACATCCAGATATCCGGTGGCACCAATCGTGTCTTCGTGATCGTCGGTGATGGCGAGTTGAACGAAGGATCTGTCTGGGAAGCGGCGCTTGTGGCCGCAGCGCGCAAGCTCGACAACCTCGTGCTCATCGTCGATCGCAACGAGTTTCAGGCCAATCTGCGCACCGAGGATCTGGTGCCGCTCGAGCCGATCGAGGCCAAATTCGCCGCGTTCGGCTGGGCCACACTCCGCATTGACGGTCACGATTTCGACGACATGGCGCGAGGCTTCGCCCGCCTGCCGCTCGAAAGCGGCAAGCCGACGGTCATCATCGCGAACACGGTGCGAGGCAAGGGTCTCGCGAGCCTGGAGCGTCGTGCCGATCGCTGGTTTGTGGCGCTCACAGACGACGAGGCGGCCGCCATGATCAATGAGCTCCACGGTGGCGCCGAAGCCACCGTCATGTCTCAGACGCGGATCGTCCGGTGACATACGAGGAGCGGCTCATCCAGATCGCCGAACGGAACGCTGACGTTGTCGTGATGACGGCCGAGAACCGCGCGGCGATCCGCAACCTCCCCGGCAAGCTCGGATCTCGCTTCATCGATGTTGGCATTGCCGAGCAAACCCTCGTCGGTGCCGCCGCCGGCCTGGCGCTGCGCGGCAGAGTCCCGATCGTCCACGCGCTGGCGACGTTTTTGACGATGCGAGCCTTCGAGTTCATTCGGACTGATGTGGGCATCGCGCAGCTTCCGGTGAAGCTGGTCGGGGCAATTGCAGGTTTCCTGTCGGAAGCCAACGGACCGACGCATCAGGCAGTGGAAGATCTCGCACTGATGCGCGGTATTCCGGGCATGAACGTGTGCTGTCCCGCTGACGAGCCCGAGATGCTCGACGCGCTGACGACCATGGCCAGCGATCGCGCGCCCTGGTACATGCGCTACAACGCTCGCCAGTCGGCGTTCGAGCACCGCGCGCCATTTGTGCCCGGCATCGCGGAAATCGTGACAGAGGGAGCCGACGTCGCGTTGCTGACTTACGGATGCCTCACGCGTGAGTGCTACGAAGCGACGGGGCGTCTGGCAGATGCGGGGATTGGGGTGCGGCTCGTGAACATGCGCACGCTGAAGCCTATCGACGAAGCGGCGATCCTCAAGTCGGCCCGCGAGACAACGCTGGTCGTGACGGTCGAGGATCATTTCGCGATTGGCGGGCTCGCAACCATCGTGGCCGAGGTTGCAGCCGCGAACGAGGTCGCGATTCGCCTGCATTCGATTGCGCTGCCTGGGCGGTGGTTCACTCCCTCACTGTTCGCCGACGTCCTGGAGTGTGAAGGCTTTTCACCGGAGCACCTCGCGCGACGCATCGCCGCCGCGTTCGCGCGCCATGATTCACGAGGTCACGTCCATGCCTGAGACCGCTCGCCCCGAACGCTCACTGCCTGCAATTGCCCGCTCTGACGAGTGGTACGCTCGCGCAACCGGCCTCATCCCTGCCTATACGCAAACACTCGCAAAGGGCCCCGGGCAGTACGTCGCGGGAGTCGCGCCCAAGTACTTGCAACGCGGCAAAGGCTCGCATGTCTGGGATGTCGACGGCAATGAGTTCATCGACTTCAGCATGGCGATCGGTCCGCTGTCGCTCGGTTACGCGTACGAGGCGGTCGATCACGCGATCCGAGAGCAGCTCGAGGACGGAATCACCTTTTCGATGATGCATCCGCTCGAAGTCGAGGTCGCTGAACTCGTCCGCGATGTCGTACCGAACGCTGAAATGGTCCGCTTCAGCAAGACCGGCGCGGACGTGACCTCCGCCGCGGTGCGGCTGGCGCGCGCCTTTACCGGACGGTCAAAGGTGATCTGCTGCGGGTACCACGGCTGGCACGATTGGTACATCTCAGTGACCGATCGCGCCCTCGGCGTCCCGTCGGCTGTTCAGGACTTGACGCTGACCTTCGACTACAACGACATGACGTCTGTCACGCACGCACTCGATCACGATACCGCCTGCGCCATCCTCGAACCGATGGTCTTCGACGAGCCCCGGGACGGATTTCTCCAGGAACTGAAAGCCGCCTGCCGAAAGAACGGCACGCTGCTGATCTTCGACGAGATGTGGACCGGTTTTCGCTTCGCGTTGGGCGGCGCACAGGAGCGCTTCGGCATGCAAGCCGACCTCATGTGCTATTCGAAGGCGATCGCCAACGGGATGCCGCTCGCCGTCCTCGCCGGTCGATCCGAGGTCATGCGCCTCTGCGAAAAGGACGTCTTCTTCTTCACGACGTTCGGCGGTGAGGCGCTGTCGCTGGCCGCCGCCAAAGCGACGATCCGCGAGCTTCGTGGTCGCGAGGTGCCCGAATATCTCGAGCGCCTGGGACGAGTGCTGCGCGATGGATACAACGAACTCGCACGGGAGCTCGATATGCCCTACACGCTCGCGATCGGTGCGGGCTGCCGTTCTCTCGTCACGTTCGACTCAAAAGCGGGCGATCCGCTCGAAATGAAGTCGCTGCTGCAACAGGAACTGTTCGCACGAGGCATTTTGTGGAGCGGCTTCCACAACATGAGCTTTTCGCACACGGACGACGATGTGGTTCGCGCGCTCAAGGCGTACCGCGAAGCCCTGCTCGTGCTCAGGCAGGCCGTCGAGAGCGGCTCCGTCCGCCAGGCGCTGCTCGGCTCGCCGGTCGAGCCCGTCTTCCGTCGCACGTCGAACTTCAACATCAAGCCGAGGTGCGGTCACGCAGCGTGACATAAGGCGATGACCTTGATTCTTGCCATCGACATGCCTCACGCAATTCTCGTGGCCCTACACGATCTCTTCGCGCACATGTCCAGAGTCGAGCGCCTGTCACTGGCAACCATCGGGACGAGTGCTGTCCTCCTTGCGGTGCTCGAACGGATCATCCCCTACAGCAAAGGCCAGAGATTGCTCCGCGAAGGGTTCTTCGACGACTTCGCACTGTACACAATCGCGCAAAGCTACATCCTGGGCATCGTGATCTTCTCGATCATCATCGCGCAGCTCGACGCGGTCGGCGGTTTTTCGCGTCTCCAGTTGCTCGCCCGCTGGCCGCTCTGGCTCCAGGTCACGTTGTTCGTCGCCACCCACGACTTCTACATTTACTGGATGCATCGCTGGCAGCATCGGAATCGCTACCTGTGGCGTCTCCACGAAGCGCACCATTCGCCAGCCTCGGTCGATTGGCTGTCGGGATCTCGGTCACATTGCCTGGAAATCCTGATCAACCAGACAGTAGAGTTCGCGCCGATCGTGCTGCTTGGAGCCTCTCCGGAAGTTGTTCCGCTCAAGGGCGCGATCAGCGCGGTGTGGGGCATGTACATCCACGCCAACCTGAACGTGCACACCGGCCGGTTGCAGCGGCTCATCAACGGACCGGAAATGCACCGCTGGCACCACACGATGGGAAGAGGGATGCGCGCGAACTTCTCGACGAAACTCGCGGTCTGGGACTGGATGTTCGGGACAGCCTATCTTCCCGTCGAGCAGCGTGCCGGCAACTACGGGATACCGACCCGGTTCCCGAAACACTACGTGGGCCAAACGCTCTACGCGTTCCGCGCCTTTCGTCGGCGCAACGGATCTCGCACGGTCGTCCCGAGGAACCTCGCGTTCGAGTCCGAGCGCGCCGGTGCCGGTGACTTCTAGTCAGCCAGGGGATCGGACTCAAGGTCCGGCGGGTGCGCTGGTTCGTGCTTTTCTCAGCGCGCGCAGGCCGCCGAGCAGCAGCAGCGCCGCAGCACCCAGTGCGGTGCTCCAGAGGTACACGATCGCTCGTTCCATAATCGCCAGCGCAGCCGCGGTTGCCGTCGGCACGCCCAGCCAGACGAAGCCAGCGACGAGCGCGCCGTCAACGACGCCAAGACCGCCGGGAACGGGAACCAGGCCGCTCCCGAGACGAAGAAGAGAGATGGTCGCCGCCTGAGAAGGAACGAACCGGACGTCGAATGCTCGCCCCAAGAGCGTGATGCGCGTGATGTCGAGCGACCAGATCAAAAGGGAACATCCAAGGGCCGCGATCACGACGCCACCCTTCGCGCGTCCAATTGCCGGCGGGTGCCATTGGGCGAAGCGCGAAGTGACGAACCGGTAGATGGGGCGTGCGAGCACGGCCACGGCCAGCGCGAGCAGCACGAAAAAGCCCCAGTGCGCCGACTGAGGCTTCAGCGTCGGCAGAGCGAGCAGGCCGAGAAGGAAAACCCCCGGCACGTCTGCCGCCCGGTCGTAAACCACCGAGGCAACGATCGCCTTGAGCGACGGCGAGCCGCCGGGGCGACTGATCAGCGCCGCGCGGCACGCGTCGCCTCCAAGAGTACGTGCAGGAGTGACGTTGCATAGGCAGACGCCAGCGGAATAAGCCAGCAGGGATTCCCAGAGCGTTGCGCCGCTCCCCACCCTGCGGAGGAGCATCCGCCAGCGAAACGCCATCACCACCAGTGACAGCGTGTCGACGGCAAACGCAGCTGCCACGAAACCGATCTTCGCGTGGCCGATCACGGCGGTTGTCGTGGCAATCGTCGACCACACCCCAGTCATGTGGGCGGCTCAGTGTACCGCACGAGGTGAGACGGCCCGTGATACTCGGCCGTCACACCTCTGCTCGACTGTTGTTGATGTCGTGTTGATGTCTTTGCCGCACAAGAGTTGCCGCTTCGATGCACGGCGATCACTGAATCTTCAAACCTCTGCTCTATCTTGTTGAGGCAAGGCTGCACGACCCAAGTGATTGATCGGTCGCTCAATTGCGCCGATCGCTTACTCCTGTCTCACGGCTAACAGGCGCTGAGTGATGCGCCGCGCGGCTAGCGTCCCAGGCCGGCCACGAACGGCTGAATTGAGACTATGAGCTTCTCTGTCCAGGAGATTCATCTCTATTCGCGGGAATCGCGTTTTTCCCGCCCGGCCGGCATGCGTGCGGCGGTATCGCTGCACAGCCATTCGGAATGCTCGCGCGAAACATTGGAATTCATCCCGCGTTTCGCGAGGCAGATTCCCTTTGTTGCCAGCTGCTTCGAGCGAAGCCTTGCCGAGTACCAGAACGAATTCGGCCGGCCGCTCGACTTCGGCGCCTGGTATTGGCGTCCCCCCGTGACGCCCGCAGGCGTGATCGACTCCGAACAGGCCCAATTGCAGGTGCGTTTCAACCTGCCTGGTCTGGTGTCGCTCACCGACCACGACACCGTGGAAGGACCGCTGGCGCTCAGAGCGAGTGGCCGGGCCGATGTTCCGATCGCCTTCGAGTGGTCGGTGCCCTTCCAGAAAACCATCTTCCACCTTGGCGTCCACGGCATCCCGCCCTCGTCGATCGACGCGACGATGCGCGCGCTTGCGGAGTACACGGCGGGACCTGCCACTGGCATGCCCGTTCGATTGAAGGAGTTGCTCTACTGGCTCAGCGAGTGCCCTGAGACCTTCGTCGTCCTCAACCATCCGTATTGGGATCTCGCCGACGTCGGTCAACTCCGTCACGACTCGGCGATGCTCGCCTTTCTGCGCAGTTATCGCGATTGGATTCATGCAATCGAGCTGAACGGATATCGCAGCTGGGCTGAAAACCGGCGCGTGCTGCCGCTCGCGAAAGGCTTCGGGATCCCCGTAGTCGGCGGTGGCGACCGGCATGGCCTCGCCCCGAATGCGATCGTCAACCTGACCCGAGCCGAAGATCTGGCTGCATTCGCACGCGAGCTGCGCGTCGACCGCTCCGCCTGCTGCGTAGTCCTCCCGGAGTACGCCGACCCGCATGTAGCACGCACGCTCCAATTGGTCGCAGACATCCTTCGTCGCCACCATGACCATCACCGCGGACAAACCACATGGCCGGAGCGCGTCTTTATCACGGTCAATGACTGCGAACACTCCGTCGCGTCGATATGGGAGCGCAAGCCACTGTGGCTGCAAAGCACCGTCGCCGTCACTCGAGCCATCGCAGCGAAGCCCTTCGCGGCGCTGTTCGAGCTGATGCGCACGGATGGCCACGAAACGCTGGAGGCCGACTGCGGATCGGACACCTTGTTCGACGCTGTGCCGGACCTGACGTCCGGCTCGGCGGCCGCGTAGACGCTTGGGTCGAGACGGAAGACATCAAGTGAGGAGGACCGGCCATGCGGCACCTGCAATTCGGCCAACGCGTGATTGGCGAGAGTCAACCGACCTACATCGTCGCGGAGATCGGCATCAATCACAACGGATCGCTCGGCATCGCCAAGCGCCTGATCGATGTAGCAGCGAATGCGAACTGCGACGCGGTGAAGTTCCAGAAGAGGACGCCGGAGTTATGCGTGCCGCTGCAGCAACGAAACCAGATGCGGGACACGCCGTGGGGCGCGATGAGTTACCTGGAATACCGTCATCGCATGGAATTCAGCGTCGAGGAGTACGAAGCGCTCATCGATCACTGCCGCAGTCGCTCGATAGAATGGTTCACTTCGTGTTGGGACGAGACGGCCGTCGACTTCATCGAATGGTTCGAACCGATCGGCTACAAGATCCCTTCCGCCGCGCTCACTGACGTCGCCCTTCTGCGGCGGTTCAAGCAAACAGGCCGGCCACTGATCCTGTCGACAGGTATGTCGACGATGAATCAGATCGAAGCTGCCGTCGCGTTGCTTGGCACGAAGAATTTGCTGATCACCCACGCGACGAGCACGTATCCCTGTCCCTTAGCCGAGCTCAATCTGCGGATGATTCACACGATTCAGTCCCGCTTCGACTGCGCCGTCGGCTACTCGGGGCACGAGGTCGGTCTTGCGACAACGCTCGCGGCTGTATGCCTGGGCGCCAGCCTCATCGAGCGGCACATCACGCTCGATCGAGCGATGTGGGGCACCGATCAGGCCGCGTCTGTCGAGCCGCGCGGGCTCGAGCGTCTGGTCCAGTACATCCGTGACGTCGAGGCCGCCATGGGGGACGGCGTCAAGGCCGTCTACGAGAGCGAGCGCGCGGTCATGAAGAAACTCCGGCGCACGGATCTACTGATGGTGACGAGCCTTCCGCAAGCGGTGTGACCGTCTCGAGGAACCAACCGAGCTGTCTGCTCAGAAAATGCGACCGATTCACAACAGGTTGTGGAACGGGCGACTCATGACCACAAGGTCCATTTTCATGCCGGGCAGCGCCGCGATCATCGTCCGTCAGGCATGGCGATGCGATACGAGGAGTCGACGCCGAACTTCTTGTAGTTCGAGAACTCGACGCTGCCGCCGCGCCGGAGCACGGCGACGAGACCGACGCGGACGCTGACGGTATACGTTGCGAATGCCGGCAGCCACGACTCGCCGTTCACCTTCCGCCGCTGGAACGACGCGCGCGATCCCTTGTGCACGCGAGCGAGCATTCCGAGGCCGAACGATACCGTGTTAATCGCCTCCGCGTCGAGGTGGACCACCTCGTAGTCCGACTCGCTGATCCACGCGCGCACGTTGAAGTTGCGCATGATGCGGCCGGCGCTGGTGCGCGGCTTCGCGTCGCGGCGTGGCGTCAGCGTGAGGACGATCGCGTCGTGCCCTTCGATGGTCTCGCGGCCGTCCATTCGGATGTCGAAGACGCGGCCGATATCATCGATGCTTTCCGACAGCTCACGGCGCCTACGCTCGCGGTCCTCCTTCGCCTTGGTCTGTGGAGGATCCTTCGCAAGCTTGCGCGCGTACTCCTCGACGTGCTTCTGCCGCTCACGATCGCGCCGCTCGAGTTCCTGCGGCGGAATCGGCCGGCCATCTTCGGACAGCACGCGCTCCCAACGGTCTTCGCCCGGCAGGGCCGGATAGCTTTCGAGAACCGTTACCGACTCGCCTGTCGCATTGCCCGACTTGTCGAGCTTCTGCATGCGGCGCGTCTCCATGTACATGTAGCCGGTTTGCCGGTCTTCGTCAGTGTCGAGGCGTTTGCGAACCTCCTGTAAGAAAGCCTGCTGGTCAGGAAGAGGCTTCTGCGCCTGCAGCGGCGGCGCGAGCAGAGACAGCACGGCGATTGCCGTGAACCAGCGCATGAAATAAGCATAGACGGGTTCGCGCCTGTGGTTCGCCAAAAGTCGTCCCGAACTTGCGTCACTCCAAAAGCTCAGGCAAAAGTTGCTCGCACGCCTGCTGGCTTCGGCTAGACAAGCTGAGCATTTAGCTCACGCGGGTCCAGATCTGACTTGCCGAGCGTCGATCGGGTTCTCGGACGTTACGCGGTCACGATCGCCGTGCTCGAAGGGCGACGAGATGCGCCGTGAGCGCGCTGAGCAGCGTGATGGAGATCACGGATCCGCCGTGAGCGGTCAAGACATGCCAGGGGGTCGAAATCGGACAAATCAGG
>Ga0306924_10001574_pt1 | contig 21007 bp, 17 predicted proteins | sample sta12Can44000111_FD_203756 | JGI IMG/M metagenome (GOLD analysis project Ga0306924, IMG submission 203756) | Lab enrichment of tropical soil microbial communities from Luquillo Experimental Forest, Puerto Rico - statanox.12C.anox.44.000.111 (v2)... | ecosystem: Environmental > Terrestrial >...
GTGGTGGTCAGCCAGGCGGTGAAATTCGCCACCGCGGTGCTCAAGCGCTTCGGCCAGGGCGCGCGCTACGAGCACGAGGCCGCCCCCTGGGGCATGGTGGACGTTTACTACATCTACGTGGACGACGATTCGGTCAATGACACCGGCCGTCCGATCGAGATGCGCGGCCCCGACGGCGTCTACGGCACCTCCTGGAGCTACATGGTGCCGTATATCGGCCAGGAGATCCCGGTGGGCGAGAAGTACGGCTCGCCGGTGGTGCGCAAGGCGGGCCGTGAGGACTGCCTGCTCTACCCCAACCGGCGCCTGATCATCGCCGTCGGTACCGACATGCTGGGCGTGATCGTCAACCCCGACCCGCAGACCCAGGCCTCGCCCTACTGGCACGCCAAGGTGCCCCTGTTCCAGCTGCGCGCCGACGACTGGGCCTGGAACTTCCTGGGCTTCCCGCTCACCCGCTACGGGCAGTCGCTCGAGAAGGCCTCGGTCGAGATGTGGCGCGGCATGGTGGACGCGATGAACGCCCGGCTCTCGCCGCCGCGCGCCTTCGACCGCAATTCCCAGGCGGCGGCGCTCGCCCAGACCATCAACACCCGCATCCCCAACCAGGTGGTCGGCCTGGACATGTCGCTGGTTCCGCTGGCCAACCAGATCTCGCCGCTGTTGCCCTTTCAGTGGTACGAATATCCGGCGCATTATCTGCAGGCGCAGCAGATGCTCACCGGCATGATCAAGGACCAGATGGGGGTGGCCGACGCCCAGGCGCTGGCCCGCGCGCGGCAATTGCCCTCGGGCGACAGCGTGGAGAAGCTGATGGAGCAGCTGGGGCCGCTAGTCAAGGATCAAAGCCGCAACATGGAGGAGTCGATCCGCGCCGGGGGCGAGCAGTGGAAGGCCTGCTTCTTCCAGTTCTACACCGCCAGCCGGCGCATGCAGCTGGTCGGCCCCGACGGGCTGGCCGACGAGGACTTCGATTACCGCCCCGGCACTCTGATCCCCTATGCCAACGAGGACGACTGGCGGAGTTCGGGCGGGCCGGATCTGCACTCGGCCGAAGCCCGCCGCCGCTTCGGCGCCCCCGACCGCTGGGAGAGCTACTTCGACCAGGGTCAGATCGTGCCCCAGTTCGAGCGCGCCCGCTGGCACAAGGACAACTTCACCTTCTCCGTGATCCCCTATTCCCTGCACGAGTTCAACTCGATCTCCCGCAAGCTCTTCTATCTCCAGCTGCAGATGCGCGGCTTTCCGCTCGACCCGTGGACGTTAGCTGAACTTTTCGACATCAAAAATTTCGGGGACGTGCCGGACATCCCTGATCCCAAGACCCAGACCATGCGCAAGGCGCAGACCATCTTCGAGCGCTGGCTGGCCTGGATGCAGATCCAGGCCAACATCCAGCAGGCCATGGGGGGCGGCATGCAGGGAGGCAAGGGCAAGGTCGGACGGCCGGCCACGGCGCAGACGGTGCCTACCATGGAGACCAAGGGAGGAGTACGTCCAATCGTTCGTGAAAGTAAGCATTAGGAGGAATCGTGCCAAGCGAAGATGTGATGCACGAATTCAAAGCGGGCAGGCTCCGGTCCGGATCAAAACGGGGACCGAAAGTCAAAAACCGTAAGCAGGCGATTGCCATTTTACTTAGCGAAAGGCGTAAGGAAGGTAAGCGAACTGCACGCAAGAAGAGATAATCTCGCCAGAGCGCCGCAAAGAGGGCAGGGGCCGTGGGAAGAAACGGAAGGGGTAATCTTCAGGGTCTGTTGTCCTCGCTCGCCGGCATGCCCGGGGCGCGCACCGAGACCGAGGAGCGGGTGCGCTTCCAGGTGGGGGCGATCGAGGACGCCATGCGCTTCATCAAGCAACTCCAGGGCACGGGCGCGCTGACCATTCACTTCCACTCGGGCAAGCCGCACGGCGAGGCGCAGTGGAAAACGGCGGTCAACGGTGAAGCGGCAACTAGTCCGGACTAGTCGTGCTAGGATCACAAGCGAACATCAGTCGGTCGATGACTCGCAGCAGCGAAGGACCGGATTTTTCTTTGAGTGTGTCTGGTCCTTCGCTCTCTTCCAGTTGACACATCCCCCGGGTCTTCGTATAGTCCTAGCTAGGAAACGGTAAGCCCGCTACCGGAGCGTTCTTCGGCATAAGCTCAGGCCCGTTACCCCTCCGGGTAGCGGGCCTTTCGCTTTTTAGCGGGTCTACCGGCTCTCAGTACCGATAGAGCCTATGGGCTTGGTCGGAGAAAGGAGAACGAACATGTTCGAGACCCGTGAGGATCAACAGAACCGGCGCGGCCGGCGCCGCGGCCACAAAAAGCGCTAAGTGCGCTTGGATTCCGGGGACCGTTCATCGGCGCGGTCCCCTGATCTTGACCCCCAACCTGTAACTAAACGGTCGTTCGCATGGCTCCATCCGGACTCCGGACTCCCGACGACACGCCCCGGCCCGGTCCCGCAGGGACGGCGCCCGGGCCCTCCGTCCTGGCTGGCACGCCTCCAGGCGGAGGCGAGGAGACACCGGGAGCCGCTGGGGTAACCCCGGGCGGCGGGATGCAGGCCATGATGGGGCAGGCGGTCTCCAAACTCAAGGAAACTCAGATGATGCTGGTCAAATTGGCCCAGCAGTTTCCGGGCACGGTGCCTTCTCTCAGAGAAGCCCAGGGCCTGATCGGCAGAGCCGCCACCCTGATGGACTCCGCGTTACAGCAGACCATTACCAGACCCGGCGTGCCCGAGCCTCCCGCTCCCGCCATCGGCGGATAAGAGCAAGAACAAGCTCGCGGCCGTCCTGTTCTAGTGAAGCAATCAGCAACCGGACAATTAGTCCGACTGAGGAAACCAGATGCCGGTAGATCGAGACACTTTGAAAGCCACCATCCAGGAAGCCGTGGGCGGCGACGGCGAACTGGCCGCGCTCCTGGAGCAGAAGCTGCTCGCCAACGACAACCTGGCCACCAACTTCGTCGGCGGCTACATGCGCAACCGCGACTACACCCAGAAATCGCAGTCGCTGGCCGACGACAAGCGCACCATGGAAGGCCAGGTGGAGCAGTACCGGCAGGCGCTCGAGGCCGCCGAGGGGGAGAAGCAGAAGGTGCTCAAGGACCTGGCCGGGCACAAGGTGAGCCTGGCGACGGCCCGCCAGACGCTCAAGAACATCAAGGACACTTACGCACTCTCCGACGATGACGTCCCCACCTTCAAGGACCTGATCGATACCCAGACCAGGGGCAAGCCGGTGGATTCCTCCTCCGACCTGGATGAGAAGTTCGCTGGCTTCAAGCGGGAGATGCAGACCTATCTCACCAACACCCTGATTCCCGAGCTGGGCGGCATGGCGCAGCTCGACATCGTGTGGAACGACATCCGCGACGAGCACCGCGAGCTGACCGGCAAGCGCATGACCGCCAAGGAGCAGCAGGAGTTGTTGGCCGAAGCCGACAAGCGCAGCCGCGCCGGGCGGCCGATCTCGCTCAAGGGCCTCTGGGAAGAAAAGTACGACGCCCCGACCATGCGCCAGAAGCACCACGACACCGGCCTTGAGAAGGAGCTGCGGGCCAAGTGGGACCACGAGCAGCAGGCGAAGATCAGCGAGGCCGCCATGGCTGGCGTGCGCCCGGTGGCTCCCGACCAGCAGGGCCTCAGGACCAGCCAGATCTTCGACCACAAGTTCAAGACGCACGAGGAAGCCCCGGCGGCAGCGCCCAAGCCGGCGCAGGCCCCCAGCGCCAACGAGCGCTCCGCGTTGAGCGGGGCGGAGCGCGCCGGCAAGCGGTTTCTGGAGCGCCGCGCGGCGGGCGTTCCCATGGGCGCTCCCGACGAGCGCAAGACAGGCGGCGGGAAGGCCGCATGAGTATGTAAGTAATTAGGAGGTGTGCCATCGCCGATCCGCTTTTGGACGAAATCAACACAGTCACATTGCCAGAAGTCAATGACGCAGCCATCGAGGATTAAATGTCAGTCCTCGTTAAACCCCGTGAACTCAGGGGAAGCCTAAACCGGAAACGGCATGGTAATCCTGAGCCAAGCCCAGCAATGGGAAGGTGCAACGACTATGGCGCAAGCCAGTAGGGTCAAGCGATCCGAAGCGCGGGGCACTCGCAAGAGTGGTGAGATAGTCTGAGCTAGGGCGGAAACCTCTAGAAGGCCGGAACTAGCGAACCCGGTCGCAACATTCCTGAATTTCTTCTTGGCCAGCGTCCTTCAGGCCCACTTACGTGCGAAGTGCCTCGTCCCCTTCACCGGTGGCGCCTTCACCCGCAATGTGTTCTTATACAATCCGCTCAACGGCGGCGCCTACGCCAAGGGCATCGGCGGCTTTAATCTGACCAAGCCGCAGACTTTGGGCTCGACGGTCTTCGACCCGCGCTACTACGTGGTGATGATCATCGAATACCTCGAAGACATAAGTGTCTTAAATGTTGGCGACCTGGCCGTCTTCTCGCTGTTAGAGACCGACATGGCCAATGCCTACCAGACGATCAGCGCCATCATGGCGCTCGACATCCAGCAGAACGGCCAGATTGCGCCCAGAACGATCAACATCAACGGCTGGACCGAGGCCATCAACGACGGCATCGTGCCCTCGTGGGACGGGATCGTCTACACCACCTACGGCACCGCGCAGCGCAACGGCGTGGTGCGCAAGGCCTTGAACGGCAACGTCTACTGGGCGGGCAAGGCGGACGGTACGGCAGGCACCATCACTTACCCGGTGTTCAACGCCGCTTACAACCTGGCCAAGCGCGGGACCGACGAACCGGACCTGTTTGTCGCCAATAAGCCGTTCGTGTCCTTCGTAGAGAACCGCATCCAGCCGCAGCAGCGCTTCGGGCAGGACTCGGCAAGCGTCAAGGACCCGTATTTTGGCGCGGTGGGCTTTCGATTTAAGAATGCCGTGGTGATGATGGACGACTATTTCCCGTCTGCATTGGGCAATCCGTATTCGGATGCGAGCAACGGAGGCCTGGGCAACAACCTGACCGGCACCATCCCCTACACCGCGCCCAGCGGAACGCCGCCCAATAACTTCCCGCCGGCCGCCATCACTACTCTCGTGGTCGGCGAAGTCGGCGTCTTCTTCAACACCAGCCGCTGGAAATTCCGCGTTAGCAACGACAGCGAGTTCGGCTTCAATCCGACCGACTTCATCCGGGCGCCGGACAATACCCGCGTGGCCTCGCAGCTCAAGGCTGCGGTGAATCTGGAATGCGTGGCACCCTGGAGCAACACGCAGATCTACGGGGTGAATTCCTAAGGAGGACATCATGGCAGCCACTCTTGTTAGTGATCAGTCGCCGCGCCTCACCAGCAACTATCTCAATCAGAAGAATCGCGTGGGCGATCCCGCGCCTGGCGTGAGCGTTTCCACCGCCCAGGTCTCCGGTTCCATCGTGCAGCCCTATACCGGGCAATTGGGCGGCAAGCTGACTCTCTCCGAAGCCGAGACCCGGGCATTCAGCGATCCCACCATGTTCACGATCTACGGCGGCATCTTCCAGTACGTGCAGTTCCGGCTCGGTTCCACCAACGCCCCGGCGGCCGGACTGGTCCTGTGCTGGTACGACGAGCGCAACTACATCGTTACCCCGGATATCATTGGCGGGGGCGGACGGATGGCCGGGATCTGTCTCAACCCGGTGACCAGGGGTAATTACGATTTCATCCAGATCGGCGGGGATGCCCAGGTCCTGTTCGGCGCGATCACCGCCGTCACGCCGGCCATCGGCGACATGGTGGTCATGCAGGCGAGCAACAATCAGGGGGACATCCTGACCGCGACCACCACCGTGACTTTCGCTCTGCTGAAGACCGTCATCGGGGTCGCGTCCAGGGTGGCTCCCGTCGCCAGCCAGCTCAATCCGGTGCGTCTCAACATGATACCCGGATGGGGATACTAAGGAGAGAATTATGGCAGTACGCAGGCCTCGTAAGATCGGATTTACCAAGATGCGCATGCCGGGCATGCGGGGCGCGCGGCGCGGCGGCGGCCGGAAACGGAGCTATTGATGCCGGCCACGGTAATGTCGCGTTTCTCTTATCCCAAGGTGCCCGGGGACGGCCTCTGGAGCATCGTCGATGTAACCGGCCTGGCCAGCTATGCGGTGATCGTCATCGGCACGCCTCCCACCGGCGGCCAGCTGGTGACGCCGGCGGACTGCGGGCTGCAATCGATCGACTGGATTCAATCCATGGGCTCTGACAACGGGCAGTACGACGTCACCTGTTACCCGGCTCCCTTCACCCTGGGCAATCCTTTTGCTGGCGTCCGCTTGCAGTGGCTGACGGCGGCCACCGGGGCGGAGGCTATTGCCGCCACCAACCTGAGTGCCCGCAGCGTGCGGCTGCTGGTGATCGGTCGCTAGCCATGGCCTTCGTGGACCTAGTTGCGGAACTGGTGGGCACGGTCCCGCGCCTGAGCGCGCTGCATGCCCAGCAGCTGATCAACCGCAGCTGGGCGCGGGTGCGCGACTCGAGATTGTGGTCGTTTCATTTCGTGGCAGATGCGCAATTGTTCGTGCCCACCGCCGTTTCCGCCGGCTCGGTCAGCGCTACCTTCAACAACACCATCGTGGTGGCCGACACGGCGGCGGCCGGCGCCCTCAACGCCATCGCGCTGGCCAACCCGCCGTTAGCCAGTTCCGTCTTGGGCCAGGGTCGCCAAATTCGCGTCGGCTCGACCAGCAATATCTCCTCTCCCACCGGGCCGAATTACACTATCCTGGCGTGGGACGGAGTCAGCCAGCTGACCATCAACAAGCCTTACGGGGAGGCGACGGTTACCGGCGCGCCTTACCAGGTGCTCAAGTGCTATTACTCCCCGCCCGCCCCGCCGCCCTTCACCGCTCTCGCGCCCGACCTGCGCTACGTGCGCTATGAGTCGATCACCAACCGGCGCAGCGGCTACACTATCTTCGGTCCCAACCTCTACTGGAGCCAGGCGCAGCTCAACGCTATCGATCCGCAGCGCGGCGGCCAGGGCGAAGCCTACATCGTGGCCAACTACGGGCGCAACAGCCTGGGCCAGCCGGTGGTCGAACTCTACCCCAACCCGGTGCAGTTCACGACTTATAGCGCAACTTACTGGACCCGCTGGCCGGATCTTACGCCCACTCAAGACCTGCCGCAGATTCCCTATGAACTGCCGGATGCGGTGATGTTCCAGGCCAAGGCGCTGGCCAGCGACTGGGCGCTGGCCAACGTGACCACCGTGCCGGAATTGGGCCAGACCAACTGGGTCGCCTACCGGCAGATCCAGGGCGTGGAATACAAGGCTTCCATCATAAATTGTTTTAAGCAGGACGACGAAATCATGCCGCTTATACCGTTCAGACAGGGACAAGGATTTATGTTCCCCCTCGGAGGCCAGTTCTTGCAGTCGCATGACATAACTTCAATCCTTCCAAGGGGTTACTGATTGTAAATGGAATGGCGACATGATTTGCTTGAATAAAGAAGCGGCCTGGGCATATATCGCTGATAAACGGCAGGAGGTTTCTCTTGGCTACTGATCCCACGTTGCAAGCCGTGTTGCAGTTTCATGACTGGCAGATCAACCGGCCGCATGAGCCCGTGCCGGCGGCGGTCGAGACCATGGCGAAGCCGGTAGAGGAGAAGGAACTTCCCTTCGATCCCACCGAACCGGAGGAGGAAGAGGAAGAACCGCAGGAGAATGAGAAGAAGGAGAAGCCACGATGAAGAACATCAATTCCAGCAAGGGGGCCGAGACCAGCGGCAAGGTCGGGCCGATCCGGAGTCCTATGTGCTACAACCTGGCGCAGAGTGAGAACAAGCTGAAGCTCCATCCCTCGACCGCCGCCAACACCACCCGGCCGGGAATCAGCAAGCAAAGCGCACCCATCCGCTCGCCCATGAACGGCGGGAGCATCGTGAAGTACTAAGAGTACTAATATGCCCAACGATCAAAACGGCAATCCGCTGAAGGTCGGCGACACGGTCCTCGTCAAAGGCACGGTCGAGACCCTGGTCGAAGATCCCAACTACATCAACTGCACGGTGAAATGCACCGAGCTGATGCCGCCTACCGGCGCGCCCATCACCCTGCAGCTGAATACTTCCATGGTGCAGAAGGAACAGACCGGGCCGGTGCTGCCGGCTCCTCCCGGCGGCCTCGGGCTGCAGCCGCCCGGGGTGCAGCTGCCCGCGCCTGCGCCACCGCCGCCGTACGGCCAGCCCGGCTATGGCCAGCCCGGCTACTGGAGCGGGACCACCGGCTAGAGGTTTGCCTTGCCCGCGCCAGGTTATGCCTATCTCACGTTGGGGAAGGCGCGGGCGGAAGTGGCCGCGCGCCTCGAAGACCCGAACTACGTCTACTGGACGGCGAGCGAACTCAACGACCTGATTGCTCTCGCGGTGCGCACCTGGCAGGCGCTGACCGGCACTTATAAGCAGCGCGCGACCTTCGACATTTCGCCTGGCAACGGAGTGGGCGGGAGCGCTTTCTACGATCTGGCTAACTTACCGGTTAATAATCCGCAGCTTCCCCCGGTCACGCTGCTCAGCTTCTTCGTGACCGATCAGCAGCTCATCAGCATAATGCTGGCGGCATTGCTCGAGCCGCCGCTCAATAACGGCTGGAAAGGCACCGGCCAGTTCAGCTTTCCGCAGATCACGCAGGCGCTCCAGGACCGCATCAACCGCTGGATCACCGATACCGGCTCGAATGTAACCCGCAATCTCCAGCATGTCGAAGTGGGGCCGTCGGCCTCGCGCATCTTCCTTCCCGAAGGCGTGCTCGACGTGCGCCGCGCCGCCTGGGTGGTCGAGCAGTTCATTCCCTTGCCGCCGCCTTCGCCTCCGCCGCCTCCGCCGCCCAGAACCGTCAATCTGTTCAGCTTCGGATCGGCCGGCACCGGAGGCGACGACACCCAGGTGTTCCAGACCGCGCTCAACACAACCGCAAAGAACGGGGACACACTGTCGGTCTCCGTGTCGCCGCAGCCCTACAACGTGCAGCCGCTCTTCCTGCCCTCCGGCACCAGCCTTCTGGTAGCGTCGGGCGTGATCATTCAGGCCACTTCCGGCTACGTCGAGGGCCAGAAGATGATCAACATCACCGACGTCGCTAACGTCAGCATCACTGCGACCGGTGCCACCTTTCAAATGCGCAAGGCGGAGTACACCACCGGCGAGTTCCGCTACTGCCTGAATATTACCGGTGCCTCCAACGTGGTCATTCAGGGCGGGACCTGGAAGAACAGCGGCGGGGACGGGATTTTTATCGGGGGCACCGCAGCCAACAACTACAGCTTCAACGTGACCGTGCAGGATGCGACCTTCGACAACCACCGGCGCAACGCCATGTCGATCATCAGTGCGCGGTCGGTCTTTGTTCGCCGCTGCTCGTTCACGAATTCCAACGGCACCGCGCCCCAGGACGGGATCGACCTCGAGCCCAACGACGCAACCGAAGATCTGGTCGATATCCACATCGAAGACTCGAATTGTAGCGGCAATGCCGGGGACGGCATGAGCATCGGGATCTTCAATCTGCGTTCCTCCTCCCAGCCGGTCTCGATCACCGTGCTGCGGCATGCGTGTTCGAACAACGGCCTTTCCGGCTACATCGTGGATCACCAGGTGGACGGCACGGTCGCGGGCGTGGGCGGCAGCATTCTGCTCCAGGACTGCTCGAGCACCATGGATAAGACCTACGGCGCCTGGGCGCAGTTCTACTCGGCTTCGGGACCGTCGCTGACCTTCCAGAACCTGACCGTGACCAACGCCAACCAATCGCGCACGACGGTCAACAACGCGGCGGTCGGGATCGAGCGCGATCCCTCCTACGGCGGCATCGTCAAGGGCACCATCGGCAACGTCTACTTCCTGAATCCGACCATCCGGGACACCACCTCTAAGATCGACTACTACTACACCATCAACGACTACTCGGGCATCGGCGAGGTGAATATCCAGTTTCAGACTACCCAGGCGCAGCTCAGTGGCGCGCGCCTGGCCACGTCCACCGCCTGGGGATGGATCGACAGCGTCACCGCCACCACGGTGTTCATCGATCCGGGACCGCAGCCCGGCCTGCCGGCGGGCACGACCATGGTGACTTACACGACTTTGTGGCGCGACGACGAGTATGCCATGCAGGCTTTCCGCTTCCCGGGATCGCTCACTCCCGCGATTCCGCAGGTCTGGGGCAAGTTCGTGATGCCGCCGGTGGGGATCGATCTGTATCCTCCGCCGATCAACCCGGGCGATCTGGAAACGCTAGTCGTCGAGAACGGTCCGCTGGTCGGGACGACTCCGGCCGCCGTTTTTGCCAGTCCGACGATCTTGCGCATCCCCGAGGATTTCGTCTGGGGTATCCTGTTCGGCGCGCTCAGCGATCTTTTGTCGGCCGACGGCCCGGCGCGCGATCCGGCGCGCGCCGTCTACGCCGAATCGCGCTACCAGGAGTCGGTCGAGTTGTACAAGATGAACCCGGTGCTCCTCCAGACTCAGATCGAGGGTGTTCCGGTGTGGACCGGAAGCGTCTTCGAGATGGATGTATTCCTGGCTTCCTGGCAGACCGCGCCGGGGGTGCCGCAGTTCTCGGGCATGGCCGGGCGCAACCTGGTGGCCTTCGCCCCCGTGCCCAACGCAACCTTCAATGTCACCATCGATGTGGTGGCCAACATTCCCGTGCCTGCGGGCAACGACACCGACATTCTGCAAATCGACCGGGGAACCATCGGTCCCCTGCTCGACTACGTGCAGCATCTGGCGTCGTTCAAGATGGCGGGCCAGGAATTTAGCGCCACCGAGAAATTGCGCAAGAACTTCTATGTCGCGGCGGCGCTCGAGAATGCGCGCATCACCAAAGGCAGCTTCTATCGCCGGGCGCTGGAGAAGCCCGCTTTTCACCAGCAGTTCGAGGTGCCGAGGACCTAGACTATGCAACGCGCTCAAGATTTCGCCGAGGCCGGCAACGTTGCGGTTCTCACCGCAGGAATAGGGTCCACCAACCTGGTGCAGGGGAATTTCCCGCTGGCCACGGTGACGGTGTATTACACCGGGACCACGATTCTGGCACCGCTCTTTTCTGATACCCGCAACCCGCCTACGCCGCTCGCCAACCCGTTCACCGCCGACAGCAACGGCCACTGGTTCTTCTACGCCGCCAACGGGCGCTTCGATGTGGCGCTTTCCAGCCCTACCATGGCTTCTTGGACCATCGGTGATCTGAGCCTGGTGGATAATCCGGCTCCGATTGCGATCAAGGGCAGCGTGCCCAGTTCGCCTAGCTTGCCGGCTACCGGAAACAATCCCGGGGATGCCTGGATCGCGGCCGACACGGGAAATCTTTGGGTATGGAGCGGGACCGCATGGACCAACGTCGGCAAGGTGCAGGGTCCGCAGGGAGTTCAGGGACCGATCGGCGCACAGGGCTCTACCGGCCCTATGGGTCCGCAGGGAGCCGCCGGAGCCAGCGGCGCCATCGGCGCCCAAGGACCGGCGGGCGCCACGGGTGCGCAGGGACCCGCCGGAGCCAGCGTGCAAGGTCCGCTGGGGCCGGTCGGGCCGCAAGGGACGCCGGGGCCGCAAGGCCTGCCGGGTTCGGCGGTCTTGATCAAGGGCACGGTGGCTAGTGCGGCTAGTTTGCCGGTTAGCGGCAGTCCCGGCGATGCCTGGATCGCGAGCGACACCAGGCATCTCTGGGTGTGGAGCGGTACGGCCTGGGTGGACATGGGCCCGGTGCAGGGACCGCAGGGGCCGGTAGGCGCGGTAGGCGCCACCGGTCCGCAGGGACCGCAGGGCGCGACCGGAGCGCAAGGTCCCGGCGGAGCCACCGGAGCTCAGGGATCTGGCGGAGCCACCGGTCCCGTGGGCGCCGCCGGCCCGGTCGGGCCCAGCGGGCCTCAGGGAATCCAGGGCGTGCCGGGAGCACAGGGAGTTCCCGGCTCGGCGGTGTGGATCAAGGGCAGTGTGGCTACTTCCGCCAGTCTGCCGCTCACCGGCAACAGCAATGGTGACGGCTATATCGCCGCCGACACCGGGAACCTGTGGGTGTGGACCGGTAACCAGTGGCAGAACCAGGGGCCGGTGCGTGGTCCCCAGGGCAATCCGGGATCAGCCGGGCCCATCGGTGCCACCGGTGCCACCGGAGCGCCGGGAGCCATGGGTGCGGTAGGCCCTCCGGGAGCGCAAGGTCCCAGCGGTCCTCGAGGAACGCAAGGCGCCACCGGCGTGCCGGGTCCGGCGGGCCCCACCGGGGCCGTCGGAGCCATGGGCGCGATCGGGGCCACCGGGCCGGTGGGCACGACTGGTCCACAAGGAGTTCCCGGTCCGGTGGGCGCACAGGGAATCACGGGATTGAGCGGCCCGCAGGGAACCGCCGGACCGACCGGTCCCAGCGGCCCGCTAGGCCCTACCGGTCCCACCGGACCAACCGGGCCTTCCGGGCCGAGCGGCACGGCCATTGTTATCAAGGGCAGCGTGGCCAGTTCGGCCAACCTGCCGGCCACCGGAAACACCAACGGAGACGCCTACATCGTCACCAACACCGGGCATCTGTTCGTGTGGAACGGGGCCGCCTGGATCGACACCGGGCCGGTGCAGGGGCCGGTGGGACCGCAGGGGCCGGTAGGCTCGGTGGGCGCGCAGGGCCCGGCCGGGACCACCGGGCCGCAGGGGCCGGTGGGCGGCACGGGTCCGGACGGGGTGACCGGTCCCACGGGACCGGCGGGGCCGACCGGCGCCACCGGCCCGACTGGTCCGCAGGGCCCCACTGGAGCCCAAGGCCCCTCGGGCACGGCCATCGCCGTCAAGGGCAGCGTAGCTAGTTCGCCTAGTCTGCCGGCCACCGGCAACAACCCTGGCGATGCTTACATCGCTAGCGATACCGGCCATCTCTGGGTGTGGAACGGGACTACTTGGATGGATACCGGCCCGGTACAGGGACCGGTGGGACCTGCGGGTGCGGTAGGACCGCAAGGCCCGGTGGGGGCTGCCGGAGCGCAAGGGCCGACCGGGTCCACGGGTCCGGGAGGGCCCACCGGAACCCAGGGGGCGACCGGCGTGGCCGGGGCCACCGGTCCGGCCGGAGCGCAGGGTCCGATCGGGCCTACCGGGCCGGTTGGCCCTGCCGGGCCCACTGGCGCTACCGGCACCGGCATCACCGTCAAGGGGCAGGTAACTACCCACGCCAACCTGCCAGCCACCGGCAACACGGTAAACGACGCCTATATCACCACCGACACCGGCCATCTGTGGGTGTGGAACGGGACCACCTGGATCGATGCCGGGCTGGTGCAGGGGCCGCCTGGACCGGCCACCACGATTCTCGCAGGCCCGGGCATCAGCGTGGTGCTCACCCCGCCGGCCACCAACACCATCTCGGCATCGGTGACCAGCGTGTTCGGGCGCACCGGGGCGGTCGTGGGGGCGAGCGGCGACTACACGGCGGCACAGGTCACCAATGCCGTCGATGTGACTCAGACTTACACCAACCCGTCATGGATCAGTACGCTCGCCTGGGGCAAGATCACCGGAACGCCAACTGTAAGTTCCTATCAGACGCCATGGCTGAGTAACATCAACGGTGGCGGTTATAACTTAAATAACACTGGATCTGTGGCTTGTACCTATGTGTATCATGCATTGAATACTGGTGTGGCGTGGACCGATAACAGTTGGTTGATCTACCACAATGCTGGCGATACGAATTTGTACATTCGAGATTTGGTGAATGCGCGGATGGCTTTTGTTATATCCCCCGGAACTGCAGCAACCGCGAAGGTTGGAATCAACGTTTCTCCGGGGTACACCCTTGATGTCAATGGCGATTGCAATGTGACCGGCGTCTATCGCGTGAATGGCGTGGCCTTCAACGGGAACCCGGCGGACGGCACCGGCTCGGTGCAGTTCAACAATGCGGGCGTGTTCGGGGGTTCATCGAATCTCATCTGGGACAATACGAATTCCCGGCTCGGAATCAACAAGGCCGCCCCGGCCTTCGCGCTCGATATCACCGGCGATGCGAACCTCACCGGCGCCTATCGTGTGAATGGCGTGGCCATCGTCACCGGGGTATCGAGCGTCTTCGGCAGAGTGGGCGCGGTCACTGCGCAGATCGGTGATTACACCGCGGCCCAAGTAACTAACGCAGTCTCCACTCTGGGCACCTATGCCGACCCGGCGTGGCTTACCCAGCTGAGCTGGAGCAAGCTCACCGGCGTACCCACCTTGGTAAATAGCGTCTTCGGCAGAACCGGCGCAGTCACCGCAGCGGTCGGCGACTATACTGCCGCCCAGGTCACCAACGCGGTCTCCACCCTGGGCACCTATGCCGATCCCGCATGGCTCACCCAGCTCTCCTGGGGCAAGCTCACCGGCGTACCCACGCTGGTCAACAGCGCTTTCGGCAGGACCGGCACCGTGATCGCGGCGACCGGGGACTACACCGCCGCCCAGGTAACCAACGCGGTCTCTACTCTTGGAACCTATGCTGATCCGGCGTGGCTTACACAATTGAGCTGGAGTAAGCTCACCGGCACGCCCACGGTCGGTTCTTACCAGACGCCGTGGTTGCAGAATGTCAACGCCGGAGCCTATTCGTTGACCAATGCGGGCCTGATCAGTATCGGCCTCACCGGTGCTTATGAGCCGCTGACCATCTTGGGCCTGCGCAGCTATGGCCAGCTGCGCTTGGCCTACGGCAATTACGGGTTCTTCCTGCGCAACGACGGCGCCAGCATGTATTTCATGACCACCGCCAGCGGCGATCCCTACGGCACCTGGAAAGCTCCCTACCCCATGACCATCGACCTGGCCAGTAACGTCGTGGGCATCCGCTGGGGCCCGAACACCAGCTACGGGCTGAACGTCGATTCCATCAACTGCGGGAGCCTATATATCAACGGCACGCAGCTTACCGTCACCGCCGGTCCGATCTCGACGCAGAACCCGGTGACTGGTTCCCGGGCGCTCGGAACCGTCTACCAGAACAACACCGGGAAGCCCATGTTCGTCGCGATCACCATAAGCATGACGGCCAACAGCAACATCATGGCGCAAACCGACGCAAGCAATCCCCCGAGTACGGGAGTGGGGTGGGTCGCCTATAGCGGGACCGGCCAGTCCGAACATCTGCTTACTTTTTGGGTGCTGCCGGGGAACTTTTACCGCACATTCACGAATGCTGGCGCTCCCACCTTAACTGCGTGGACAGAATGGTATTGAAGGAGGATCATGCAGCAGCTCTTCGTTACTTATTATCAGCGGGTCATGCTGTGGAATATGATCGGCAGCCATACCGTGCCCACGCTCGACGCCGCCGCCACGTTCCTGCGGCTGCTGGAGAAAATCCGGCTCTCCGACCAGGAGGTGACCGAATCGCAGATGGTGATGGAAGCGGGGAACTTCACCTGGAAGCAGCCCTCGCAAGGCTACGGCGACCGGCTGCTCGATCTGGAGAACCAGGAGGCCGAGGCGCTGGCCGCGCTCATCCGCGAGGTCAAGGGCGTGCGCATTCAGGATGCTCTCTGGCTGAGCGGGATCGTGAGCAGGTTCTACCGGGAACCGGCGGAGGCGAAGGCCAAGAGCGATGGCGGAATATCAGCGTAAGACCATACCGTTCCTGCATCGCGGGATGAACTGGAACAGCGCGGTGGAGAAGATCCCCGAGGGCCAATTGCCCTGGGCCAAGAACGTGCGTGTGCTCGCCCAGGGCACGGTCACTTCAGCCCACGGATATACGGTTGCGCGCGGCCTTGACGGGGCCAGCTTCAGTCCGCTCGGCATCGGCTGGCTGCACTCCTTTTCACGGCTCAACATCAACAACCCGGGCTTCGATGCCGCCTTGACGCCGATGTATATCACGGGCGGCGACACCTCGCTGTGGGCCTTCAACAAAAACAATACCCTGCTGAGCGCGAGCCTCAACCCGCTGCACACTCCCCTGACCGTGGGCGCGGGCAACCAATACAATGTCTTCAGCGGCAACCCGCTCAGTATCGTCGATGCCCAGCCGGCGGGAGCGACGGTCAGCTGGAAATACATCGGCGACTCTCAGCAGATGGTCACCGTGGGCTATTACCCCAAGGTGAATGCGGTCACGGGCGGCACGGGGGATACTGCGGCCGGAACCATGGCCCGCTGCCTCACCGTTGGGCTCCTCCCGCCGGTTCATAGCAATCAATTAACCATCAATGCCGGCGCCGGGCTTCTGAACGGCAATTATTCCTGGATGTTTGCTTATCGCAGGGTACCCACGGGAGCGCGCAGCAATCCTTCGGCCCCGCTGCGCGCCTCGTCCACGGCTCAGTTCATTACCCTTTCTAATAACTCGGTCAGCATCCCTTTGCCGGCCGCGCCCATCGATCCGCAGACCGGTGCTGCCGACGGCAACGTGGTGGTGGACATCTACCGCTTCGGCGGCACCATCTTCCGCTGGGCGCTGGTGGGAAGCCAAGCCGGCGGCACCACTTTCTGGGACAACACGCAGGACATCAACCTGCTGGCTGCGCCCTCGCCGCCGCAGACCGTCGATCCGGCCACCGGCCAGAGCCGTTTCAACCTGTTCCAGCCGTTCGTCACCCAGGACATTGCCCACAGCGGCATTGCCGCAGTGAGCGTGACGAGCGACGGGAGCAATCGCTGGTTTCTCACCGATCAGGCGGGCAGCACTCCCTTCAACGTGAACTGGCTGCCCGGCTCGACCATCTACGTCACCAGCGGGAGCGGCGCGACGTCGGGCACCACTTTTGCCTTCACCATCTATCAGGTTCTGTCCCCGACGTCGCTTGAGCTGGCGCAGAGCGGCTCTGGCCTGCTCGGCTCCAGCGATCCGGTGGACAAATGGTTCGTCCCTGCGGGCACGCTCATGAGCGGCCAGCCGATGGCGCATCTCTGGGGTTCCTACGGGCTTGGCCAGACTGCTTCCTACCTGTTTGCCTGCGGCGATCCCAACGGCCCCGGGACATTGTACTGGACCAACGGCAACGACCCCGACTCTACCGACATCGTCAACAATATCGTGATCACCGCGCCCGGCGAGAAGCTCGTGACCGGATGCATCTACGACGGCCAGCCATATGTCTGGACCACCGAGCGGCAGTTTCAGATCTTTCCCTCGCTTACCGTGTTCGGCCAGTTCACCGCCCAGGAAGTGGCCGGGGCCAAGGGGGTGTGGCTGGAGTGGAGTCTCTCTGTCCAAAGTAATGGGATTAGTGACCAGTCGGTTACCTGGCGCGGCAAGGACGGGATCTACGACTGGAGTACGGGCGCGGGACTGCGCCGTCTTACTGACGACTTATATTCGTTCTTCCCGCATGACAATGCGTCCGGCCTGGCGCCCGAGACCATCCTTCCCTACATCGGGGCCCGGCCCGCCCGCCAGGGAGACCCCAACTACCTGCCCGACCGGGTGGGGAATCTCGACGACACCCAGCCCCGCTATCACCGCACCTGCTGGTTTCACGGCATGCTGTTCTACGACTTCGTGGCTCAGATCTCGTTTGGCGCTCCCGCATTACAGCCCGCCGCGCTGGCTGCGGGCGGCACACTAGTCGTGGGGACTCCGTACTACTATGTGGTCACCGCACTGGACAGCACGGGCGGAGAGACTACGCAGTCTTCAGAAGTAACCGCCACTCCCACCACCGGCAATCAGACCATCAACCTGACCTGGAAGCCGGTAGACAGCGCGGCGAGTTACAGGGTCTACCGCTCCACGGCTAGTGGAAGCTACCTCGGCCCCTCGCTGGCCGGCAGTCCTACGGGCACTTCCTTTTCGGACACCGGGGTCGCGCTTGCCGCAGGCAGGCCGCCATCCCAGACCTCGCTCGGCGCTCCCACCTCGCCTGCCGCCGCACTGGCTGCGGGCGGCGCCCTGATCGTGGGCACTGCGGAATATTACGTGATTACTGCGCTGGACAGCACGGGAGGCGAGAGCATCAAGTCTTTAGAAGTAACTGCAACTCCCACCACCGGCAACCAGACCATCAACCTGACCTGGACCGCGGTAACGAATGCGGTGAGTTACAAAGTCTACCGCTCGACTACTAGTGGAAGCTACGGCGCCACTTCGCTGGTCGGCAATCCTACCGCGACTTCGCTTTCGGACACCGGGATTGCGCTGAGCGCGGGCATGCCGCCGACGTCTGCCAAGAGCACCACCAACGTCTTCTCGTGCCTGGTCTGGGACGACGTCCAGGTGAAGGGCTGGGTCAGTCTCGATCAGCCCTTCGGCAGCCCCGCGATTCCGGACACCACTAAGCCGGTGGCGCGGGCGATCGAAATCGGAGCCAGCAATCTGAAGCTGACCCGCGCCGACACCATCTACGATTACTACGGGACCAGCAAGGGCTTTGCCAGCCGCATCATCACCCGCGCCGAGGACATGGGCGATCCGCGCCTCAACAAGCTCTACGGCGACTACTGGCTGGACTGCACTCCGGTGGCCAACAACGTTACCGTCGGGCTGCTCCGGGACTTCCATACGCTGGCGCTCAACACCCCCGAATTTCTCAACACCGCCAGCCAGCGCACCACCTTTGCGCTCGAGTTCAGAGACACCATCGCCAGCGGCGGCAAGGGTCTCATGGCGCTCTCGCTCGGCCTCGACATCCACTGGACCGATCCCGCGAGCCAGTTCGGCAGCGTGTTCTACCAGTGGCAGCCGTCGTTCATCCTCAAGCCGGAATCGATTGCCTTCCGCATCAGCGACCGCACCAGCGAGGGCGTGGTCGGCGCGAAATACCTGATGGGGATGAATGTGGAAGCCAACACCTTCAACACCCCCTATCCGTTGACTGTGATCATCGACGGGCTGCAGGTTGCCGTGCTCACCATCACCCACGACGGGCAGACCATCAAGCCGTATGCCTGGACGCCGGTCGCGGGCTACGAGTTCCAGGTCGAGCTGCAGCTGCAGGCGAACCTGGCGCCTGCCTGGCAACTCTTCGGCATCCGCTGGATCTTCGAAGCCTGGCCCGACGCGGTGGCGCGCACCTATCCCTTCCAGGACCTGGGAGGGAGCGGGGTGAAGTACATCCGCGGCGTGGAATTGCCGATCGAGACCGGCGGCGTGAGCGGCACGGTGGGGCTGCTTGCCGACGACGGCATTACGCTGCGTCAGTTCTCCGGGCTGACCACCAGCAAACTGCTCAAGACCGGCACCGTACTCGACCTGGTGGGCCCGATCATCGCCCACCAGATCCAGTTTTCTACTCTCACGGCCATGCGCATCTGGCCGGACCAGGCCAAGATCGACTTCGAGCCCTGGCCGGAGCTGTCGAACGAAGTCTCGCCCTTCACCGATTGCGGCTACCGGGGGAGCAAATTCATGCAGGGGGCCATCATCCCCATGGACACCAACGGCAAGAGCGTGCAATTGCAGATCCGCTACGATTGCGGAAATTTCGTGGCCCTGCCGCCCACCACCACCTCGCCCAACTGCAAGATGAAAGTGGCCTTCTCGTTTTCTCCCTGCAACAATCCGCCTTCCGACCCGTTTCTGGCCACTGAAGTGCAGGTGCAGCCGCTCGGCGACGCCAGAGTATGGTTCGACGAGATCGAGTGGATCTTCGAGCCGGCGCCGGAGCTGGCGACCACCTGGGACACGCAGCCCACCGATCACGACATTCCGGGCTGGCACTCCTTGCGCGACTGCTATATCGCCTATCAGGGCGGAGCGGGTGCGCCGAAACTCACCATCACCACCGAGTACGGATCGATCAGCTATACTCTCGACGCGGTGACCGGCAGCCAGTACACGCGGTGTTACCGCGTGCTGCAGCCGCAGAAGGCGCGCTGGCGCAGCTACCGGGTGGAAGGCTGCGGGGCTTTCCGGCTGTACAAGCGGGACTGCAGCGTGAACATCAAGGCCTGGGGGAGCACCGGCCCGTTCACCGCCGCCCTGCCCTTCGGCGGCCCGTCGCGGGCGGATGGAGCCAGGATCTGAGCCATGCCGGTAACCAGGCTGTCCACCGGCGCCAAGGGGACCTGGTATCCGCAGCTGGACGGGTTGAACCTGCCCCGCCCCCTGACCGATGCCATCCAGCAGATTTATTCTCTGGTCTACAGCCTGCGGGACACGATTGCGCGGTTGGCGACCACGCAGACGGTCACGGTGGCCCAGATCGACGTGAGCATGCAATTCGCCAACATTGCATCCACGCTTTTTTACGCCGTGCCCGCCAACGCCGGCGGCATGTACCGCGCGAGCTTCTACATCGTGCTGACACGGGCCGGATCGACTGCCGCCACCATTCCCTACGGGGTGATCGGGTACACCGACCAGGACCTGAACGTGGCCACCCAGGTCGCGCCCATCGGCGATCCGACCAACAGCACCAACAACACGGTGGGCGGAAACAACAATCACAACGGCTACGCCGACGTGGCCTCGTTCAACGTCAAGGCCGGAACCAGCATCAGCTATTCGACCTCCAACTACGGCTCGACCGGAACCACGGCCATGCAGTACGCCGCGCATCTGCGGCTGGAGTATCTGGGATGATGCGAGTAGACTTGGCCGTATGACGCCCACGCCTTCCAGCAACCCTTCGATCCCGGTGCCGTACCTGGCAGGCACGCTTTCACTGACGGCGAACGCAGTGGCCAACCTGCTCACGCTGATCCAGGCGCAACTGGCCACCAACTGCCCGGGTTCGGTGGTGGAGCTGTTGATTTCGCCCGATGCGGCCAACACCGGCGCGGTCCTGGTGGGCGCCTACAGCCAGATCGCCGGGGCGCTCTCGGCTACCAACTATGGCTACTCGCTGGCGGCGACCAGTGCGCCGCGCCTGTACCAGGCGACCTATCCCGGCAACACCATCTCGCTCGGCGACATTCAGGTGCTGAGCGCGGCGGCGGCGAAACTGCACGTGGAGATACTTCCCTAAGGAGAAGCTTATGGGCGACTTACGCGACAAGATGGACTTGGCGGCGGGCAAGGCGGATGCGCACCGGGCCGCGCAGGCCGGGGGGCCGCGCTTCATTGCCCGCTCGCCCGGGCGGGCGCGGGGCGCGGATCACTTTCCGCGGACTAGCCGGAC
>Ga0306924_10001577_pt1 | contig 20988 bp, 20 predicted proteins | sample sta12Can44000111_FD_203756 | JGI IMG/M metagenome (GOLD analysis project Ga0306924, IMG submission 203756) | Lab enrichment of tropical soil microbial communities from Luquillo Experimental Forest, Puerto Rico - statanox.12C.anox.44.000.111 (v2)... | ecosystem: Environmental > Terrestrial >...
GGCCTCGCCGCGCAAGCGGCCCATCTCGTCGATCGACACCGAGGGCTTGGGATAGTGCAGCGGGACGATGCGGACATGCTCGCCCGGAGCGAACGCGGTGGGCTTGGCTCGCGCCTTCTTCTTGGCGACGACACGCGACTTGCTCTTGCTCATCTCAACCTCCAGCCCTCGTCTCGCGAGAGACGGACCATCAGATCGAGCGGCGCCGGCGAGACCCGTCTCGCCGCGGCGCGATGTCGACACGGCTTATATCAGGCGGGAAGAAACTCGATCAACTTAAGTAACGTTCAGGCACGTGGAGAGCCTCGTTGCGCGCGCCGGGTGGTGTTGGAGGCCGCCGCGGTGTCGGCGAACCGATTACGGCCAGGCCGTGGTCGAGCGATTGCGGGTGCGCATGCGCCACGACCCGGCCCGAGGCGACCAGAGTATCATCGGGGCACGCCCGGCATCCGCTGCCGCACACAGACGAGGGAGACAGGACGATGGCGACGATCTCGAAGGTGAGGACACCCCGCGCACCCGCGCGGACCGCTCGGTGGGCCGAGCCGGGCTCGAAATCCGCGGCACTCTTCGCGTGCGCCCAGGGCGTCCTGCCCGGCGGCAACTCGCGCACGACCGTCTACATGGCGCCGTACCCGCCTTACGCGGCCGCCGGGGAAGGCTGCTGGATCACCGACGTTGAGGGCGACCGTCGCCTGGACTGCTTGAACAACTACACGGCGCTGATACATGGCCACGCCCACCCGCAGATCGTCGAAGCGGCGACCCGCCGGCTCGCGCTGGGCGCGTCGTTCCCGATGCCGACACCCGAGGAGATCGACCTGGCGTCGCTCCTGTGCGAGCGGTTGCCCTCGGCCGAGCGCGTGCGGTTCACCAATTCGGGCAGCGAGGCGGTGATGATCGCGGTCAAGGGCGCGCGCGCCTTCACGGGCCGCCCGAAGATCGCGAAGTTCGAAGGCGCCTACCACGGCTCGTACGACTACGCCGAGGTGAGCCTGGCGTCGACCCCGGAAACCTGGGGCAGCCTGGCGGCGCCGGCGAGCACCGCGTACTCGAGAGGGACGCCGCCGGCGGTGCTCGAGGACGTCGTCGTGCTGCCGTTCAACCACACGGAGCACGCGGTCGCGCGCATCGAGCGCGACGCCAGACACCTGGCGGCCGTGCTGGTGGATCCGGTCCCCAATCGCGTCGGCCTCGTCCCCGCCCGGCCCGATTTCTTGCAGGCCCTCCGCGACGTGACGCGAGCGCATGGCATCGTGCTGATCTTCGACGAGGTCATCTCGTTCCGGGTCGGATACCACGGTGCGCAAGGCGCGCTCGGCGTGACGCCGGACATGACCACGCTCGGCAAGATCATCGGCGGCGGCTTCCCGGTGGGCGCGGTGGCCGGACGCGCCGACGTCATGGCAGTATTCGATCCCACGCGGGGTGGGTCGCCGCCCGCGCCGCACGGCGGGACGTTCAACGCCAACCCGGTGACCATGGCCGCCGGCCTGGCCGCGATGCGCATGCTGACGCCCGACGCCTACGGCCGGCTCGCCGAGCTCGGCGCCAAGCTCCGCGCGAGCCTCGACGACTGCTTCAAGCAGGCCGGTGTTCCCGGACGCGTCGCCGGGCTGGGCTCGCTGTTCCGCCTTCACGCAGTGGATCGTGAGCTTACCGACTATCGGAGCACGCGGGCCACGCCCGCCGAGAACGAGCGCCTCGTCCGACTGGTGCGCCGGCTCATGGAGCACGGCGTGCTCATGTCGATCACCGGGCTCGGGTGTCTCTCGACGCCGATGGGAGACGCCGAGCTCGAGGGCCTGGTGGAGACGTTCGCCGCCGTGCTCGAGATGGAAAAGAACGCGTGAGCCGCTTCCGTGTCGCGGTCGATATCGGTGGCACCTTCACCGACATCGTCTTCCTCGACGCCGACGGGCGCCTGCACATCAAGAAGGTGTCGTCCAGCGTGGAGGACTACGCGCGCGCGATCGTCGACGGCCTCCGCGAGGTGTTCGACGAGACCGGCCTCGGCGGTCGCGATGTGGTCGAGGTGCTGCACGGCACCACCGTCGCCTCCAACGCGCTGCTCGAATTGCGCGGCGCCCGGACGGGGCTCATCACCACCCGCGGCTTTCGCGACGTCCTCGAGATCCGGCGCCTGCGCATGCCGCGCCTCTACGATCTCACCTGGGAAAAGCCGCCCACCCTGGTCGAGCGTCGTCTGCGGATGGAGGTGAGCGAGCGGATCGACGCTCGCGGCGCGATCCAGCAGCCGCTCGACGAGGCCGACGTCGCGCGCGCGCTCGATCGGCTGCTCGCTCAGGGCATCGAGGCGCTCGCGGTCTGCCTGCTGAACGCATGGGCGAACCCCGTCCACGAGGAGCGCATCAAGTCGATCGTCGAGCGGCGGGCCCCCGGCCTGCCGCTGTGCATCAGCAGTGCGGTGCTGCCGGAGATCAAGGAATACGAGCGCACCTCGACCACGGTGATCAACACGTACGTGCTGCCGATCGTCCACCGCTACCTGGCCACCTTGCGCGCCGGCCTCGATGGGATCGCCGTGCGGGGGCCCCTGCTGATCATGCAGTCCAACGGTGGGTTGATGACCGATGTGGCGGCGGCCGCGATGCCGATGCACATCATCGAGTCGGGGCCGGCCGCGGGGGTCGTCGGGGCGCAGGCGCTGGCGCGGCGGATCGGGTTCGACAAGCTGATCACCTTCGACATGGGCGGCACCACGGCCAAGGCCTCGATCGTCGAGGACGGCGCGGTGAGCCGGGCGACCGAGTACCAGGTCGGCGGCGGAATCATGCACGGCTCGCGGCTGCTCACCGGAAGCGGCTATCTCCTGCGTGTGCCCGCCATCGATCTGGCCGAAGTCGGCGCCGGCGGCGGCTCGATCGTCTGGCGCGATGCCGGCGGGGCCTTGCAAGTCGGGCCACGCAGCGCCGGCGCGTCCCCCGGCCCGCTCTGCTACGACCTCGGGGGCACCGAGCCGACCGTCACGGACGCCAACGTCGTGCTCGGCTACCTGAACCCGACGGCGCTGGCCGGCGGCGCCGTGAAGCTCAATGCGGCGCGCTCCCACGAGATCTTCCAGGAGCGGGTCGCCGCCCCACTCGGCTTGCCGCTCGCCGAGGCGGCGTACGGCGCCCACCTGATCGCGGCGTCGAACATGATGCGCGCGATCCGCGCGGTCTCGAGCGAGCGAGGGCGTGACCCGCGCGAGTACGCGCTCTTCGCCTTCGGCGGCAACGGCCCGCTCTTCGCCGCCGGCATGGCCAGGGCGCTGGAGATGGCGCGCGTCATCGTTCCCCCCGCGCCCGGGCTCTTCTCGGCCTTCGGCCTGCTCTATTCCGAGGTCGAGCATCACTACGTCCGCACGTGGCGCCGGCCGGCGCGCGGTCTGGATCCGGCCGAGCTGGCCGACGCGTTCGGACGTCTGGAGGACGAGGCGCGCGGTCAGCTCGCTGCCGAGGGATTCACCGGTGCGGCCGTTCGCATCGCACGCTCGGCGGACTGCCGCTATCAGGGGCAGTCGTTCGAGCTGACCGTGCCCGTGACGGCGAGCGTGACGATCGACGAAGCGTTCGCGCGCGAGCACGAGCGCACGTACGGGCATCGGGCGGGCGCCGACGAGCCGGTCGAGATCGTGAGCCTGCGCGTCGTCGGCCAGGGCCTGAGCGAGCGGCCGCGTGTGCCCGAGCGCGTGCAGATCGGCCGCGGCGCAGGCACGATCGCGGGCTCGCGCCGGGTCTACTTCGGACCGCGCGACGGCTGGATCGTGACGCCCGTGCTGACCCGCGGCGATCTCGCAACGCCGCGCGAGGGCCCGGCGATCGTCGAGGAGTACGACGCGACGTGCGTGGTGCCGCCGGGCGCCAGGGCCGGACTCGACGTCTCGGGCAACATCGTGATGGAGGTCTGAACGGTGGCCACCCGGCTCTCCGATCCGATCGGCTTCGAGCTGTTCAAGAACACGCTGCTCTCCATCGCGGACGAGATGGCTCTCACCATCCTGCGCACCGCGTACTCCGGCGTGCTCAAGGACAACATGGACTACTCGACGGCCTTCTGCGACGCCCAGGGCCGGACGGTGGCGCAGGGTCTGACCTTGCCCGGCCACCTGTCGTCGTTCCCCGATGCGCTCGCCGCCACGATCCGGCACTACGGCGACCGCATGCGGCCGGGCGACGTCTACGCGCTGAACGATCCCTTCGAGGGCGGCATGCATCTGCCCGACGTGTTCATCCTCAAGCCGATCTTCCACGAAGGCCGACGCGTGGCCTTCGCGGCCACCATCTGCCATCAGACCGACATGGGCGGCCGGGTCGCCGGCTCGAACGCCTCGGACTCCACCGAGATCTTCCAGGAAGGGCTTCGCATCCCGCCCGTCAAGATGTACGACGCCGGCGAACCGAACGAGACCTTCTTTCGCATGCTGGAGAAGAACGTCCGCATGCCGGTGCGCGTGCTCGGCGACATGCGCGCGCAGCTCTCGGCCTGTCACATTGCGGAAGAGGCATTCGGCCGGCTGATCGCCAAGCACGGTGTCGCGCAGGTGTCGGCCTACATGGAGGAGATCCTCGACTACACCGAGCGACTGACGCGGGCGGCGATCGCCGAGCTACCGGACGGCGAGTGGAGCTTCACCGACTGGATCGACGACGACGGCATCGACTTCGGCACGCCGATCCCGCTCACGGTGGCCTTGACGAAGCACGGTGACCAGATGACGGCGGACTGGACGGGCACCTCACCCCAGGTGAAGGGCGCCATCAACAACACGCTGTCGTTCACCCGCGCCGCCACCTACACCTGTCTCAAATCCGTCTTGCCGCACGAGATCCTCTGCAACGCCGGCTTCTACCGGGCCATCGAGGTCATCGCGCCGCCGGGCACGATCGCCAACGCGGTGCCGCCCGCGGCCTGCGCCGCCCGCGGGCTGACCGGGTTCCGTATGGTCGACACCGTCTTCGGCGCCCTCGCCCAGATGCTGCCCGACCGGGTGATCGCGGCCTCCGAGGGGGGCAACACCGGCGTCAGCATCGGCGGCTATCACGCCGATCGCACGCCGTTCATCTTCGTGGAATTCATCTGCTCGGCCTGGGGTGGTCGGCCGTGGGCCGACGGCCTCGACGGCAACGCCAACCTCTTCGCGAACATGTCGCTCCCCTCCGCGGAGGTGACGGAGACCGAGCAGCCGCTCGAGATCCTGTGCTGCGAGCTGATCCCGGACGTGGGGGGACCGGGCCGGCACCGCGGCGGGATGTCGATCCGCCGTGCTTACCGGCTCACGGAGGACGAAGCCGTGCTGCAGGTCCGCGCCGATCGCCACACGTTTCGTCCGTACGGCCTGTACGGTGGCGCGCCGGGCAAGCCCTCACGCAACCGTCTGATCAGCGATGGTCGCGAGCGCGAGCTCACGGCCAAGGTCACGATGACGCCGATGCGCCGCGGCGACGTCTTCATCCACGACCAGCCGGGACCCGGCGGCTGGGGCGATCCGCTCGAGCGCGATCCACTTCGGGTGCTGCGCGACGTCACCAACGAGCTGGTCACGCCGGCCTCGGCGCGCGACGACTACGGTGTCGTGCTGGACCCGTCCGGCTCCGTCGTCGACGAGGCCGCGACGACCCGGCGGCGCGCCGAGCTGCGCGCGGCGCGCGGCTGGGCCACGCCGCCGGTCATCAGCCGCTGACGCGCGTCACGTCGCGGGCAGAAAATCGATCGCCCCTGTTTCTAAGTTATACATCGCCCCGGCGATCTTGACCGCGCCCTTGGTTTCGAGCGCTGCGAGGATCTCGCTACGACCGTGGATCCCGGCCATGGTGAGCTCGACGTTCTTGCGAGCGACCGCGTCGACGAAGGCGTAGTTCTTCGCGGAGCGCTCGCCCTGGTACACGGTGGCGTCCACCGCCGGCTGGATCTTGGCGAGCAAGCCGGTGAGGTTGCCGAGCTGGACACGATCGATGGCGCCCTTGATGGCGCCGCAGGCCGTGTGCCCCATGACCAGGATGACCTTCGCGCCCGCGACCTGGCAGGCGAACTCCATGCTGCCGAGGATGTCGTCGTTGGCGATGTTGCCGGCCACGCGCGCATTGAAGACGTCGCCGATGCCGAGATCCATGATCGTCTCGGCGGGCGCGCGCGAATCGATGCAGCTCAGGAGCACCGCGGCCGGATACTGGCCCTTCGCGCTGGCTCGTTGCTGGGCGAGATAGTCTTGCGTCGTCGGTTGGCCTCGTCGAAAGCGCGCGTTGCCATTCTTCATCGCCTGGATGATCTCGTCGGGCGTCATCCGGTCGCGCTGCGCTTTGGTCAGCGCGGCCGCCCAGGCGATCCGGCCGCGGAGCGCTGAGCCGACAAACGTGACGCCGCCGGCCACGCTCGCGGCCTTGAGGAACGATCGACGCCCGACATCGCCGGGATTGCTCATTTTGGTCCCCTTGACCGAGTGCTGTCGCATCGCCTCGGCATCGGGAGCATACATCTAGGGGCGTCGTCCGTTGCCTTGAGACCAAAGTCCAATTTCGTGTATTTGTGCCTATCCTGGGTTCCAGGGCGATCCTGAGGAGGGGATTCACATGCCAACGCACAAGGTGGTGAAGCACGACGAGTGGCTCAAGGCGCGGAAGAGGCACCTGGCGAAGGAGAAAGAGTTCACCCACATGCGCGACCAGTTGAGCCGTGAGCGGCGCGAGCTACCGTGGGAGCTCGTCGAGAAGCCATACCGCTTCGAGGGCGAGCACGGGACGCGGACACTCGGTGACCTCTTCGAGGGCTGCGGCCAGCTGGTCGTCTATCACGCGATGTTCGACCCCGAGACGGCGGGTTCCCATACGCCCTGGACGGCGGACGCGCCCTGCTACGTCTGCTCGTTCTGGATGGACAACTTCAATAACATCACCGTCCACCTGAACCACCGTGACATCACCATCGCCGCGGTCTCACGCGCGCCCTACCCGAAGCTCGCCGCCTACAAGAAGCGGATGGGGTGGGGCTTTCCGTGGTGGTCATCGCTTGGAAGCGACTTCAACCTCGACTATCGCGTCTCCTTCTCCGATCCGGATCCGAAGGCGAAGGTCGACTACAACTACAAGCTCCGCCCGTGGGGAATCAGCGAGGCGCCGGGCATCAGCGTGTTCCTGAAGGACGGCGGCCAGATCTACCACACGTACTCCACCTATGAGCGCGGGCTCGACATGCTGAACGTCGCCTACCACTACATGGATCTGGTCCCGAAGGGTCGCGACGAAGGCGACGGCGGCGCGACCACGTGGGTGCGCCGCCGCGACGAGTATCAGGACTGATGGACGGCGCCCGGCTCTTCACCACGATCGGGCTGACCAGGCCGGCGCGGCCGTCAGGATTCTGCCCCGCGTGCCGAGTGCTCATGAGGGCCCTCGACGCGAGACCCGAGCTGGCCAAGCCCATGGTCGCCGCATTGCTCGTCCTCGCTGTCGCCGGCGTCGCGTGGGCGGTCATGGTCGAGCAATCGCGCGCGATGGCCGGGATGGACGGCATGGACATGGGCCTCGGCCCGCTCGAGTCGTTCGCCGCGACCTGGGTCGTGATGATGGCGGCGATGATGTTGCCCTCGGCGATCCCGGTGGTCCTCGAGTTCGCGCGAACGTCGGAGCGGCGACGCGGCTGGCCGGCCGCCACGGGAATTCTTGCCGTCACGTACCTTGGCGTGTGGCTGATCTTCGGCGTCGTGTGCTACGCGATCTACACCGCCCTGGGAATGCCCTGGCCCAATCAGCCCGTGGTGGTTGGACTGGCGCTGGCTCTGGCCGGTATCTACTCCGCGAGCCCGATCAAGCGGGCGAGCCAGGCTCGCTGTCGCGAGCTCTGCGCGCTGCACGGGCCCCTTCCCTTCAATCTGATGCGGAGCGCCGCGGTCGCCGGCGTGCGCTATGGCGTGAGCTGCCTCGGGTGCACCGCGGCGCTCATGGTGGCCATGGTCCTTCTCGCGATGTCCAGCCTGTGGTGGGCAGTCGTCCTGGGTGTCGTCGTCCTCGTCTACAAGTGGGCACCACCGCTGCGCATGCGATATGAGCTGGTGCTCTCGGCCGCGCTGGTCGCTCTCGGCGCCGCGTACGTCATGACGGCCTGAGGCGCCAGACACCTCAAGGAGTCGCGTTCGGGAAGACGCTGACGAGCAAGGCGTGAACGCCGTTCCAGATGATCTGAACGCCGATGCACAAGAGGATGAATGCGGAAAGGCGCAGCACGATGCCCGTGCCGATCGGCCCAAGCTGTCTGACGATCCGATCCGCGTGACGGTAGCAGAGGTAGACGGCCAGGGCGACGATCAGAATGCCGACGCTGTGCGCCAGTGCGGTAATGATTTTTGATCGGAGGCCCTGCTCGGGGTTGGCGCCGAGTGTGAGCGCGATTGACATCGAGCCCGGACCCACGGTGAGCGGCATCGTCAGCGGATAGAACGCGCGCTGGCTGAGGTCGTCGGCGGCTATCGAGCGCTCCGTCGTTCGCGAGAGCGCGGGCGACTCTGGACGATTCAGCAGTGACCACGCCATGGCACACACGACGATTCCGCCGGCGACCTGGACGGAAGGGATCGACAGGCCGAAGAAGTCGAGTACGTAGGCGCCGACCAGGGTCGATGCGGTCAAGAGGAAGAAGCTGTTCACGGCGACGGCCTTGGCCATCGGGCGCCGGTTGTCCGGGCTGAGACCGGACGTCATCGCGAGATAGATCGGCGCGCTGCCCAGCGGATCGACGATCGGCAGCAGCGCCCCTACCGCCAGCAGCACGGTCTTGACAAAGTGAAACTGCACGAAATACTCGAACAAGGTAGACGACACGATAGCAGTCTCGAGTCGGCTGGTGTTACAAATCGTGCCAACCGTCACGAGCGGCGTGGACGTGAGCGGAGGAGAGGAGGGAGTGACCATGGAGGACAAGGGGGCACCGGCCGGCATGATCGAAACGCAGCTGCGGGCGTGGGGCGCTGAGCTCGACCGTCTCAAGGCCAAGGTCGAGAAGCAGCTCGCCGAGGCGAGGGCGGATTATTACGATCACATCGAGGAGCTCCGAGAGGACATCGAATCGCAGCTGAAGAAATGGGGAAAGGAAATCGAGTCGCTCGAGCCGCGGCCGAGCGCCCAGGAAGTCGTTCAGGAGCTACGCCGCAGTATTCAGGCCGAGCTCACGGCCCTGGAGCCGGAGATCGAGGCATTGAAAACCAAGGCGGGCAAGGCCGAGGCGGAGGCCAAGAAGCTGATCGACGAGCTGAAGGCTCGCCGCAAGGTGCTGAAGGAGAAGTTGTCCGAGCTCAAGCACGCCTCGGGTGGCGCCTGGGAAGACGTGAAAACAGGGGCGACGCGAGCTTGGGATGAGCTGCGGCCGGCGCTTCAGAGCGCCATCTCGAAGTTCAGATAGGGGCGAGCTCGTTCGAGCGACGCGGGCAAGAGGGAGTGAGCCCAGCCCCACCCCGGTCTCAAAACTAACCGTCGGGCAGGTCGGGCGTCTGACCCCAGGCAGTGGATCGCCAATTCTCGTGGGCGGAGGCGCCGACGCGCCAGGCCGGCAGGGGCATCAGCAAGTACTCGGACAGCGCGGCGACAAAGGGCTCGTACATTCGGCGTAGCTCGGCGAGCTTGTCGTCGGCGCCGACGCCCCCGGCGATAACCACGCCCGTGGCGGCGAGCCCCGCGCGCAGCCGGACGAGCTCGGTCGCCGGGAGTCGGTCTGGCGACGAATCGATGGGGGCGCGGTGGAGCACCTGCGCCAGGTCCACGACGGTATGGCGCGCCATTGCGAACGTGAGCTTCGCCTGGCGCGCACACGTATCGTGGACCCCGACGACCACGATGGCGCTGGCGTCGAGCATCGTGGTGAGCGCCGTCAGCCATGACTGGTTGTCGTGCTGCGAGCGGTAGTACGACAGCACCGGATACGAGAGATGCGACTCCAGCACCTCGGCGCTCCAGCGCTCCCACTCCCGCAGCAGCGCAGTCAGCTCGTCCGGGTCGTTCAGGCTCCCGCGCAGCAGCTCCTCGGCGCTGGGCGGTGACCCGGCGCGCGCGTCGAGCAAGGTGATGCTGACTTCACGGCGTGAGAACGACTGGTACAGCACGGGCAGGTAGCCGATGACGAGTGCCAGGAATGCGAATCCGATCCCCGCCTCCAGCACCACCAGGCCGCGCCCGAGCCTCGAAGCGGGAACGATGTCACCGAGACCAAGGGTGAAAAACGTCTCGCCGCTCAGATAGAGGTAATCCACGAACGAGCCGCCGCCGGCGACGTTGAGGCCGGCGCCGAGGCCATTTTGCACGAGCGCAAACCCCACGACGAGACTCGCCGCCCACGCGGCGATCAGGACGAGCAACGACAATGGCCCGAAGAAGCTCAGGTAGGTTTCGCGCCGCCCACTCATAGGCATCCGGCGCGCCACCGTCGACCAGATTCGCCAGGTGACGCGATAGAACATGCGCGTGGGTCGAAGACGGCGCGTCACCCGTCGCGGCAACACGATGGCCTCGAACGCATCCCATATGATGACGACGATCCAGAGGGCGCCGGCCGCCGCGATCAACGAGCCCATGGACATTCCGATGCGTCCGTAGAACCGAGGGGTTCGCCGCTGGCGCGCCGCCGTCGCGCGATCGCTCGCCTAGCCGTGCTGGATCTCGAGCGGCAGGAGCGTGTCTGCCAGCGAGGCGCCGCCGTCGGCGTAGATCAGCTGGCCGGTGATCCAGCCGGCGGCGAGCACAGCAACGCGACGGCGTTGCCGATGTCGGCCGGCGTGCCCATGCGACCCATCGGGGTCCAACCGCTGCCATGCCACTTGCGCGCAATATCGACCGCAGCATCGCCGAAACTTTGTAAGACACTGTCGTCGGTCAGGCCAGGGCTCACGGAATTGACCGTGATGCCTCGTGGGGCGAGTGCGACGGCGAAGTAGCGCACGAGTGACTCGAGTCCGGCTTTCGCCGATCCCATCGCGACCCACGGCTGCCATGTGCCGCGCTGGCCCCCGGGCGCATAGGTAACGGCGACGATGCGCCCGCCCTTGGGCATGAGATCGACCGCTTCCCGGACACCAACCAGGAACGCCTTCGCCTGGGAGTCCATGGCAGAGCGGCCCGAGTCAGCACCGCACGATGAGATCGATCTCCACGAGCGCGACCCAAGCGCCAGATTGGTCACGCCCACCGTCGTCCGAGCGGGAAAGCGCCCGGGCTTGAAGTAGCCGGCGTACACCGCGTTGACGATCGGATAGTCCGCGGCGAAGTTCACGAGGTAGATGCGGACCATGACCGCGCGCTCGAAGCTCGTGCCGGCTCCGCGCAGGACGGTCTCAAGGTTTTTCATGGTTTGACGCGTTTGCTCGGCGGCGCCGCCCGACACCAATGTTCCCGTCTTGGGGTTCACACCAAGTTGTCCAGTCACGAAGAGAAAGTCGCCTGCTCTCACGGCGTGGCTGTAGGCCGCGGTGGGCGGAGGTGGTGGGGCGTCCGCATTCGTCAAGAACTCGATGTCCATTGGGCCTCCCCCATTGCGCGCCTTTCACGTTGCTTCCGCCGACGGCGCCGGCTATTCTCCGGATCTCCGGCCCTGATGTGAATATAGATGATGAACCCGCTTGGAAGGGAGGAACGTCCCGATGGCGATCATCGATTCCCAGGTCCACTGCTACGAGGCGAACACCTCGAAACGGCCATGGCACACTGTTCCGAATTGGCCCGATCACGCGACCGGTGACGAGATGGTGGCGGCCATGGACAGGGTCGGCGTCGACGGCGCGATCTTCATCTCCGCCTTTTCGATGTACCGCTACGACGCGAGCTACGCGGTGGAAGTGCAGCGGGCTCATCCCGGCCGTTTCGCCATCGTCAAGCCGGTCGACCCGGATGATCCCGCGGTCGCCGATGTGATCGCCGACTGGAAGAAGACGCCGGGCACAGTCGGCATCCGCATCATGATGACGAAAGAGGCTGGGCGTGATCCGAGCGACCCGGGCCTCGACCGGATCCTGCGCGCGGCGGTCCGGTACGACTTTCCGGTCAACATGCTGTGCTGGGGCAACGTGGACGCGGGCGCGGCGCTCATCGACCGTCACCCCGACACGCGATTCATCATCGACCACCTGGCCATCATGCAGCCCCGAACGCGGGCCGACATCGCGCCGCAGCCCTGGGCCGATCTGCCGAAGGTGTTGGACCTCGCCAAGCGCCGGAACGCGGTGATCAAGGTCAGCGGCGCCTGTACGCTGTCCCGCGAGCCCTATCCCTTCCCGGACATCTGGGATCCTGTCGCCCGCGTGTTCGACGCGTGGGGTTTCGAACGCTGTCTATGGGGCACCGACTGGACTCGCGCCTTCGCAGTCGTAAACTACGAGCAGGCCGTCGAGCCCTTCCGCCGGACCAACCGCCTGAGCGACAGTGAACGCGCACTGCTGATGGGTGATGCCTGCGCCAAGGCGTATCGCTGGTCTCCGAAGAAGGGGTGATCGCCCAGAGGGGAGAGTTGCGCATCGGAAGCTATTTGCGAACGCCCGCGAAGCGGCCGGGCGCGAAGGCGTCGAGCGCGACCCGCGTGTCCCGGCCGAGGACGAGATTGGCGATCGCATGTCCCATGGCGGGACCATAGAGAATGCCCTTGCGGGCACCGCCCGTGGCCACGTAGACATGCTCGAGCTCGGGCACGCCGCCGAGCACGAGACGCCCGTCGGATGTCACCGGACGGAGGCAGGCGGTCTGCTGTGCAACCTGCGCGTCCGCCATCACGGGTAACATCCTCAAGAGCGCCGCGCCGATCTCGTCGCGCGCCGCATGCGTGGACTCCTCGTCGAAGCCTGCTTCTTCCTCCGTGGTTCCCGCCCACAAGAGGCCGTCGGTTTTGGTCGTGGCGTAGTTGTGGCCCCACCCGACGGAGCATTCGACCGGCGGACCGGGAGCTTGCAGGCGGAGGATCTGACCTTTGAGCGGCCGGACGTCGATCGGCACGCCGATCCACTCCGATGCCTCGGCGCTCCAGGGGCCAAGCGCGAGCACCGCGGTCGCGCAGCTCAGCACCTCGCGCTCGAGGACCACGCCGGTGACACGCCCGCCGTCACGCCGCAGGCCGATCGAGCGCCCGTGCCGGACCGTGACGCCCAGGCGCTCGGCAGCCCGGGTGAGCGCCAGTACCAGACGATAGGGCTCGACGGCGCCTCCGCCCTCGACCAGCGTTGCCCCGAGCGTTTCGTCGGAGATCCGCGGCTCGACCCGCCGAGCCTCCGCGATGTCCATCCAGCGCACGGTGTAACCCGGCGCTTGCTGCGGCCATGGCAGCGCGGCCCGGAGCCTCCGCACCTCCGCCTCGGTGAAGGCCAGCGCTAGCGACGAGCGAACGCGGAAATCCACGTCGATCCCGGTCTCCTCGAGGAGGCTCTTCGAGAGCTCGCGGTGCAAGCGCATCCCGTCCTGGGCGATCTCGGCCATCGGGCCAGGAATGCCGAAGCCACTCAACGGGCTCAGCCCTCCGTACGCGAAGCCCGAAGCGTGGCTGCCGATCGCGTCGCGCTCGACCACAACGCTCGGCACGCCAGACTTCGCCAGGTAGTAGGCAGTCGTCATGCCCGCGATGCCGCCGCCTACGATCACGACGTCAGCCGAGCTCTTCGCCATCGTCAGCCCTTCACGTGCCGCAGCGCCGGCAGAAGCTCGTCGCTCATGAGCCGTATGCTGGCCAGCGCGTAGGCCAGCGGCATGCCGAGCCAGTGCGTGCGCAAGAACAGGAAGTTCGCGCCGACCGCCTCCCAGCACGGGCGGAGCTGCTCGTAGCATTCTTCCGGGCTGCCCAGCACGAATCGGTCGCGAAGCAGCTCGTCGAACGGCTGGCGAAAGGTATCGCCGTCAGGCAGTACGGCGTCCTGGCCCCACGACGCGTAGGCGCGGTACTTCGCGCCGAGATAGGGTCCGGCCAGCTCTAGCGCGGTTCGACGGTCCTTCGCGCAGTAGATCTCCTTGATGAGCGGCCGCACTCGCGGCAGCGGCTTTCCCAGTCGCGCGAGCTCTTCGCGGTAGAGGCCCATCTGGCGCGTGATGCTGGCCATGGTCGCGTGCGGGTTCACGAACCACGTGTCGCCCAGGCGAGCGGCCCGGCGCACCGCGGCGTCGTTGTTGGCCGCGAACCAGATCGGGGGGTGCGGCTTCTGGACGGGTCGGCACGTCAAGGTCACGTTCGCGAGCGTACAGATGTCGGTCTCGACGCTGACCTTGTCCTCGGTCCAGAGGCGCTTGACGATCTCTAGGCACTCCTCGAATCGCCGAAGCCGCTGGCCCTTCGGCACCTTGAACGCATCGAATTCGACCTCGCGATAGCCGAGCCCCACGCCGAAGACGAAGTTGCCGCGCCAGATGACGTCGAGCGAGGCGATGCACTCGGCCACCTCGACCGGGTTGTGAAGATTGATGAGCAGCACGCCCGCCACGCCGGTCATCTCCCCGGCCTCGGCCGCCAGGCGGGAAAGGAAGGGAATCAGCTGGAGCTGGCTCATGCCTTCACTCAGGTAGTGCTGGCCAGTGCCGACCGCGTCCCAGCCGCGATCGCGGGCCAGGCGTGTCATCGCGAACTGCTCGTCCAGCGCTGACACCATGTCGGTGCCGAGCGGGTTCTGGTTGGTGACGAAGATGCCGACCTTCATCGTCTTCTCCCCCGGCACACGGCTCAGGCCAGCCGGTCGCCCCCGGCCGGACGCCGGGTGGCGTCGCGCGACGGATAGATGACGCTCTCCGCGTGCCGGTACATCCATTCGACGGCGTCGGACGCCAGGAAGTGGACCTCGGTCCGCGCGAGTGCAGCGAGCTGCAGCGCCGCGATGTTCCGGCGCACCTCGGAGGTCAGCGTGTTCAGGCGGTGATAGGCCTCCGACACCGTCCGGCCGAGTGCGGTCACGCCGTGGTTCTCCATGACCAGGCTGTTGGTGTGCTCGATGAAGTCCTTGATCGGCCCCACGTCCTGCTCCACGTCGAGGTGCGAAGGCACGAGGTACGGTGGTTGGGCCATGACGTACGGGAACTCGAGCGAGAGCACCCGCAGCTCCTTGGCGGCGCCGGAGGCGAACAGCGCGATCGTCTCGTCGTGATGCGCGTGGATGACTGCGCCGATGTCGGGGCGCAGGCGCAAGATCTCGCGGTTCAGGTTGTGGCCGACGCTCGTCGGCATGGTGCCGTGCAGAAGCCGCGGAGTCGAAATGTCGGTGATGACGACGTGCTCCACCGTCATCTCCTCCAGCGATACCTCGGCATGCTTGGTGTAGGCCACGCCGTGGGGAAAGTCGGGGTGCGGCACGCGGATGGCCAGATTCCCGAGCGAGTTGTGAACGTAGCCGCGCGCGACGATCAGCTTCGCGTAGCGAAGCAGCTGCTGGGCGACAGTCTGGTCGAACGGAATCGCGGCCATCGTGCTCAGCCTTTCGGCTCGGCGACGAAGAGCGGGATGAGCCGCGTGGTCTTCGTCTGATATTCCTCGTAGGGCGAAAACGCCGCGACCGCGAGCTTCCACAGCCGCGCGCGCTCGGCCTTGTCAGTCACCTCGCGCACCCGCATCGTCTGCACCGTGACGAGATCGCGTAGCTCGATATTGGGATTGGCGCGCAGGTTGTACACCCAGACCGGATTCGTGGGCGCTCCTCCCACCGAACCGACCAGGACGTAATTCTTGCCGTCCTTGACGCGCATCAGTGGCGTCTTGCGAATCGCGCCGGTCTTGTTGCCGGTGTGCGTCACGATGATCACCGGGAGACCCGTATCCCGCAGCGTGGTGCCCTGGTTTCCGCCGCTGCCCTCGTAGAGCTCGACCTGGTCGCGCACCCATTGTCTCGGACTCGGAATGTATTCGGGCATGTCATGTCCTTTCGAAAGCCTGTGCATCGCAAAAGCTCTGTTAATCCCTTTGATCTCCGACGTCAATTGATTCGCCGCCGCTGCGTGGAGCTAGCTCCTCGTCGAGGTCTAGTTTCCCGCGAGAGCCAAGCGGCGGCGTCGCTCGTATCGCTGACGGAGCCGCGCAAGATCGCCAGCACCAGATCGTGTGTGGCCAGCGTGCCAAACACGACCTCCACGTGCAATGTCCGGCCGCCTTCCGGCGGCCGCACGAGAAATGGCACGCGCGGGTCGGTCTGCCCATCGTACTGCTTCGACGCGCTCCACGATCGCGTGGAGCTCAGCACGATCCACGTGCGGTCGCCGAGGCGCGCACGGTCGAGCCGGTGTCGAAGGTCACCGACGACCCGATCGGCCAAGGCGAGATTGTCGACGTAGCCCCCGGCCGCACCGCTGAAGTTCCACGCGGTGATGTGTTCCGTGGCCCGATCGTAGATACCTGGGGGCTGGGGCATCGGAAGGTGAAGAAAGACAAGTGCGAAGCGGTCATCGGTTGCGGTGCGAATCGCCAGGTCGGTGAGCTCGGCAACCCTCTGGGAGAGCAGCCGCCGGACATTCGACGGGGGCGCGAGGCTCGCCCACTGGTTCCAGAGCGCCCCGTCGAGCGTGTCGCTACGCACCTGTTCGTACGCGACGGACGGTCTCCAGTGTGCGACCCCGAGCGCGCCGCCGAGGACCCGCGGATATGGCAGGTGCCATCCGACCAGCGCCGTATCGTAGCCAAGCGTTCGCGCGCGCGAGAACACGTTCGGCTCGCCACTCCATGGCGCTGTCTTTCCGTCGCTGAACGTGAGCTGGAGGTCGTTTGGATTCAGCGGGGTGACGGCCGTAACCGCACGCCCGGAGATGAGCGCGGGAATCGTCAATTCACTCGCGGCCGCCGGCGGGCGCGCCGCGTCGGCATAGAGCGACTCGCGCCTCAGACGATCGAGCTCCGGCAGCTCGAGGCCAGCCGGTCGCGCCTCGAACGTGATGCGCTGGTCGAGCTCTTCGAACACGAGCCAGACGACACGGCGAAGACTCGGTGCGGGACGGTTGAGAGGCGCCGGGTTGACCCAGCGCCACTCTGGGCCCGCCGCGAGCTCGAAGAACATCCACAGGGCGATGGCCATCGTGGCGACCGCCAGCGGTGAGAAGACCAGCGCGAGCCCCCGTATGACACGAAGGGCCCGCCGCGGCCGGCTCAGCGACGCGGCGAGCGCCAGGGCGACAAGGGCCAGCAATCCGGGGCGGCCGATGACATCTGTCCATCGGCTGACCGTCTCGTGCGTGATGCGCACGAAGTTCAAGGAGAGGATGAGGGTCACTGCGGCGGCGCCGGCGGCGAGACGACGCCACGTCGGTCGCCGGACGCGTCGGATGCATCGCACCCCTAGCAGGCCGATGGCGGCGAGCCCAACGACATTCAGCACGAACGCCACGATCGACGGCGCCCGAAGCGGGATCTGGTTGTAGAAGTCCCAGCTCGGCCTGAACAGCATCTCGCTGCGGGCTTGGCTGAAGCAGAGTGTCGACAGCGAGAGACATGCGATGGCGTCAAGGGTGTGTTCACGTCGGGGCCATCGCAGCCAAGGAGCCGGCGGGGGCGGCAAGGGCTCGCGCGCGTCGCGGAACCACCACAGTCGTTCCGCGGGTGAGCCGCTTTCCGGGATGATTCGAGGGGTCGGCCGCTCCGCCCCGGGGTCAGGCATCGTCAGTATCGTCCTCCGAGCTTGCGGTGATCCCAGCTCACGATTTTCTCCGGGACGATCTTGAGCACCACGCGCTTCGGTGCGCTGGTCACCGCCCCCGGCTGAACGGGCGACGGATTCGCTTGGGCTCCGGCCCGCGCCACGAACGCCGCCCGGACGCTCGCTTCGTCCTCGAGGATCTCGCATCGCCCCCGGATCATCACTCCCCGCAGCTCGGCGTAGTCGTCGCCGGCCTCGACCATCAGCGCCACCCTGGGATTGCGCCGGATGTTGACGACCTTTTGCGCCTTGCCGTACGAGGTCATGTAGAACGCGCCGTCCCGCGCGAAGTAATTCATGGCCACGACGTGGGGGAAGCCGTCCTTGTCGATGGTGGCCAGGGCGGCCTTCTTCCGTTCCCGGAAGAACGCGGCTTGTTCATCGGGGCTCAACTGGATCTGCTGCCGCCGGTTGGTCGCCATTCGTTCCGCCTCTTCTCTCACGTGCGCGAATGCGCCGCGGTGGTCGGCACGTGCGTCGCCAGGAAGCGCTGGGCCTCGTCGAAGCTCTGCTTCGCCGCATCCTCTTTGTAGCCGGGATGGGTGCGCACGGCGAAGCCGTGGCGGGCGCCGTCGTAATACGTAAACGTGCACGCCTTGCCGAGATCCCGCATCCGCGCCTCCATCCGACGCATGTCCGCAATGGGCGCCTGCTCGTCCTCGGTCCCGTGCAAGACCAATGTGGGGACGGTCAGGCCCTCGGCGAGATCGTACGGCTCGGCACCGCGCTGAGCGCGTGCGGACCGGAAGGCGAACCCGTGGAAGACGACGATCACGCGGATCTCGGCGTGCGCTCGGGCCGCCATGAACGCGTGCACCCCACCGCGGCAGAAGCCGAAGACGGCCAGCCGCTTGAGATCAGCCTGAGCGACCGACTTCAGGAAAGTCATCGCTCCCTGCAGATCGGCGTACACGAGCGCATCCGTCGGATCCGACCCGCGAACCTTCCAGCCGTGCATCAGGGCGACGTAGCCCCACTCGGCGAGTCGGAGGGCAATCTCCGTATACCCGTCATCCGGTCCAGCCACGCCCCGGAGGATCAACACGACCGGATGGGGCCCGTGGCGATCCGGGGTGGCCAGGTACGAGGGGACGTTCGTCTCGCCGTCCCCGCTCGTGAACATCACCCGCTCCAGCCGCACAGTCATGACCGACCTCCGTCTGCGTGATGCGCTGGCCGATGGGCCCGCGCACGCCCGACGCATGCTTGGCTCGGCCGCGTCGAGACGGTTGTACGGTGGCCAGGCAGTGGATGCAATATCGATGTTCAAGGTCGGCGATGCGTCAGTGAGCGCGCTTTTGCTACTCTGCCGCCACGAGGACCCCATGGAGATTCACCGATGAAGCCTGGAGCAGGGTTCGTCGCGGTGGTGTCGTGTGTCCTGCTCGTGGCCGCCTGCACCACGCCGGCGACCACGCGGACTGAAAGCCCGCCCGAGGCGGGCCCGCGCTTCGCCCGCGGCGGCCCCGACGCCGAGGAATACGGGGCGAGCCTCGGCTATCCCAAAGGCAGTCGATTGATGCGAGTGTTCCCGCTGGAGCCCGTCTGGCTCGCCCTGAAGCGCTACCACGTCTTCGACGGAGCCTCTGGCAGGCGGGCTCGAACGGTCGTTCGCCGCGGCTGATGAGGAGCACGATCTTTCTTTCGTACCCATCCTCGCTCGGCGAGACAGCCGAGCGTATCGAGCTGTCGCTCAAAGGAGAGGGCTACGCGGTGTTTCGCGACCGCTCGGCGCTGCCGCCGGGCGAGTCGTTCGACGCGAGAATCCGCGCTGCGGTCGAGGAGAGCGATCTCTTCGTCTTCCTCATCACGCCCCAATCCGTCTCCCCGGGCCACTACACGCTCACCGAGCTCAAGTTTGCCGAGCAGCGGTGGGGCCACCCGGCCGGGCGCGTCCTCCCGGTGATGACCGAGCCGACCCCGATTGAATCCATCCCTGCGTTCCTGCAAGCGGTGACGATCCTGAAGCCGCAGGGCAACCTCGTGGCCGAGGTCGCCGCCGAAGTCGAGCGCCTGACCGCGCCGTGGTGGCGGCGGATGCTCGAGCCGCGGCGGCTGGTGCCGGCGATCGTCGCCGCGCTCCTCCTCGTCGTCAGCGCGTGGCTGGGACTGCCCTTCTATTTCGAGCGCCGCCAGCAGAACACCGAGGCGGCGGCGCTTGTGGATCGAAGCCGGACGGAGCTCGATGCTGGGAACTCTGCGAGCGCCTGGAAGCTTCTGGAGCAGGCCAATGCCGTTGCTCCGACGTCACGCGACGTATTCACGGCGCAGGAAGAGCTGGCCATGAAGCTGCTTCGGGGCGCCGGCCTCAGCTACTCGAGTGGCGGCAGGGCCACCGACGAGGATCTCGTCAAGAGGACGCTGCCGGTGCTCGCCCGCGGCACGTCGGGCGCGAAAGGCGAGCGGCTGGCGAATCTGCTGGCCCACATGGGATGGGCGGACTACTTGCGGGGTGGGCGCGCCGAATCCGGCGGGCTCGACCCCGCGAAGCAATATCACGCCGCGCTCGAAGCCGATCCGGCCAACGTCTATGCACACGCGATGTGGGGCTTCGAGCTACTCCGACAGCGCAGCTCCCCTGCGGCGCTCGCCGAGGCAATGAAACACTTCACGACCGCGCTCGAAACCGGGCGAGAGCGTGAGTACCTCCGGTACCTGGAGGTCTCTGCGCTCCTCCAGACGTACACCAACATCTGGATCGAGGACCTGGAGCGACAAAAAGAAACGATCCGGGTGGTGAACGCGATGCGGGTCGGCAAGGAAACGAGACCGAAGGGCTGGGGGCCCGGCGCGTTCAAGGGCAAGGTGTGGGCAATCTACCACTTCGGCTTCGTCCCCGATGACGACCGAGCGCAGCTTCTCGCCGCGCTGCCCCCGGCGGAGCACCTCGCCACCTTTCGCTGGCTATTCCCGGAAGACGACCTTGCGGCGGCGGACCGGGGAGAGTACGCGCTCTTCGAGTACTTGTTCGTTCTCGCCCATGTGGAGGAGTACGGCACCGATCGCGCTGCCGCGCTGGCTTCATATCGTCGGCTCCTGGGCGAGTTTGCTTCAAAGAAATACAACAGCCGCGCGGCCATCAAGATGGTCGAGCAGGCCAATGCGGCCATCCGCCGCCTCGGCGGCTAGGCGCCAGAGCCAGTCATGAGGCCACGAGGCGCAAGAGGGTGAGCTCCGGCCTCGTGCCGAGGCGCACGGGGGGGCCCCACGTCCCCGTGCCGGCGCTGACGTAGACCCAGAGGCGGCCCCGGCGCGAGAGCCCGGCCGCGTGCGGCCCGTGGACCCAATGAATGACGAACGTCCACGGGAAGAACTGCCCGGCGTGCGTGTGACCTGACAGTTGCAGGTCGAAGCCGGCCTGCTCGGTCAGCGGC
>Ga0306924_10001578_pt1 | contig 20967 bp, 19 predicted proteins | sample sta12Can44000111_FD_203756 | JGI IMG/M metagenome (GOLD analysis project Ga0306924, IMG submission 203756) | Lab enrichment of tropical soil microbial communities from Luquillo Experimental Forest, Puerto Rico - statanox.12C.anox.44.000.111 (v2)... | ecosystem: Environmental > Terrestrial >...
CGAATACCGGCGTGCGCGGCTACTCGCCGCCGCCGCCTCGGGTCAGCCCCATCCGCGGCCTCATCGATTTCCACACCCACGCGGCACCCGATGTCTTCGGGCGTTCGGTGGACGACGAGGAGCTCGCCTCCCTCGCCGCCTCCCGCGAGATGGAGGCTGTGGTCTTCAAGAGCCACGTGACGATTACCGCCGACCGCGCGTGGCTCGCCCGCAAGCACGTCGGCGGAGTGAAGATCTTCGGCGGTGTCACGCTGAATCGGGCAGTGGGCGGGCTCAACCCGCAGGCCGTGGAGTGGATGTGGCGGATGCAGGGCGGCTACGGCCGGGTCGTGTGGTTTCCCACCTTCGATGCCGACAATCACGTGCGCCGGGCCCGGCACCGCGCCGTCGGGACTCGGGGTGGTGGACGAGCGGGGCGACGTGCTGCCCGTGGTGCGCGAGATCCTGCGGATCTGCGCCGCCCAGCAGCTCGTGGTCCACACCGGGCACGCCTCCGCCGAACAGGCCCTCGCCCTCATCGCCGCCGCACGCGAGGAAGGCTGCGAGCGCATCGTGGTAACCCACGCGCAGTTCGACGTGGTCGACATGAGCGAGGCGCAGATGAAGGAGGCAGCCGCGCTGGGCGCGAAAATGGAGCTCTGCGCTCTCGGCATCCTCGTGGGACCGGACGCTCCGCTCGAGTGGATGCGGCATTCGCCGCGCATCCCTCTCGCGCACACCGCGGCATGCATCCAAAGTGTGGGCGCGCAGCACTTCGTTCTCGGCACGGATCTGGGCCAGAGCGGCAATCCCACTCCCGCCGACGGGCTTCAGATGTTCGTGGCGGGTCTCCAGGGCGCCGGGGTGAGCCGCGAGCAGATCGAGACCATGGGGCGCGAGGTTCCCGGCGCCTTGCTCATGGGCTAGCCCGGTCCTACAATGGCGGCGTCGGGGATAGCACGATGAGATCACGCACTGCCGCTCTCGTACTCAGCGCGCTCACCCTGGGGCTCGGCGCCATCACGACCGCGCACGCCCAGGAAAGTCGCCCCATCCCCGACATCCGGATGCTCCTGACCCAGCCGAGCGCTCGCATCGCTCCGGATTCGCCGCCCGCTCCCGACCTGCGCGACCTGCCCCAGGGGAAGATGGACAAGCCGCCGACGCAACCACCCATCACGGTGATCGTCGGCGACCCGCGCTGCTATCCGGGCGAGGATGGGATGGTGGATCCCTCGCAGCTCGGCCGAGGCAACCGCTCGAGAAGATTCCGCTAGGTCGACCCAGCCGCCTCGCGCGAAGCTGCGCGAGCTAACCCTTGAGCGCGCCCGCGGTAAGGCCACGGATGAGGTAGCGCCGGACGGCGAGGGCGAACAGGACCACCGGGAGCATGATCATGGTGGCGGCGGCGCCGATCTTGCCCCACTCCCAGCCCTCGTAGTTCATGAAGTTCACGATGGCCACCGGCGCCATGAGGGCGCGGCTCCGCGTGAGGACGAGGGCGTAGAAGAAATCGTTCCACGCGAAGACAAAGCAGAAGATGGCGGTGGTGGCGAGGCCGGGGCCGGACAGGGGCAGCGTGATGCGGTAAAAGACTTGGAGCGGCCCCGCGCCGTCGATGGCCGCCGCCTCCTCCAGCGAGCGCGGGATGCCGTCGAAGAACGTGCGCATCATCCACATCACCAGCGACAGATTGAAGGTGAGGTAGATGATGAGCAGCCCCGACAAGGTGTCGATCAGCCCCAGCCAGCGATAGGCGAGGAAGAACGGAATCGCGAAGGCGATGGGCGGGGCCATCCGCGTCGCGAGCACCCAGAGGGCGAGGCCCTGGCTTCGCCCGAAGCTCGCGCGCGACAGCGCATAGGCCGCGGGCACGCCCAGGAGCATCCCGACGAGGGTGGTAGAGAGGCTCACCACCAGGCTGTTCAGGAAGGAGCGGGCGAACCGGCCCTGGAAGATCGCCGCGTAGTTGTCGAGGGTCGGTACGAAGAAGATGGCCGGAGGCATCCGCATCGCTTCCACGTCGGTCTTCAACGAGATCTGCATCAGCCACAGCACGGGGAACAGCGTGGCCACGAGGAGCGCGCCGGAAACGCCGAAGCTCAGCGCGCGCCCTCGCCGCCGGCCTTTCTCTTCACTCGACATCGACCTGGGTCCCCACCCAGCGCACGATCACGTAGCTCAAGAGGAAGGTGCCCGCGAGCACCACCACGCTGATGGCCGCGGAAAATCCGAGGAGGCTGTAGGTGAAGCCCTGGAGGAACGCGTAGTAGTTCGTGGCCTCCGTCACCGTGCCCGGACCGCCGCCCGTCATGATGAAGATGAGCGGAAACGCCTTCACGCTCTCGATCAGCCGGAAGAGCACGATGACTACGATGGCGGGGCGCAGCAGAGGCAGGACCACGTGGCGGAAGACCTGCCAGGTTCCGGCGCCGTCGATCCGCGCCGCTTCAATGGGCTCCGTCGGCATCATCTGGAGAGCGGCCAGGAGCATGAGGAGGGTGAACGGAAACCATTCCCAGACATCCGCCACCACGATCGCCGGCAGGGCGAGGCGCGGCTCGGCGAGCCACGCCGGCTGCGGCAGGTGCGCCAGGCTTAGGACCCAGTTGAGCACGCTGATGTCGGGGGTGAAGAGCACCTTCCAGATGATGGCGACCACGATGGGCGGCAGCACCATCGGGATGATGAAGAGCGCGCGGATGGCCTCGAGCACGCGCGATCGCCGGTTCAGGAGAAGGGCCGCGCCCAGGCCGAGGAGAAGCTGGCCGAGGACGGTGAAGGCGGAGAGGCGGAGCTGGACGCCCAGTGAGTTGAGGAATCGCCCGTCGGCGGGGAGGTCGACGAAGTTGGCGAGGGGTCGATGGAAGTCCCACCAGGTAGCCGGCTTGGCGAGATTGAGCGGGGTGAGGCTCGTGAGGAGAAGAAACGCGAAGGGCGCGAGCGTGACGAGGGCGAGGACGATCAGCGCGGGAGACAGGAGGACCACGAAGACGCGCTCGCGCCGCTGCATGGTCCGCCCGCTCGTTCGCGCGCCTAGGACTTCCGGATGGTGCGACCCGCCTTCGTGAGGATCCCCTCCACGTCGCGCTGGCAATCGCGCATGGCCTGGGCCGCCGGCTTTTGCCCCGTGGAGATCTCGGACAGCGCGATGCTGACCCGATCACCGACCGGCGGAAACTCCGGCACCGTGCGATAGGCCATGTAGCCCGCGGCGGCCTGCTTGAGGACGGCGCCGTGGAGCGCGCCGATGTCCGCTCCTCCCCAATTGTACTTCTGGCGATAGGCAGGGCTGGCGAGCACGCTCGCGCGCGTCACCGCCGGGTAGATCACCGTCTCCGCAATCTTTCCCATGACCTCCTTCGAGGTCGCCCACTTGACGAACTCCCAGGAGACGTCCTTCTGCTTGGCGCCGGCGGGTATCTGGAGCCCGTGCACCGCCGCTTGCGGGAAGCGACCGGCTGGACCGCCCGGCGGTAGGGCGAAGCCAACGCGATCCTTCACCTTGCTCTTGGCCGGATCGGCGGCGAGGCCGACCCACGCGAGCGCATCGATGTAGACGGCGGTCCGCCCCTCCATCATGCCGCCCGAGGACTGCGGCTCGGCGTAGCTCTGCACGCCGGGCACGCTGAACTCGCGGTACAGCCGCCCGAACACCTCTGCGGACTTGATCGACTCGGCCGAAGCGAGCAGGGGCGTGAGGTCCTTCGGCGGATCGGCGAAGAACTTTCCGCCGTAGGCGAAGAGATAGTTGGGCCAGATCCAGTGGAATCCGCCGAGGCCGCGGCCCATATACGCCTTCATCTCCGCCGTCTGGATCTTCGGCGCATCGGCGAGGAGCTCGTCGAAGGTGTCCGGCGGCTTGAGCCCGGCTTTCTCGAACACGTCGCGCCGGTACACCATGAGCGTGCTCTCCGCCACGAAGGGTAGCGCGAAGACGTCCTGGCCGGTCTTCATGGGCGCCATGGCGCCGGACAGGAAATCGGCGGCGTCGGTGGCCCCCTCGCGCGCGATGAAGTCATTGAGCCGGCTCGCCCAGCCCGCCCCCATCCACTTCCCGGAGAAGATGAAGCTCAGGACCATCACGTCGTAGGCGCCCGAGCCGGTGGAGAGCTCGAGGTCGGCTCGCTGGTTGTAGACGAGGAAGCCCGGCGTGTCCATCTCCACCTTGATGCCCGTGAGCTCGGTGAACTGCGGTACGAGCTCCTTCAGGGCCCGCGGATAGGGATGGTCGAACATGAAGACGTTGAGCGTCTTCCCTGCGAAGGGCTTGCTGCGCATCGGCTGCGCGGCGACTCTCTCGATGCCTCGCGCGACGAGGGGCAGCGCGGCCGCGCCTCCCACGAAGGCCCGCCTGGTGATGCCTCGCCCCGGTGCTCTCGAGTCCGACGTCATCGTGGCCTCCTTCGGCTGAGCGTTCGCCGAGCGTTCTCCTGGCACCGGCGCCGGGCCCTTCGTGCCGCGATCCTAGCACAGCCTCTCCGGCGCCCATGACGGCGCCGGTTCCGCCTAGTCAACGACCACGGCGGTTGACGGGCGAGCGCGCGCCGGACTACCCTCGCACCGTCCGCCGATCCCGTTCCTCGGCATCTCACACGGAGGCCTCGCCCGTGCATGATCTCGTCATCGACAACGCTCGCATCATCGACGGCCTGGGCCATCCCGCCCGCGAAGGAGACGTGGCCGTAGCCGGCGGCCGCATCGCGGCCGTGGGCTGGGACCTGGGCACCGCTCGGCAGCGGATAGACGCGCAGGGCCTGGTCCTCGCTCCCGGCATCGTGGACATCCACACGCACTACGACGCCCAGCTGACCTGGGACCCCTTCGCCACGCCGTCCACGGCCCTCGGCGTCACGACCGTCGTCATCGGCAACTGCGGTTTCACCATCGCTCCTTGCCGACCGCAGCACCGCGACATCGTCATGCGCAACCTGACTCACGTGGAGGGTATGTCGCTCGAGGCCATGCGCGCGGGCATCAGCTGGGACTTCGAGAGCTACCCCGAATATCTCCGCTCCCTCGAGCGGCGCGGCGTGGTGCCCAACGTTGCCTCCTTCGTGGGTCACTCGTCAGTACGCACCTACGTCCTCGGCGAGGACGCGAGCAAGCGAGCCGCCACCGACACGGAGATCGCCGAGATGCGGCGGCTCGTCCTGGAGGCCGTGCAAGCGGGCGCCATCGGCTTCGCCACCTCGACCCTCGAGCAGCACAACGGCGAGGCCGGCATCCCCATGCCCTCGCGGCTCGCCGACGAGAAGGAGATGCTCGCTCTCACGGGCGCCCTCGGCGAGGCGGGCCGCGGCGTCTTCATGCTGACCAAGGGTATGACCTCGACCATTCCGTGGCTGGAGTGGATCGCAGCGGCGAATGGCCGGCCCGTCATGATCGCGGCCATGTTCGTGGACCCTGGCGATCCGCCTCGCGTGTTCAAGGAGCTGGGCGAGATCGAGGCGGCGCGCACGCGTGGCCGCGAGCTCTGGGCGCAGGTGGGCTGCTTCCCGCTTGGCATGGAGTTCACGCTGCGCCATCCCTATCCACTCGAGGCGCTCATGGCCTGGCGCCCTGCCCTGGAGGCGTCGAGCGACGCGCGCTACCGGCAGGTCCTCGCCGATCCCTCGTTTCGCCGCGCCCTCATCCACGAGATGGGACAGCCCGGCGTGCCGAATCGCATCAGCAATGAGAACTGGGACCACCTCACCGTGATGGAGGTGAAGAAGCCGGCTTTGCGCCACCTCGAGGGCGAGGTCATCGGGAAGATGGCGCGCGAGCAGAAGCGCGAGCCGTGGGACGTCTTCCTCGATCTGGGCCTCGAGGACGATCTCGACACCATGTTCGACTGCCGCCTCTTCAACACCGACGAGCAGAAAGTGTCCGAGCTGCTCCGACACCCCTGCGCGGCGGTGGCGCTGTCGGACGCGGGCGCGCACCTCTCCTTCCTGTGCGACGCGGGCTTCGGGCTTCATCTCTTCGGCCACTGGGTGCGTGAGCGCGGCGACCTGACGCTGCCGCAGGCGGTACGCGCGGTAACGAGCACGGTGGCCGACGCCTGTCGCATCCCGGACCGCGGCCGCATCGCCCCGGGGGCATGGGCGGATCTACTGCTCTTCGATCCCGCCACGGTGGGTCGTGGCGAGAAGCGGCGGGTGAACGACCTGCCCACGGGCGCCTTTCGCCTCGACACGCCCGCGATGGGCCTGCACGGCGTGTGGGTCAACGGCGTGCGCACCGCGGATGCTTCCGGCGTCATCGCCGACTGCGGCCGGCCTGGCCGCGTGCTGAAGGAGTTCAGCGCCTAGGCCCAGTAGACGAAGCATCCGCACGATCCGTTTACAGCGTCGCGCGATTTTCTTCGCGGCCTTCCGCGCCGGTCGTTCCTTCCTCGCGCGTGTAAATGGAACCTCCTGTGCCGCCGTCATAGCCGGCAACCAACCGCCCCCCGCGGGGTACAGGAGGCAATGCCATGCAACGAATCAGTCGGCTCATGGGAGGCGCGGCCATGGCGGTCGTGCTATGGGCACCGCTGGCCGGTGCTCAAACCGTCACGCAGAATCCGCCCGGGTCCACGCAGAGCGCGGCGAGCACACCGGGCACCTCGACATCGAGCTCGGGCACGCCGTCGGACCAGAGCACCTCCGGCGGCACACAGGACCAGTCGACCGGCACCTCCTCGCAGAGTGGGGCCCAGACCGGTTCCGGCATGGGCAGCCCATCGAACTCGTCGAGCGGCCGATCCGTCGGGCAGGGACAGACGGGTGAGCGGCGCTACATGCAGGGCAGCGGCAGTCAGAGTCAGACCAGTCAGACCAGCAGCAGCTCCACCGGCGGCTCACAGGATTCGTCGCTCTTCGGCCAGAGCCGACGCCTCACGCGGGATGGCGGGCAGACTCAGACCGGTAGTACCTCGCAGGACACACAGAATCAAACGGGCGGGCGTCGCTTCACTCAGGGCCAGACCCAGACCGGCAGCACCTCCCAGGACACACAGAATCAAACGGGCGGGCGTCGCTTCACTCAGGGCCAAACCCAGACCGGCAGTACCTCGCAGGACAACGAGCCGACGGGCGACCGGCGCTTCTCGCGGGGGGGCAGCCAGGGGCCAATGGGAAGCTCCCAAGGCACCGAAGGACAAACAGGTGGACGCCACTACACCGGAGGCGGCTCCCAGGACACGTCGGGGCACTACACGGGCGGTGGCTCATCGCAGAGCGGGACGGGAAGCCCTCGTCAGGACTTCCGCAACGCGCGCCAGGACAACCAGGACATCAGGCAGGACCGGCGTGACGTCGCCCACGACGTGCGGGACGTCCGGCAAGGCCGCCAAGACCTCGCTCGGGACAACCGGGAGATCCAGGGCGATCGCCACGAGATCGCGCACGATCAGCGCGAGATCCGTGGTGATCAGCGCGAGATCAACGGCGACGTTCGAGAGCTGGCCCACGACCGGGCGGACCTCCGTCAGGACCTGAGGGCCGGCGACTACCGGGCCGCTGCTCAAGACCGGGCGGAGATCCGGGGCGATCGGCAGGAGCTCTATCGCGACCGGCAGGAGCTGACCCGCGATCAGCACGAGCTGCGCAACGACCGCCAGGATCTGCGACAGGACTATCAAAACCGCAACCAGGATCGCCGCGACCTCGCCCAGGATCACCGCGACCTCGCGAACGATCGGCACGACCTGCGTCAGGACTACCGGAATCGCAACACGGACTATCAGAATCGCTTCCAGAGCCAGACGCGCACGGCGAGCGCCGGGCAGTCGACAAACTGGGGCCAGCCCGGTGGCTACGGGCAGCACCCTAGCTACGGGCAGAACTCCAGCAGCGCCGGGCAGTCGACAGGTTGGGGCCAGCCGGGTAGCTACGGGCAGCACCCTGGCAGCTACGGGCAGACCTCCGGCAGCGCAAGCTGGGGCCAGCCGGGGAGTTCCGGGCAGTCGCCGAGCTACGGTCAGACCTCCAGCAACTCCGGGCAGCGGCCCAGCTACGGTCAAACCCCGAGCGGCTATGGGCAGCGCCCGAGCTTCAGCCAGACATCCGGCTACGGCCAGCGATCCTTCGCGAGCGCCCCGAGCCGCTTTGGCGGCGGCAGCTCCTTCCGGTACGCCAGCCGCGGATCGGGTCGGCGGTAAGGACCACCGGCTTTCACTGCCGGGCGGAGCGGCCAAGACAGCTCCGCCCGGCAGCCTTCATCTCCGGCTCATCTCGCTCTTATTCGTTTCTCATTCACGACCGACTAGATCACCCGGCGGGCCACCGCTGTAAACGCGGACGGCAAGAGCTGCGTCGTATGTGCAGAAGGCGGGGCAGGGTCGCAGCGCATGCGACCCGCGCGGCCCGAACGCAGCAGACCCGAGGGTGGAGGGAGGAGACGCTGATGCTCAAGAAAATGATCGTCGGTGGGGTGATCGGAATCGCCGCGCTGGCGGGTACGGCGGGCACGAGCCACGCAGGTGTAAGTGTGGACCTTGGCCTTCACCTGGGCGCCCCGGCTCCCTTCGAGCCGATTCCGGCGAGCCCGGTGACGTACGCCCCGGCGGTGAACGCCAACCTCTTCGCGTACGACGGCCAATTCTACGCGTTCATGGGCACGGGCTGGTACGTGGGCGTGAGCCAGGACGGCCCATGGTCCGAGGTGCCCCCCGAGTACATCCCGCGCCCGATTCTCGCGGTTCCCATCCGCTACTACCACGTGCCGCCTCGCGAGTGGGCGTATTGGCGGCGCGATGCTCCTCCGCGGTGGGCACCCACGTGGGGTCGCCGGTGGGAAGAGCGTCGCCATGGACCGCCGCCGCCCGAGCACCACGCCTACTACCGTGACGATCATCGCGGCGACCGCCCCGTCGCCTACCGCGATGATCACCGGGACGATCGGCGGTGGGACCGAGACCGCTATCCCTACGATCGCCGCTGAGCCAGATCACCTCGACTGACGAGGCACCACACGGCCGCACGCTGACCCCGCGTGCGGCCGAAGTGCGTCTGGCGCCTCCTAGTGGCGAAGCTCGGTGACGCTCTTGACGGGCGTGCCGTCGCGTCGAGCGATGGCGCGGCGAGCGGGGCCGGTCTGGTCGCCGAAGGTCGGCTGCCAGGAGGTGTGCTTGCCCGCGCCGCCCACCACGATGACCGAGAGATCGTCTGGCGATCGGAGGATGGGCAACATCGTGCCGGGGGAATCCACCGCCCCGTGCTTCTCCACGTGAAACTTCCGGTACTCCTCGCCCAGCCGCCCGAGCGGGAAGCGGGCGTGCTCGAAGACGAATTCCTTTACCTGCTGCTTGCTGTAGCCGTCGCGGGATACGGTCGCGGCGTGTTCGGGCCCGAACGAGAGCAACGGGCGCCCCAAGGATAGGAGATTGTTGCTCCCTGCCTGCCCCATGGCGCCCGCTACGATCTTCAGCACGCCCAGTCCCGTGTAGCTGTAGTGGTCCTGGATGTTGTGCGGCCCCTCACAGCCGATCACCGTGACCGTGCTCACGTCGATCGGAAAGCCATGCTCCACGTGCAGGGGCTCCCACGGGCTCTCCGCCTCGTTCTCCGCCACGCAGTACGCGATCTTCGACGGATTGCCCTGGGTCGACCGATCGCCGGTACCGGGTAGACCGCCCCCCACATTCATGAGGAGCAGCCGCACCGCGCGGCCGATGGTCATGTTTGCACGAAACCCCTGGCCGAAGGCGTTGTAGCCCGCGTTGATGGCGAGCTCGCGCGCGATGGGTCCGTTGACGATCATGATGGGCGCCACGGGATGCGTGGTCGCCTGGATGGAGTCGAGGTTGAATGCGGGATCCGCGAGAGCCTCGATGGCCGTGATGATCACCGGCATGTACTCGGGCTTGCAGCCCGCCATGACCGCGTTGACGGCAATGCGCTCCACCGTGGCCTCGCCCTGGCGTGGCGGCAGCACAGCGACCACGTCGAGCGGATCGCGATCGCTCCAGCGCAGAAATTCCTTCACCTCCCGGTCCGTGGGCGGGACGATGGGCAGGCCGTCCGTCCACCCCCGTTCCTGGTACAGGCTGTTGATGGCGCCGTAGGAGGCGTCCAGACGGAAGGTCTTGGCGACGGGGCCGGGAGTGCTCATTGCTTCGTCACCGCCCGCACCACGACATCGACGGCGAGGTCCGCCTTCTTCACTACCTCCTCCTCACGGATGCCGCCCAGCGGGTGCGGGATGAGCGCGAGGGGCAGGTCGGCCAGTCCACGGTTCTTCGCCTCCAGCTTGGCCAGCTGCTCGAACTCGTTGGTGCCCATCACGACCGTGGGAATGCCCTGCTGCTCCAGCACGATGGCGCCGTGGATACTCCACGACGTGCACGACCCTCAGTCCGCGCTCCCCACGAGGACGAAGTCGCACTTGGTCAAGTCGGCCATGATCGAGGGCGAGGGCGGCCCCGCGATCCCCTTCTCGCGCTTCACGACGTCGCGCACGCCGTGGAGCTCCTTGAGACGGGCGACTACCGCCAGCATCAGCGTGCCGGCATTGGCCTTGCTGTTGTCGAGGATGCCTGCACGCGTGCCCTTGAGGCTAGGCAGGCGGGGAGCTAGCCCCGCGGCGAGGATCCGTGGCTCGGCGGTGGGGTCGTACAGCAGATCTCCGGTGTCGCTCATGATCGTCTCCTTCCTGTCTGACGCCAGCTTCATGGTGAGAGGGAGGATACACCACGTGCGGCCGGCAAGGAGGAGAGGCGCCGAGCTGGGGTGAGGGCGCCAAGGCTATGCTACCGTGAGGGCGTTCGTGACGACGCCGCTGCGGACATCCGGTGGCCAAGGAGCTCCCACATGACGTTCCGCCTGCGCATGCTGCCGGTGGCCGCGATCGCGATCGCCTGGCTCCTCGCCGCCAGCTGCAGCGGCCTCAAGGTTGCCGTCGACCGCGACAACTCCATCCCCATCCCGCCGGGATCGACCTGGGCCTGGGGGCCCGAGCCTACGGAGAAGCGGCCCGACGAGCTCGACCCGCGCGTGAACAACAGCATCATCCACGGCCGGGTGAAGCGCGCGGTGGACATCGTGCTGGCGCAGAAGGGTCTCCGCCAGACAGATGCCGCGACCGCGGACTTCCTGGTGTTCTACCGGGTAGGCATGAGGGACTCGCGGCAGATCGTGACGCAGGCCGTCCCCACCGGACCCTATTACTGGGGTGGGTACGGCTGGGGCTGGGGCTACTACGGGCCGCCGCCCATCCTGACCTCGCAGGAGGTGACCTACACCGAGGGCGCCCTGATGATCGACATCACGCAGCGATCGACGGGCAAGCTCGCCTTCCGGGCCACCGGGCTCGACGAGAACGTCACGGGCGCCGACGGCACCGAGGAGCAGATCCAAAAGTCCGTGACCAAGATGCTTCAGACCGTGCCCTAGACCGCTTCATCCCGAGAGACGGAGAGACCATGCCCGAGAGCACTCCACGCTTCACGCTCCTCACCGCGGCCCGACTCCTCGACGGGAGCAGCTCCCCTCCCGTGACACAGGCGGCCCTCCTCGTGGAGAACGGGCGCGTCGTGAGGATGGGCCGCGCGGCAGACGTGCGCGCGCCCGACGGCGCCGCCGTCGATCGGCGGGACTACGGAGAGGCGACCATACTGCCCGGGTTGGTCGATGCCCACACCCATCTTGTGGCTCCGGGCGACGGCACGCTGGGCGACGACGTGGCCAAGGAGGACGACGACATCCTCCTCCTCCAGGCAGCCCAGAACGCGCGCACGCTACTCCACTCCGGCGTCACGACCCTCCGCGAGAATGGGGCCAAGGGCAAGGTCGCCTTCTCGCTTCGCGAAGGCATCCGCCGCCGGCTCGCCCCGGGGCCGCGCATGGTGATCTGCGGACGACCCATCGCGATGACGGGCGGCCACATGGGCTACTTCGGCTCCGAGGCCGACGGCGAGGCCGCCGTGCGCGCGGAGGTGCGCAAGCTCCTCAAGGAGGGGGCGGACTACATCAAGATTGTGGCCAGCGGTGGATCCACGCGCACCTCAGATCCCAACCGCGCCTCGTACACGGTACCCGAGCTCGCCGCCATGACCGACGAGGCGCGGCGGCACGGCAAGCTCACGGCCGCTCACTGCACCTCGGCGCAGTCCGTCCAGAACTGCCTCGATGCCGGCGTGGACATGATCATCCACTGCATCTTCACGGAACCCGACGGCACCTATCGCTTCCGGCCCGATCTCGTGGAGCGCCTCGTGGCCGCCAAAGCCTGGGTCAATCCCACTCTCTACGTCATGAAAGCGGGCATCGAGCGCCAGCGCGAGGTGCGCGAGCGCGAGGGCCGGCTCACCCCGGAGCTCGAAGCGCAGTTCGAGGCGGGGAGGCGGGCCCTGGACGTGCGCGTCGACGCCGTGCGCCAGATGAGCGAGGCCGGCGTGCTCATGACGGCAGGCTCCGACTCGCCGTGGGGCTGGTATGCCCCTGGCGAGTTCGTTCACGAGATCCATATGCTCGCCCAGGCTGGCCTCTCCTACTCGGAGGCCATCGTGGCCGGCACCGCGGGCGCGGCCGACTCCATCGGCGTGGGCGCCCTCTCTGGCCGTCTGCTCCCGGGGCGCCAGGCCGACGTGCTCGTAGTGCGCGGCGATCCCATGCGCGAGATCACCGATCTATGGAATGTACTCGACGTCTATCAGGCCGGTCGGCGGATCGAGCGCGGCATTGTGTGATGCCGTCCTGGACTGTCCGGATGGCTGAGACGTCCGATGCTGCGGCCATCGCGGGGCTGATCCGCCTCGCCTTTGCCAACCAGTCGCGCCCGACCCATCCGCCTTCCAGCGCCTTGCAGGAGACGGCGGAGACGATCCGTACGGACCTCGCAGACGGTGGGGGCGCCGTCGTCGACGACGGAGGCATGATCGTGGGCGCGGTGCTCTGGAACGAGGATGAGGGCGGCCTGTACATCGGCCGCCTCTCCGTCCATCCCGACCACCGCCGACGCGGCATCGCGAGCGCGCTCATGCACGAAGCCGAACGCGAGGCCTACCGTCAGGGTCTCAGGCGCCTGTGGCTTGGCGTGCGCCTGGTCCTCGACGACAACCGACGCTTTTTCGCCGCCCACGGCTTCAAGGAGACCACGCTCCACCGCCACGAAGGCTTCACTGAGCCCACCTGGGTAACCATGGAGCGCGAGCTCCCCTCGCCCCCGGAGGGGGAGAGGGCGCTGTTCGAGCTGAAGCGCTCGCCGCGAGCGATGAGGCGAGGGCCGAGACGGTAACGGGGAATTTCCTGACTCAATACAAATGACACGAGGCGAGATGTCCCGGGCCCACCTCGCGCGGCGCCGGTCGCTCCACGCGGCAGCGGTCGAAGGCCATGGGGCAGCGCGGATGGAAGCGACAACCCTCGGGTACGTCGAGCGGGCTCGCCACCTCACCTCTGGGCACGATGCGCTCGCGACGTAGTGACGGATCAGCCACGGGCAGCGCAGAGAGCAGCACCTGCGTGTAGGGATGCTTGGCGCAGAGGTGGAGGGCCTCGCGCGAGCCGATCTCCACGATCTCGCCCAGGTACATCACGGCGACGCGGTCCGACATGTGCAGAACCACGTGGAGGTCGTGGGAGATGAAGAGATAGGTGAGCCCGAAGCGACGGCGTAGATCCATGAGCAGGTTCAGCACCTGCGCCTGGATCGACACGTCCAGGGCTGACACAGGCTCGTCGGCCACGATGAGGCTCGGCTTGAGGGCCAGGGCCGCCGCGATGCCGATGCGCTGGCGCTGGCCGCCCGACAGCTCGTGGGGATACCGCTCGGCGAAGGACGGATGGAGTCCGACCACCTCCAACAGCTCGCCGACCAGGCGCCGGCGCCCTGCCGCGTCCTCTTTACCGTAGATTTCGAGCGGCTCGGCGATGGTGCGGCCCACCCGCATGCGCGGATTGAGCGAGCCGAACGGATCCTGGAAGACGATCTGCATGCGCTGTCGCGCCTCCCACAGCTCGTGGGGAGTGAGCGTCACGAGGTCCCGCCCCTCGAAGCGCACGTGGCCCGCGGTGGGCTCGATGAGACGAAGGACCAATCGACCCGTGGTCGACTTCCCGCACCCCGACTCGCCCACCAGCCCCAGCGTCTCTCCCGGCTCGAGGGCAAAGCTCACGCCGTCCACGGCCCGGATGATCCGCCGACGACGGGCCAACCACTGGCCGCCCACGTCGAAATGCTTGGCGAGGCCACTCGCCTCGAGGAGCGCGGCCATCAGCTCACCACCGGGCAGGCCACGAAGTGGTCGGGCTCCCGCTCCTCGAGACCGGGGACCGCACGCCGGCAGTCCGCCACCGCCAATGGGCAACGTGCGGCGAAGCGACAGCCTGCGTCCGGCCGTCGCAGATCGGGCGGCACGCCTTCGATGGAGGTGAGAGGCAGGCCGAAGCGACTCGGATGGGGCAGGCACTGGAGCAGGCCCCGCGTGTACGGATGGAGCGGACGGGAAAAGAGGCGATCCACGGGCGCCATCTCCACGATGCGCCCCGCGTAGATCACGGCTACGCGATGGCAGAGCTCGGCGACCACGCCCAGGTCGTGGGTGATGAGCAGCACCGCCATCCCCCGCTCCGCCTGAAGCCGGCGCAGCAGGTCCAGGATCTGTGCTTGTATGGTCACATCCAGCGCCGTGGTGGGCTCATCGGCGATGAGCAGCGCGGGGCCGGCCGCGAGCGCCATGGCGATCATGGCGCGCTGGCGCAACCCACCGGAGAGCTGATGCGGGAAATCGCGCGCCCGCTGCAGCGCTGCGGGGATCTGGACCGACTCGAGCATCTCCACCGTGCGAATCCACGCTTCTCGCCGGCTCGGGCCCCCATGGGCGAGCACGGCGGCGCTGATCTGGTCACCGATGGAAAAGACGGGATTGAGCGACGTCATGGGCTCCTGAAACACCATGGCGATGCGCGCGCCGCGCACCTGGCGCATGGCTTCGACGTCCTTGGCGAGGAGGTCTTCGCCCTCGAGGAGCACCCGGCCGGCGGCGATCCGGCCCGGTGGCGGGACCAGGCGCATGATGGAGAGTGACGTGACGCTCTTGCCGCAGCCGCTCTCGCCGACCAGACCGAGCACCTCGCCACGCTCGATGGTGAAGCTGATGCCGTCGACGGCGCGCAGCACACCCTGGCTCGTCGCGAACTGCGTCTCCAGTCCCTCGACCGAGAGGAGTGGCGCCATCTCAGCCCTCACGACTTTCCACCCTCGCCCCAATCCTCAGGGAAGGAGAGGGAGCCCGGTTCCCTCTCCCCTTGTGGGGGCGAAGGATGGGGTAAGGGGGACTCACGTCGGCGGGACCGCCGCTCACGGTCGCTACGCGCTAGACCTTGAGCCGAGGATCGAGCGTGTCGCGGAGCCAATCGCCGAGGAGATTCACCGCGAGCACCGTCAGCATGATGGCGAGGCCAGGGAAGGTGGCGAGCCACCACGCGGTAGCGACGTAGTTGCGGCCGTCGGAGAGCATCCAGCCCCAGGTCGGTGTGGGCGGCTGGACGCCCAGGCCCAGGAAAGCCAGCGCCGACTCGTAGATGATCATGAAGGCCAGCTCCAGCGTGGCCACCACGATGATGGGCGTGAGCGCGTTCGGCAGGACGTGGCGCACGAGGAGCCGGAAGGAGCGGCCTCCCCGCGCCCGCGCTCCGCTCACGAACTCACGCTCGCGGATGGAGAGAACGTCAGCCCGCACGATGCGCGCGAACTGTACCCAGCGCGTCACTGCCATGACCAGGATCACGTTGAGCAGACTCGGGCCGAGGGCGAAGACCACGCCCATGGCGAGGAGGATGTAGGGGATGGCGAGGAAGACGTCGACCACGCGCATGATGAAGGCGTCGGTGCGGCCGCCGTGAAATCCTGCGAGCAGGCCCAGGGTGACTCCGATCAGGCATGACAGCGACACCGCAGAGAGCCCCACGCCGAGCGAGATGCGCCCGCCGTAGAGAATGCGGCTCAGGATGTCGCGCCCGAGGTGATCCGTGCCGAGGGGATGCTCGCGCAGTCCCCGCGCCTCCCACATGGGCGGCCGGAGTCGCTTCATCAGCATCTGGCGCGCGGGGTCCCACGGCGCGATCTGCGGCGCGAACACGGCCGCCCCGCCCATGCAGAGAAGGACGGTGAGGCCGAAGACGGCGCGGAAGCTCAGCCGGCGGCGGAGCGGCGCGGCCAGGGGGCGGACGTCCGCCGCGGCGGTGACGCTCGCCGCCTCGCTCACCGGTGGCTCCGCGCGAGCACGATGCGCGGGTCGAGATACGTATAGAGCAGGTCCATGGCGAGGTTGATCAGCACGAAGAGGGTGGCCAGCATGGCCACGATGGCCTGCACGAGGGGATAGTCGCGGCTGAAGATGGCGTCCACGGCAAGCCGGCCCACACCCGGCCACGCGAAGATGGTTTCCGTGATGACCGCGCCGCCGAGGAGCACGCCGAACTCGAGCCCTACGATGGTGACGAGGGGTATGGCCGCGTTCTTCAGCGCGTACTTGTAGGTGACGAGGAAGGCGCGCACGCCGACGGCGCGCGCGGTGCGCACGTAGTCCTGGGCGAGCACCTCGAGCATGCCCGAGCGCGCCATGCGCGCGATGCGCGCCATGGAGAAAGCGCCGAGGGCCACCGCGGGCAGAACGAGGGAGGCGAGGCCTTCACGCCCCGCCGCGGGGAGCCAGTGGAGCTTCACTGCGAACACGAGGATCAGGAGCAGGCCCAGCCAGTACACGGGCATGGCCTGGCCGAGCAGCACCCCGACCGAGCAGACAGCGTCAATGAAGGAGTTGCGGCGCAGGGCGGCCACGATGCCCGCGGGCACCGCGACCACCAGCGCCAAGGTGAGCCCCGCCGCCGTCAGCTCGAGAGTGGCGGGCAGGGTCTGGAAGATAAGGGTGACCGCGGGCACCTGGTGCTTGAACGACAGGCCGAAGTCGCCGCGCACGGCGCGCGAGAGGAAGCGGAGGTACTGCACCCACAGGGGATCGTCGAGGCCGAGGAGGGCACGGAGCTGACGCACGTCCTCCTCGCGCGCTTCCAGGGGCAGGAGGAGACGCGTGGGATCGCCCGTGAGATGCAGCAGCCCGAAGACGATGATGGAGACGCCGAGGAGCACGAGAAGGCTCTGGACGAGGCGCCGGAGAACGTAGGAGAGCATCAGCGCCTCCCCTCACCCCGGCCCTCTCCCTCGAGGGGAGAGGGAGCCGACATTCCCTCTCCCCCGCGCGGGGGAGAGGGCAGGGTGAGGGGGCGAACCAAGGCTGAAGACTAGAAGCCGATCTCGGTCAGCCGGATCGACTCGTCGCCGCGGGGCGTCCACTTGAGGCGATTGTTCACGCCGTAGATGTCCATCTGCTGGTACATGAAGAGCCAGGGTGCGTCCTCGCGGATCATCTTGAGGAGCTGGCTGTAGAGCTGCTTGCGCTTCTCCGCGTTCATCTCCGAGCGCGCCTGCTCCATCAGCTTGTTCACCTCGGGGTTCGAATACTGCGAGACCGGCTCGCCGGTGTGAAGATTCGGCGTCACCCAGTGATCGGGGTCGAGGCTCGGCAGGCACCAGCCGTTCATGAAGATGTCCTCGGTCTTGTGATCGAGGACGGAGCGCACGTAGCTCCCCCATTCGCCGATGATCTTCACGTTGGTCTTGATTCCGTTCTCCGTCAGCTGGCCCGCCACCGCCTGCGCGATATCCTTGTCCATGGCCCAGCGGCCGTTGGGCGCCTGCAGGGTGAGCTGGATGTTGGTCTGGCCGGCCGCGGCGAGGAGCTCCTTGGCCTTCTTGGGGTTGTATTCGTAGAAGGGGATCGAGGGATCGTAGCCCCACACGTTGGGCGGCATGGAGGAGTTGATGCGCTTGCCATTGCCGAGGAGCACGTTGTCGATGATGCCCTGCACGTCCACCGCATAGTTGATGGCCTGACGCACGCGCTTGTCGGCGATGGGGCCGCCCTTGATCTGGGCGAGGCCGAAGTAGATGATCCGGCAGCTCGGGATCTTCTCCACGCGGACCGTCTTGGTCTGGGCGAGCTGCGGAAGCTGGTCGGGCGGCACGTTGACGATGAGGTCCGCCTGCCCCGTCTGGAGCGCGGCGATGCGCGCGCCCAGCTCAGGAATAGGCTTCCAGGTGGCGCGGCGCACCGCGGGCTTGCCCGACCAGTGCGCGTCGTTGGCCTCGACCACGATCTTGTCGTTCTTCACCCACTCCACGAACTTGAAGGGGCCCGTGCCCACCGGCTTGAGGTTGGCCTGGGCGTCGCCCACCTGCGCCACGTACTTGGGCGCGAGCTGATACATGAGGGTCATGCGCGCGGGCATGGCGGGATCGGGCACCTTGGTGTGGAAGCGCACGGTGAAGGGATCGACGATCTCCACCGCCTCGATGGTGGCGAACCAGCCCTTCTGGGGCGACTTGAAGTCCGCGCGGTTGATGCGCTCGAAGGAGAACTTCACGGCGTTTGCGTCGAACGGCTCACCGTTGTGGAACTTGACGTTCTGCCGGAGCTTCACCTCCCACACCCGGTCGCTCACGAGCTTGTAGGACGTGGCGAGGTTGGGCACGAGCTGCAGCTGCTTGTCGCGGGTGAGGAGCGTATCGTAGATCGACGTGTTGATGATGAGGGTGACGATGTTGTTGGTCATCTGCACGTCGAGGAACTCGGCGTCGATGCCCTGGGCGATGGTGATGTCTCGCTCGCCCGCCGCCCACCCGGGCGTGGCGACGCCACCTCCCGTCAGGGCCAGGAGTACCGCTACGAGAATCGCGACGGATCGCACGGTGTTCCGCATCGAGCCCCTCCTTGCGCTGGGTAGGCGACGTCGTCCGCGGCGGCGTTGACCGGATAGGATAGCGCCAGGATGGTATGTCCCCACCCAGGGAGTGTCAAGGATGCGCGCGGCAACGGCATTCTTGACACCACCCGTGCCCATGACCTACATGGGTAGCACCTCACGACGTGGACCGGCCGCGCTCCGTGGGTGGACACGGGTTTCATCGACGAACTTCGTGCCGACCCGGGCGCCGTCCAGGGCTGGCTCAGCGAGGATCTCGAGCTGATCGCGGTTCTCCTGCTCTACGCCGTCACGATGTTCGTGGGCGCCACCCTCCTCTTCGTGGTGCAGCCCATGGTGGGCAAGATGATCCTGCCGCTGCTCGGCGGCACGCCCGCCGTGTGGAGCACCTGCATGGTCTTCTTCCAGGCCGCCCTGCTCGGCGGCTACGCGTACGCGCACACGAGCTCGGCGCGGCTCAGCCTCCCGCGCCAGATGCTCCTTCACCTGGGCCTCATGCTCTTGCCCCTGGCCGTGCTGCCGCTGGCCGTGAATCCCGCCCTTCTGCGCGGCGGCGTGGCCAACCCGGTCCTCAACGTGCTCGTCCTCCTCTCGCTGTCCGTGGGACTGCCCTTCCTCGTGGTCAGCGCGACCGCACCGCTGCTCCAGAAGTGGTTCAGTCAGACGGGCCACGCCGCCGCGAGCGATCCCTACTTCCTCTACGCCGCGAGCAACCTCGGCAGCATGCTCGCTCTCCTCGGCTACCCGACCCTGATCGAGCCGAGACTCCACCTTCGCGGCGAGGGCTGCCTGACGCAGACTCGCCTCTGGAGCATGGGCTACGTGGTGCTCCTCGTCCTGATCGCGCTCTGCGCCTTCAATCTCTGGCGCCGCGGGCCGGTTGCTCCGCGCGCGGAACCGGAGAGCCCCGAAAAGCCACCCGAACCGCCCCCGAGTGCCGCGCAGTATCTCCGCTGGATCGTGCTGGCCTTCGTGCCTTCGAGCCTCATGATCGGCGCCACCACCTACATCACCACGGACATCGCCGCGGTGCCGCTCCTCTGGGTGATGCCGCTGGCCATCTATCTCCTGACCTTCATCCTCGCCTTCGGGCGATGGCCCTCCCTGCTGCATCGCCTCGTGGTGGCGCTCACCGTGCCGGCCGTGCTCGTGGTCATGTTCCTGATCATCTCGGCACTCAAGCAACGCATCTGGGTCACCGTCTTGTGGCACTTTCTGCTCCTCTTCCTGGTCGCCCTCGCCTGTCACGGCGAGCTCGCTCTCAGCCGCCCGTCGTCTCGGCACCTGACCCACTTCTACCTGCTGCTTTCCGTGGGCGGGGTGCTCGGCGGGCTCTTCAACGGGTTGCTCGCGCCCGTGGTCTTCCACTCCCTCCTGGAATACCCGCTCGTGATGGCGCTGGCCTGCTTCCTCGTGGGCGGTCGGCGCCCGGCGCGGGCGTGGGCGCCACGCGCGGTCGCTCTCGACATCGCGGTGGCGGTGGCCGTGGGCATCGCCGCCCTCATTCTCTACTCCGACCTGGTGACCATTCGCATCGACACGGCCTTCTTCACCCGGCTCCTGCGGGTGCCGTCCGGAACGGTGGCGGAGTGGGTCACTCCGGTGGAGCTCACCGTCAACAAGGTGCTCGGCTACGGCCTGCCTCTGATCGCCCTGCTCTTCGTGCGCCGACGGCGGCTCGCCCTCGCCCTGGGCCTGGTGGCGGTGCTCATCGTGGGTGACTTCGTCGATGCGCGGAACGAGAACCAGATCCTCAAGGCGCGGAGCTTCTTCGGCGTGCTCCAGGTGACGCGGGACACCACCCTGGCCGGCTACACCGAGCTGCGCCACGGCACCACGCTGCACGGACGCCAGGCCCTCGACCAGAAGCTCCGTCCCGAGCCGCTCGCCTACTACCACCGCGGCAGCCCCATCGCCCTCGTCATGGACGAGCTGGACCGCCGCAGCACCGTTCTGAACGCGGCGGTGATCGGCCTGGGCACGGGAACGATGGCCGCCTTCATGCGGCCCGGCGACACCATCACCTTCTACGAGATCGATCCTCTCGTGCGCGACATCGCCACCAACCGTTTCTACTTCGCCTACGTACCCGACGCCATCGACCGAGGCGTCACCGTGCGGATCGAGATGGGCGACGCCCGCATTCGCATGGAGCAAGTGCGGAAGGAGCGGCCGCAGGAGCGCTACGACGTCATCGTGGTGGACGCCTTCAGCTCCGACGCCATCCCCGTGCACCTCCTCACCCGCGAGGCGCTAC